>OMAK01000896.1_pt1 | contig 13349 bp, 14 predicted proteins | sample 1644681 | NCBI WGS metagenome assembly OMAK01 (sample SAMEA103958133, study PRJEB25191) | human gut metagenome | biome: human-associated habitat [ENVO:00009003]; feature: intestine environment [ENVO:2100002]; material: feces | place: Germany | collected 2013/2015 | reverse complement strand
TTTTTCAGTGTGAAAGAAGCCGTATCCTTCGCACGTCCGAGCGGCGAGCAGTAAAAATCGGTGACGTTCCATTTCGCCGTTCGCTTCGAAAGCAGCTCAGCCTCACGCCAGCCCTTTTCAGTCAGCGAATCAATCTCATAATTCGGTTCGCCGTGGCGGATAAAGATAATTTTCATAAGAATTCCTTTCTTCGTATGCCACAAATCGTTTGGTTTATGCATCGAAAAGTCAATTTCAGTTCCGAAAAATCTGCGGCAGAGCACAGAACATTCAGAATTGATGTCACTTAGCTTAGTGTATCATAAATTGTCAAACTTGTGTGAGTTTCTGTGGAAAAAGATGTGGCAAATTGGAAGAGGCGTTCGCACGTCTGGTAGGCGGCCTGGGAGGAGTGGTTAAGATTTGAGAGGAGAGTGACAGAGGATGATGCGTTCTGGAAATATTTTTGAACGGGAAGGCAGCAGAGGGCATGGCTGCGATGGAGATGGCACAGAGATTACAGGAGGTGGTGATTATTCTGGTTGGGATAAGATGTATGATCAGGGCAGTATTGAAATAAAGGGGAGATGCCATTTATAAAAAAACAGTAAATTCGTCCACTTAGGACTAGCCGCCGCGGCTGTAGATTGATACAATAAAAGAAATAGGAAATATCGATTTTTTGCATAGGAGGAACACGGCGGCATGGCGGGATATGTGAGTCTTCAGGATGTAACAAAGACCTATCAAATGGGTGAGATTACCATCAAGGCTGCGGATGGGATCAGCTTTGATGTGGAAAAGGGTGAGTTTGTGATTGTTGTTGGACCGAGCGGTGCGGGTAAGACGACGGTGCTGAATATTTTAGGCGGAATGGACACAGCGACTTCAGGAAAGGTGTTGGTGGACGGGGCGGAGATCAGTAAGTACCGCGGCAAGAAGCTGATCCAGTACCGGCGGGAGGATATTGGATTTGTTTTTCAGTTTTATAATCTGATGCAGAACCTGACGGCGCTCGAGAATGTGGAGCTGGCGATGCAGATTTGTAAGCATCCGCTGGATGCGTCGGAGGTGCTTGCGGAGGTTGGGCTGGAAGAGAGAATGAATAACTTCCCGGCGCAGCTTTCGGGCGGAGAGCAGCAGCGTGTGGCGATTGCCCGTGCATTGGCTACCAAGCCCGCTATTATCCTTGCTGATGAGCCGACTGGAAATCTGGACTCTAAAACAAGTATGGATGTCATCTTGCTTATGCAGTCTATCAGCAAGCAGTTTCATCAGACCACGATTATGATTACGCACAACGAAGAAATCGCTCAGATGGCAGATCGGATAATCCGCATTGAGGACGGGAAAGTTGTTTCGGGAGGTGTCAGATATGCACGATAACCGAAACAAAGGAGCAATTAAAAAGGTTGAAAAAGGGATGATGAAAGCAAACCGTATTCGGAATACATTTGCGGTGCTTGCGGTTATCCTAACCACCTTTATGATTACAACGGTTTTCAGCTTGGGCATTAACTATATGCAGAATATGGAATTATCCAGCGTGCGTACAGCAGGCTCTAATGCTGATGTCACACTAAATGCGCCCACTAGCGAGCAGGAACAGCAAATCCGTTCTTTGGATTATGTGAAAACAATCGGAACTCGATATATGGTCGGCTCTGCTGTCCAGACAAATTCGGAAGGCCGAGAATCGTCCATAGCGATTCAATACTACGATGAAACAGAATGGGAGCAGCATTTTAAGGAAGCAATCAGTAATATCAACGGCTCCTATCCAACGCAGGAAAATGAAATTATGCTGTCTGAGGACGCTCTCCAAATGGAAATACCCTTATCGTATTTTGATAAAGGCGGAGAACAGCAAAAGACATTTTTATTAAGCGGTTGGTTTCGTTCTTACACCGGGACGGGAATGGCCTTTGTTTCAGAAAGCTACTGTGCGAATGCCGGATATACCTTGCAGGAAAACGGGACTTTGTCTCTAACCCTAAATGATATGCCGGGAGACTTTTATCAAATTCAAGAAGATGTATCTCTAAATGACAATCAGTATTTTAATGGCTCGGTTTCTATGAGTTCTTCTAATGGCTCTATGATTGCAATGGTTATTCTCTTGGTACTGTTTATTGTCGGAAGCGGTTATCTTCTGATTTACAATGTCCTGTATATTTCCATTTCCAAAGATACCCGCTTTTATGGTTTGATGAAAACGATTGGCACAACACAGAAGCAAATTAAATCGCTTGTAAAGAAGCAGGCCTTTAAGTTCGCCTGTATTGGAATCCCTGTCGGTATCATATTAGCTGCGGCGGTATCCTTTGCCCTTGTCCCGTTGTTTTTACAGCAAGGATATGAACAGGGTAGATCAAGTATGGACGCTGTTGTATTTTTCCATCCGGCTATCTTTATTCTGTCCATTATTTTCTCTGCGGTAACAGTTTGGATGGCTTGTAATGCGCCAGCAAAGGCGGCGGCAAAGATTTCTCCTGTTGAGGCTCTCCGTTTTCAAAACTTTGCACCGAAAAAGACGAAAAGCAGAAACTCAACCAACGGAGGCAAGCTGTCTGTGATGGCGTTCCATAATGTTTTTCGTGATAAGAAGCGAGCTGTGCTTGTATTTCTGTCCCTTTTTATGGGTACTGTCACGATTTTAGGCGTTAATGGCGTTTTGGGAAGTATCAACGGAGAAAACTATGTTGATAAATACATGAAATATGATTTTCGTTATACGGATACACAGTTTAGCCAGTTTGAAAACCTTGAAAAAGAATCTCCACAATTTGATGAGCATTTTATAGAACAGCTTTCACAGGTTGACGGGGTTGCAGATATTTCCACCAGTAAAATTACTTGGGCGGAAATCGGCTTTAATGCTTCGGAATTTGAGAGCTTTTTGAAAATGCAGCACGAGGAACTCTATCACGATGGCAAACCCTATGAGCAGATGATTTCAGAGTTGCAGGACTATGCCAATGCCGGAGATTATGGCTGCTATGTTGTGACCATTGATGAGGAACTTGTGGAACAATATAACGATACCCATAATACGCCGATTGATATAGAGGCTTTCCGAAACGGTGATACGGTTATTGTGGGTATGGATACGGACACCTTTGCGCCGAACGCTACGCTGGTTGGTAAAACTCTAAATTTGACTTCGGATAATGCAGATGGGCAGTCCGCAGATTTTCAAGTGGCGGGAGCGTTCAACTACAAAGACCTTGATGATAACTTCAATATCGGGCATCGTAAATGGATAGGTGCTGTTCCTGATGTTATTTATGTCAGTGACGCAGGAATGGAGCGATTAACAGACACCGCTATCATATACGATATTGGCGTGGACATTGAGAGCGCAAATCAGTTGCAGAAAGTAAATAACGAACTTATAGCCATCAACAATACTTTGCCTTCCGGTGAATGGAATTTTCAAAGCTCTGTTTCTGTGTTGGAGGAATTCAATCAGATGTATTTTTCCATCGGTCTGCTTGGTAATGGTGCGGCGATTCTGCTCATCGTAATCGGCTTAATCAACTTTGTGAATGTTATGCTCACTGGAGTTATTGCAAGGAAAAATGAATTTGCCATTATGGAAAGTATTGGGACTACCAAAAAGCAGATCAGAAAGATTTTGACACTCGAAGGCGGATTTTATGCGCTTATTTCAACCATACTGATTATGACTTTGGGTAATGCTTTCCTTTTGCTGGTAGCAGACGCAGTACCGAGCATTGCAGATTATGCAAGGTTTGAGTACCCTGTGGCGCTCGTTGTTGGTCTTATCATTGCCATTTTTGTAATATGCCTCTCTGTTCCGTCTTTGGTTTATAGGTTTATCTCAAAGGAGACAGTGATAGAACGGTTGCACGATTTTGAAAACTAATAAGATTTGCGGGGCGGGCGCAGCACTGCTGCGTCTGCTCCTGCAATTCTACATATTGAGGAAAGGTGGTGTGCTTTGCGGTTATGGCAAATATCTTTTTACTGGAAGATGATAAAATTTTGAGCAAAGGGATTTCGATTGCTCTTGAAAAGGACAAGCATACCGTTACAGCAGTTTATGGCTATATGAAAGCCTTGCAGACCTATCAAAACCAAAGGTATGATCTGTTTCTGCTTGACATCAATCTGCCTGATGGCAGTGGAATGGAATTTTGTAAAAAAATAAGGGAGACTTCCGAAATTCCGATCCTGTTTCTAACTGCGAACGATACAGAGCAGGATATGTTGGAGGGCTTCGGCGTTGGCTGTGATGACTATATTCCTAAGCCCTTTTCGATTGAAGTTTTGCGGAAAAAAGTACAAGCTGTCTTAAAGCGGACAGGCGGCGGAAAATCCCGTATTCGATATAGAGATTTAGAAGTGGATACGGATAAATGCCTTGTTCTGCTGAACGGAGAAGAAGTACACCTTACCTCAACAGAGTATAAACTGCTCTGCTATTTGATAGAAAATAAAGGCAGGATTGTGACGAAAGCTATGCTTTTGGAACAGCTTTGGGATATAGACGGGAACTTTGTTGATGAGAATACGGTGCGTGTGAACATTAAGCGGCTGCGGCAGAAACTAAACGATGATAAACAGGAATACATTGTGACGGTTTTTGGTATGGGCTATACCTTTGGAGAATGATGATGAAGCATTTTGGAATTTATCGAAAACTGATTTTGATTGTAGGTACTGTCATAGCGGCGGTATCTGTTGGCGCTGTGCTTTTTACGGGAAGCACTTCTGCCCTTATGCTTTTTGTCATTTGCGCCTTTGCGATTTTATGCGGCTTATTGTTTTTGCTCGACTTCCTGCACAACCGCTATCACGATGATTTGTTAGAGCAAATCACGCTGCTGATAGAGGCTTTGGTAGAACAGCAGGAACGGATTGTTTTTCCTGAAAATGAGGATACGCTGACTGCCCGCTTACAGCACCAACTTTTGAAGCTCCGCAATATTTTAACAGCGCAGAATCAAATGCTGGCGCAGGAAAAGGAGCAGATCAAGACACTGATTTCAGATATTTCCCACCAGATCAAAACGCCTGTGTCGGCGGCGAATACCTTTGCACAGTTACTGGATGACAAAGAATTGTCCGATGAAGAACGCAGCGAATATATTGTCACTTTGCAGACTTCCCTTGAAAAGCTGACCTTTTTGACAAACAGCCTGATTAAAATGTCCCGTTTGGAAAGCGGCATTATCAGCCTGAAGCCCGAAAAAAACAGCTTAAATGATATTGTCCTGCAAGCGGTAAAAACCGTCTATGCAAAGGCGAAAGAAAAAAACATAACAATTACCTTTGACTGCGAGCAGAATTTTGAAGCCATGCTCGATTTCAACTGGACAGCAGAAGCAATTACCAATGTTCTTGATAACGCTGTGAAATATACTCCAAGTGGAGGGATTGTTGGATTAGAGATCACAGAATATCCGTCCTATCTGCGGCTTGATATTTCCGATAATGGTATCGGAATACCCGAAGAAGAACAGGCAAAGATTTTCGGTCGGTTTTACCGTGGAAAGCAATCAGCAGGTATTGATGGTGTGGGAATCGGACTATATCTTACCCGTGATATTGTGAATAAGCAGAACGGATATATAAAAGTCGCTTCCAATGAAAATGGCACAACATTTTCTCTATTCTTGAGAAAAAATTAAATTAGAACAAGATAAATGGAGATAGATAATTTATGACTTCAGAATGGATATTATGCCCTGTTTGTGGCAGTAAAACTCGTGACAGGATTAGAGAAGATACGGTATTGAAGAACTATCCTCTCTATTGCCCGAAATGCAAGCGAGAAACTTTAATCAATGCGAAAGAATTACATATAACTGTCATCAAAGAGCCAGACGCATAGACGCAGAGCCGATGAACTTGTGAGATACCTCACGGATCATCGGCTCTTTCTTTTTCGGATAGTGTTAATCAGTCCGCCATATAAAAAAACGGAGTTTTGACGGACTGTATTGTTATGCCCTAACGCTCCCTCTAAACCCGTTTTGAGTTTGGAGGGATTTTTTGCGTCTTTCCTCATTTCCTATCCTGCCGCTAATCCGTGCGGCGTTCTACATATTACCAGACAGAAACGAGGATAACCTGTTAAAAAAATCCTTGTTTTGATATGGCTCTTTTATGCGCTAAAAAGAGATGTCAAATATCTATATAAAAGAGCTTTTACTTCTCATAGCCGCAATGGTCTGACAGCCTTTGCGGTTTTTCTTTTGTCGCTTTTTGTCAAGAGACAGGACAAGCCTTTTTCTGGCGTTGGGTGTCGCTCTCCGCCTGCCAATCTGGATTTTCAAAAAAATTCAGATTGGAGGTAAAGAACAGTGGCATACAACCACGGAAAGGCAGAGCGCAGATGGCGGCTCTGGAAAGAGAAAGAAGAAAAGATTTTACGGGAGTGCGGCGTTGATGAAGAAACGATTGAGGAAATCTGCACTTTTGATAGGGAAGAATTTAATTCCGACAGACGGTTTTACACACGCCTGAATGATGTTGGGGAATACATAGCGGAAACTGCCATGCAGGAGCCGCCTATGGAGGTCAACACAGTCTGGGATATGCTGAATGAAATCGAGGACGAAAAACTGTACCGTGCATTGCTTACGGTGGACAAGCGTACCCTGCAAATTGTCCTGCTGAAAATGCAGGGATATTCCCTAAAGGAGATTGCGCCGATGGTTGATTTATCGGCGGGTGCTGTCTATGCGAGGTTAGACCATCTGCGGAAGAAGCTGCGGAAAATTTTATAGCTTCTAAAACAGCCTGCCATCCTGCGGGCTACTGGGTGAGGGATGGAAATCCCCTCACTCATTTTTTGCAGGAGGACAACAGGATGGCATACAGGGTTAAGGCATACACGCTTCGGGAGGAATCCACGGAAAGCGGCACAAGGTATTTTATCAGCTTTAAGGACGGGCAGGGCAAATCCCACGAGTTGGAAGTGTCGGAACAGTTCTTTATGGAGTTTCGGCAGATGGAGCGCAGGAACAGGAATCTTTTCTAATGGGACGAGCGGCACAGGGAGTTTAACGAGGTATGGGACGAAACCCTTTACAGACGGGCGTTGCGTGTGCCTAAGAGCCTTGATGAACGCATGGTTGAGGAAGAACGGAATGAAACGCTCTATAAGGCGGTTGGGAGCCTTCCAGAGATACAAAGGCGGCGTTTCCTGCTCTACTACGAGTATGAGTTCAATTTTTACCAAATCGCCGCTATGGAGCATTGCACCGCTTCGGCAATACAGAAATCTGTTGCGATTGCAAAGGAGAAAGTAAAGGCGGAAATTGAAGAAATATCTCCAACCGTGACCGACACCGCCCGAAAAAGAAATCTGTTTTTTATTTGTGTGGGATTGGCGGCATTACATACTCTCACTTTTTTCCGTGGGAGTAAATCTATTTTTAAGGAGGTCAACGCCTATGTGCAACGAAAACAAAGACACCGCCCGAAAGGAGGAAAGCCATGCAGAAGTTACAGACAGTCAACGCCGAAACGCTCCTTTATGAACCGCTTGAGAAACCATCCTTTGTGGTGGACAGCCTTATCCCGACAGGCTTATCGCTGTTCTGCGGCTCACAGAAGATAGGCAAAAGCTGGCTCATGCTGAAGCTATGCTTATGCGTGTCGCAGGGAATCCCTTTATGGGATATGCCGACAATGGAGGGCGATGTGCTTTACCTCTGCCTTGAGGACACGTTCTGCCGCATACAGGACAGGTTATTTCGTTTGACGGACGAAGCAAGCGGGCGGCTCCACTTTGCCGTGGCAAGCTGCAAGCTGTCAGACGGTCTTATCGTGCAGCTTGAAGATTATCTGAAAGATTACCCAGACAGCAGGCTCATTGTCATTGATACCTTGCAGAAAGTCCGTACAGCTTCAAAAGACAATGCCTATGCAAGCGACTATGGGGACATCTCCCTCATCAAAGACTTTGCCGACAGGCACTCTCTGGCGGTCATTGTCGTACACCACATCCGAAAGCAGAATGACAGCGACGTGTTCAACAAGGTGTCTGGGACGACAGGATTAACGGGGAGTGCGGACGCTACCTTTGTTCTGGAAAAGGAGAAACGTGCGTCTGACACCGCCAAGCTGTATGTGACGGGCAGGGACACGCCTTATCAGGAATACACGCTGCGTTTCCGTGATTGCCGTTGGGAGCTTGTGGAGCGGAAAACGCAGGAGCAGCTTGCGAAAGAAACGATACCAGATGTCCTTTTTCGGTTGGTGGATTTTATGAGGGATAAGGAAGAATGGATAGGCACGGCAACGGAACTGTTAGCCGCTATGGGGGAAACGGAAACCATACCCACGGTGATTACGAAATGGCTGAATGAATACCGCACCACATTTTTAAGCGAGAACCGTATCTGCTACCAGTACAGCCGCAGGAAAGACGGCAGGCGGATTGCCCTTGCAAGGAGGGCGGGTGACAGCGGTGATGGTGGTGACAGCGATATTAGGATACCCCCCTGTTACTGTCATTGACGCTTAAAGCCATGTAAAGCTGGCGGCTCTGCCCTGCGGGTGACAGCAGTGACGGTGGTGACAGTGATTTTAGGATACCCTGCCGCTGTCATCCCTACGGGAGAACACCCCGTAAACGCAAAATGCAGGCGTGAGATTTACTCGCCCTTTTCGGTCGTGTAAAACCACCCCTGCGGTCAGAAAAATCATTCCGATTTTTCCGACTGCGTTTACAGGGTGTAACACACTACACTTTGCCCTGCAAAGTCGTGTGCCAGACGTTCCCTCTGGACTCCCTTAAGGCAGGGCTGTGCCCTGCTATCCTACGCCTTACGGCTTCGGATAAAAGAATGGCGGCATGACGGTGACGGCTCTTGCGAGGGGGGTATCCCAAAAACACCGTCATCATCGACATGACCGTCATGCAGGGGGTGAGGGTGACAGTTGCGGCAGTCGGCAGGGGGTATCCCAAAACTGCTGTCACCACCGTCACCGCTGTCACCCCAAAGGACGGTCACCCGCCGAAAGAAAGGAGGAATCCGCCTATGCCTTATGCAATCCTGCGTTTCCAGAAACGAAAAGCGGGCGGCGTTGCGGCTTGTGAACGCCACAACGAGCGGAAGAAAGAAGCCTACAAAAGCAACCCAGATATAGATATGGAACGCTCTAAAAACAATTACCATCTCATAGCACCACCAAAGTACACCTACAAGAAAGAGATTAACCGCATGGTAGCCGAAGCGGGGTGCAGGACAAGGAAAGACAGCGTGATGATGGTGGAAACGCTCATCACAGCTTCACCAGAATTTATGAACCAGTTACCGCCCGAAGAACAAAAAGCGTATTTCCAGACGGCTCTTGACTTCATTTCGGAGCGTGTTGGAAAGCAGAATATCCTCTCCGCTGTCGTCCATATGGACGAGAGAACGCCCCATATGCACCTCTGCTTTGTGCCGATTACGCCAGACAATAAGCTGTCAGCGAAAGCTATCTTAGGCAACCAGAAATCATTATCCGAGTGGCAGACCGCCTACCATGAGCGGATGTCCTCACGGTGGAATCAGCTTGAACGGGGGCAGTCCTCAATGGAAACCAAGCGGAAACACGTCCCCACATGGCTCTATAAATTAGGCGGCAGGCTTGATAAACAGTATGAAGAAATCGTGTCTGCCCTATCCGACATCAACGCCTTTAACGCAGGGAAGAAAAGGGATAAAGCGTTAGATTTACTCTCTGCATGGCTGCCAGACGTGGAGAAATTCTCTAAGGAAATCGGGAAACAGCAGGCGTATATCGACAGTTTGAAAGAGAGAATTGGGCAGGAATCAGACTATGCGGGGCGTATGCGTGATGAAAAGTACGAGCAGGAACTAAAGGTGCAGAAAGCGAATCAGAAGATATTTGAATTGCAGAGAACCAACGAGCAGATGGGGCGGCTGCTGTCAAAAATACCGCCCGAAGTGTTGGAAGAATTGCAGAAAAATCATAGAAGCAGAGCGAAAGAAAGGTAGATATGTGAATGAAGAAACAGGATTTTAAGGTGTTAAAGACCAAAGACTTGTACCCGTTCCCCGACAATCCGTTTCATGTGGCAGAAGATGAAACACTGTCAGAGTTAGCGGAAAGCATCAAGGAATTTGGCATTGTCACGCCGATAATCACACGCCCGAAAGAGGACGGGAACGGCTATGAAGTGATTGCAGGGCAGCGGCGTGTCCGTGCGTCTGAACTTGCAGGGATAAATACCGTGCCTGCGTTTGTCCTGCCCTTAGACCGTGACCGAGCCATCATCACCCTTGTAGACAGCAATTTGCAGCGTGAGAATATCCTGCCATCGGAGCGGGCGTTTGCTTACAAGATGAAATCCGAAGCCATGAAGCGGCAGGGTTTCCGCACAGACTTAACCTCGTCACAAGTTGTGACGAAGTTGCGGACGGACGACAAGGTGGCACAGGGCTTCGGCGTGGGCAGGATGACCGTGCAGCGTTTTATCCGCCTGACGGAACTGATACCGCCGATTTTGCAGATGGTGGACGAGGGGAAAATCGCCCTCACGCCTGCGGTGGAACTGTCCTTCTTGAAGAAAGACGAGCAGGAAAACCTCTTTGCCACGATGGAGAGCGAAGAAGCAACGCCCTCACTCTCACAGGCACAGCGGATGAAACAGTTAAGCCAGAGCGGGCGGCTTGACATGGATACGATATTTGCGATTATGACGGAGGAAAAGGGAAACCAGAAAGAAACCTTGAAAATCAACACAAGCAAGCTGAAAAAATACTTTCCGAAGAACACAACGCCGAAGCAGATGGAGGAAACCATCATCAAACTTTTGGAGCGTGAGTTGCAGAGGAAACGCAACCGTGACAGCCGCTAATCTTCTTTTTTCGGGAAGTAAATACAGAGAGTTGAGGTATGGAGAATGAGAGAAATCCAGTATGAAATCGTAAAGGAAATCGCAGTATTGTCTACGGGCGACAGTGGCTACACAAAGGAAATCAATCTTATTTCATGGAACGGGAGAGAGCCGAAATATGACATCCGCAGCTTTTCCCCGAACCGTGAGAAGTGCGGAAAGGGTATCACGTTGAACGCTGATGAAGCGGCGGCACTCCTTAAAGCATTACAGAAAGAATTAAACAGCGAGGATTAATGGTATCTGATTGGCAGGGCGGGGACATTTCCAAACTCTTCCCTGCCCTGTCTGGAAAGGAAGATTTAAGTATGGGCGAGGATAAGAAAGCAGATAAAAAGAGAAAGCGTATCGTGCCAAAAGCACCAGTGCAGATGATAATCAGCCGTGAATATGTCGGCACACAGACCGTTACAGAAGCGTTTGTCCCGATTATCTCCGAGGATATTCGGAAGAAGATTGCCGAGGGCGACACCTTCGACAATGAGGGGCTGTCCGCTTAGAATGTACGCAATGGAACATGAAAACGTTAGGACAGATATGGAGGTTTTACAGTATGGCAGGAATAAGAACGGAGAACAAGATTTATGAAGTCGGCATTTACTGCCGCTTATCAAAGGACGATGGCACGGATAACGAGAGTGCGAGCATTGCGACACAGAAATCCATCCTCACGGATTATGTGAAAAAGCAGGGATGGCACATAGCAAAAACGTATGTGGACGATGGTTATTCTGGTACAAATTTCCAAAGACCAAGTTTCCAGAATATGATAAAAGACATTGAAAGCGGTCTGATAAACTGCGTGATTACGAAAGATTTATCCCGTCTGGGGAGAAACTATCTTGATTGTGGGTTATATCTGGAAGTTTTCTTCCCAGAGCATAACGTGAGGTATATAGCGGTCAATGACGGCGTAGATACCTTGAATAAATCTGCTATGGACATCACGCCTTTCCGCAACATTTTAAACGAAATGTATGCCGCTGACATATCTGTTAAGATAAAATCGGCATATCGGGCGAGGTTTCAACAGGGGAAATTCATGGGAACTACCGCCCCTTATGGCTATATCAAAGACCCTGCCGACCACAACCATCTGCTGATAGATGATAAAGTGGCACATGTTGTAAAAGAGATATTCGACCTTGCATTAAAAGGGAATGGAGTTGCCAAAATTTGCAGACATCTTAATAAACAGCATATCCTACGCCCTGCCGCTTATGCGGCGGAGCGTGGCGAAACAGGCTTTGAACGTCATTTTGAGGGGAACGAGGACAAACGCTATATTTGGAGTGGGAACAGCGTGAGGAGCATTTTAAGAAGCCCGATATATGCGGGAAATCTTGTAGGCTACAAACGGATTGCCGCCAATATGAAAAGCAAGAAACGCCCCTCTAAGCTGCCCGAAGAATGGGAAGTGATACCCAATACCCATGAGGGAATAGTCACGCAGGAGGAATTTGATATTGTCCAACAGCTTATTACAAGTCGTAGGCTTCCACAGAACAAGGGAGGATTTGTAAATATTTTTGCAGGCGTTATCAAGTGTGTGGACTGCGGATGTGCTCTGCGGGCAATGAACGTACACAGGAGGAAACGCCCAGAGATTATCGACTGTGTACAGTATTCATGTAATAATTATGCAAGAAACGGAAGAAGCGAGTGTAGTGCCCACAATATAGAAGCAAGGGATTTATTCAATGCCGTTCTTGCCGACATCAACTGTTTTGCGGATATGGCAGTGAATGATGAAAAGGCGGTCAGGGCCATAGAAAAGCGGCTCACGGAAACAGACCAGAGCAGGGCGAAAGCATTAGAGAAAGAACGTAAGAAGCTGAACAAACGCCTTGCGGAACTGGACAGGCTGTTTTCCTCTCTCTACGAGGATAAGGTCATGGAGCGTATTACCGAGCGGAATTTTGAGATGATGTCGGGGAAATACCAGAAAGAGCAGCTTGAAATTGAAGCAAGGCTGAAAGAGGTGACGGAAACTCTTAATGAAAGCTACGAGAAATCACGGGGAATCCGTGACTTCCTCGCCCTTATCCGAAATTATCAAGGCTTAAAAGAACTGGATGCAACAGTTATAAACGCACTCATAGACAAGATACTTGTTTCGGAGCGTGAGAAGATGGCAGACGGAACAGTGAAGCAGGAAATCAAGATTTACTATAAATTCATCGGCTTTGTCGATGAATTACATATCATACCTACAAAACGGTGGGCAGCAATGCCCGCTAAAAATTGTACGGTGTGCGGCGTTGAATATGTCCCGGGCTCTGGTGCATCAAGGTATTGTCCTGCTTGTGCCAAGAAGATACGGAGGGAGAAATCAAACGAGAGCAAACGCAGGAGCAGAGAACAGAAAAGGATAGCATGTATGAACTGTCCGCAAAAAATGACCGACTGAACATGGGCAGGAAAGCCATTTGAACTGATTGACTGGCAGGAGCAGATTATTCGGGATATTGGGAAAATCGGA
>OMAK01000892.1_pt1 | contig 13381 bp, 15 predicted proteins | sample 1644681 | NCBI WGS metagenome assembly OMAK01 (sample SAMEA103958133, study PRJEB25191) | human gut metagenome | biome: human-associated habitat [ENVO:00009003]; feature: intestine environment [ENVO:2100002]; material: feces | place: Germany | collected 2013/2015 | reverse complement strand
ATTTTATTTACTGCCAGAGCCGCTTAGGCTTGGCGAATTTTTAACGAACTATTGTGAAAAAGTTTTTATTATCATTAGCTACTGCTTTTTCCTTTGTGTTATTCTTAGGGTCATGTACCAATGAAGAGGACATAAACAACAACGGTTATTCCGATAAAGAAAAAGCTAAAATCGAAACATTGATGAATTTGTTCGATTCTTATGGTTGGGAACTTGACACGACTGTTAGTATAGAACAGCGTAACAAAGAACTTTTAGAAATGGATTACGAAAAGACTAAAAGTTTCTTGGAGTACATGAGTAATGGTATTGAGTTTGATAATTTTGAACCAACTCAACAAAATGAAGACAATGCACCAAAAGCCTTAAGCAACACAAGATCTACTATGACCTTCCCTATATATGGTAGTCATAGTAGTGCTGTCGCTTCATCGCAAACCACTATGATTTTATCTTATGACGGTCCAAAACCTTCAAGTGTAACGATACAAAGTACATCAGTATCTTCAAACCCTGCAACAACTTGGACCCCTGACGAATACGGTTCTTTTAATTTTTCAGGGAACAAATGTGATAATATAAAAGCCACAGGAATGATTAAATATGGCAGTATCTATAAACACAAATACGAAATGGTAGGGTGGTGTTCAAAAAATAGTTCAGGTATTGTTGATGACGGGAAAATAACTGGTTTTCATGCAATATAACCAAACGATTAAAAACATTATAAACAAAAAAGCGGAGAATACTACTCTCCGCTTTTTTGTTTATCCATCTCTTGAAAATACTCATAATACCTCTTGTAGTTATCCCTGTCCTTGGCTGCATCCACCCACAGATAACACATCAGACAGGCGAACAATAGGGAAAAAACAGCACAAAGGATTGAGTACATTGAAACTTTCTTGTCCACATAGCTGCCGTTTTTCATTCTGTTTCCCTGCCGTTCAAAGTCCGCCAATACGCTTTTTAGGCGATTTTCGGCACTTTCAAGACTCCCCATGTCTATTTCCACCTTTTTGGCTGTTGCATCTTCTATGCGTCTTGTATAGGCTTCTACACGCTTCAATTCTTGAAACACAAGTTCTACCGCAAGCTGCGGATTTACTTTGGGTGTGGTGTCCTTTTTCTTTCGGGGACTGTACTGTCCCTGCTTATAGGTGTAATCCTCCGTTTTTGGGTTTGAGGGTGTTTCCATAATTCCTGCTGATTGAGTTATACTTCAATTTTTTCTGTGTCTTCTCGATGTGGGCAAGCGTATAATCTTTCCCTATCTCGCTTGCCTTGTATTCTGTTCCGCTCCGGGCTTCCACGTAATAACCGTTGAGTTTGCCGGTACTTGCCCGGGCTTCCCTTACCTTGAAACCCAGCTTTCCGAGTTCACGGCTGAATCCGGCAAGGTCAAATCCCTGCATCCTTGCAAGGACACCGTCCATAGCCTGTTTTATCTCTTCCCTGTTGGCTTTGCCTATGTCCTTTGACTGTACCAAGTTCCGCTCTCTGGCTATACCGTTGGCGGCTTCCGTTGCTCTCTTCCCTATCCAGTTGTCTTTGTAGAGTTCTCCCGATAACGACACACGGTTTGCCAGTATATGCAGGTGGGCTTGCCTGCGGTTCTTCTCCGTTCCGCTGTGCTTCACAATGATGTACTGGTGGTTCATCAAGCCCATGCGCTGCATGAAATCGTTGCCGAGCTTCGCCCAGTCCGCATCGGTCATGCCTGCACTTTCTTCCACTGAAGGGCTGACCTCAAACCGAAGGCAGTTGTTCTTTACGTTCGGAAAATCAACAAAGTAAGGTTTCATCTCCTGCACCATCTCTTCACCTGTACAGCCGAAAAGCTCATGGCGGTGTATCTCGGTGGCTGCTGCCTCCCCGTTTATCTCTTTGGCAAGATCGTACTCCAGTGCTGCCGTGCCATGAGATATGCTCTTTCCTTTTGCTATCATCGTGAAAGTATCTTTTTAAGTTCATTGATTAGTGCCTGGTTCTCTTCGAACACTTCCCTGTACTGGCGCCCACCGAAATAGTTGTTCAGACGCTGGAGTGTTCCTTTCAGTCGGGCTATCTCCCGAAACAGTTCCCTTTCTTCTTCCGTGTACCTCTCCTTGGGTCGTCCGCCCAGTGCGAGTGTACGGCAGTATTCCGATGTGCTGATGCCGCATCGGGCTGCCTGTTCCGCAAGTGCCGCCTTTTCAAGTGCGGTGCAGCGGAATGTTATCTTTTCCGTTCGATTTACTTCCATGTCGCAAAGGTAGTCTTAAAATCCTTTTGAGCAAAGCGAGAAAGGCAAGAATGTCCGACAAGGACACTTCTTGCTATATATACACATGCCGCATGGGAATACATCCACGCCAACCGCCCAGCAAAAAGCCCCGGCGTGTTAGAAAATCCCCCACAGCCTAACAAATTCTACCCCATTTCTACCCAAGGGGATTACACGCCGCAGAAGTCATCCGGGAACATGTCTTCCAGTTCGTCCAAATCAATGGTTTCTTCTTCGGACACCTCCACCCATTCAATGTTTTCTTTCCCTCTTATCGCACATGAGTACATCTCGGCGGCGGCAAGAGAAGAGAACACCTCGTGCATAGGCTCGCCGTTCTCTAACCAGTAAACACAATATTCGACCATAACAGTTTTATCATTTATCGTTGTAATGCCCCTCTACCTCCAAGATGTAGACCTCTACCACTTCCTCGTAAATGTCATAGATTATCCGGTCATGGGCGGTAATGTGTCGAGACCATGTAATATCCCCACCGCCCCTTAACGCTTCGGGATGCCCAAGCCCAGTCTTAGGGTGCTCTAACAATTCTTTGTAGATTTTCTTATACTTCTTGAACAAATTGGGGTTTGATTTCTTCCATTTGGCAATCACCTTATCCACCCCGTCGGAAACCCTAATTGTGTACATCATAGACTATCGAAATAAGCGTCAATATCCTCACTGCTTTTGAGGGTAACACACTTTCCGGATTTGATTTCTTCCCTTGCCTTGTCAATCCTTGCTTGCAGCTCCGGGGTTATCATCAAATCTTCACGACCAACTTTTACCAAAGCGTAAATCTCGTTTTTCCTGCGAATTAGTACCTGCTCGCCATTGTCAGCTTTGGTGAAAGACGCTGCGAGGTTGTTACGGTATTCTCTTACTGATAATGCTTCCATATCTGTTTGCTTTTAAATTCAGCACAAAGATAGCTATATTTCAATAAAATACAAACATTTTGTACACAAACGTGTACACGCCATAAAAACCCGTTTCCAATCCTACCGCCCGTTGGTTGGTTTTGCTTTGCTCTTTTTCCCTATCGTTTTTCTTTTTCCGACAGTAAATCAACCACTTAGCTCTATAAATTCCCCTTGTCTGTTATAAGCATCGTCTGTAATATGCTCTATCACTTCTTCGCAAATGCCCATAAATAAAGGGATTAGAACATGTGTTTCCCCACACTTTGGGAGTTTAGTCCCCACACTTTGGGAGTTTAAAAGTAAATTAGTCCCCACACTTTGGGAGTTTTACCCCTCTTTTTTTGTTTTAATGTGGGGATTGTGTATATTTGCAGCAAATCAATCGTTTATGAAAAAGAAACTACCTATTACCAAGAATAAAGATGTTGTTGTTTCATGGGTATATACATGGTCAAAACAGCAAGACATGTCCATACACGAACAAAGAATAGTTCTTCGCATACTGGAAGCGTGCCAAGCTGAACTAAAGGGAGTAAAACTGAAAGATTATGCAGGCACGAAACGCAAGTTTGAGCATGGACTTTGGGATGTTGATGCACAAATGCATGTATCTGACGTTATTTTTTCCGGACGTGATTACAATGAAATCATAGCCGCACTCGATTCTTTGGCAGGACGTTTTTTTACTTACGAAGATGACGAGGAATGGTGGAAGTGCGGATTTATATCTAACCCAAAATATAAAAAACGCACTGGCATTATAACCTTTCGTGTGTCTAACGACCTTTGGGATGTGTTTACCAAGTTCGCCAAGGGGTACAGAGAATTTGAGTTAAACAAGGCTCTTGCGCTACCTACTGGGTATTCCCTTAGGTTTTACATGTTAATGAGTGGGCAGGTGTACCCTTTGGATATATCCCTTGAAAACTTGAAAGACCGTCTTGGCATACCTGCGGACAAATACAAGGACAAGAACGGAAAAGACAGAATAGATCATTTTGAGGAAAGAGTTTTGAAACCAGCAAAGGCTGCGCTTGATGAGAGCTGCCCATACACTTTCAACTACGTGAAAGTGCGTGAAAACCCAAACAACAAACGTAGCAAGGTGACCGGGTTTAGGTTCTACCCGGTCTATCAACCACAGTTCAGAGATGAAGAACTGGAAGGGAAAGAATTGCAAGCAAAGGTTACAGCACGATATCAGATAGACAGCCATGTGTACGAGTACCTCCGTTATTCCTGCGGCTTCACATCGGAAGAGATAAACCGGAACAAAGAGACATTCATAACGGCACAAGAAAAGATAACCGACCTTATCGGAGAACTGGCTCTCCTAAACGGAAAATCACGAGAAAAGAACAATCCGAAAGGGTGGATTATAAACGCCCTTAAAGGGAAAATCAAGGATAAGTAACAAGATTACCCGGCTGAAACACTCCGGGTAATCTTGTCAAATCAGAGGAACGATTTCCATTTCTACACCAAGTTCTTTCATCTGCTGTTGTATTTCCTCGCTGCTTAGTTTCTCTCTCGCCAGTGCAAGCCCATGAAAGGCGTCCCAGCCTGCCGGCTTCGAAACGATACTACCGTTTAGGACGGCATGGGTGATTTCGCCGCCGGACTTCGCACCCTTGTTCAGTATGAAGAAGAACCGGGGTTCTTCGTGTTCCGTTGTTCCCATAATTCGTAAAGTTAGATGTTTATTTATTCCCCTTTTGTTCCCTTGCCTGCTCTTGGTAGTATTCATAATACTGCTTGTAGTTGTCCCGGTCTTTGGCTGCATCCGTCCAAAGATAGCACATGAAACAAGCGAACAATAGGGAGATAACAGCACAAAGGATTGAGTAGAACGAAATTCGTTTGTCCACATAACCGCCGTTTTTCATTCTGTACCCCTGCCGTTCAAAGTCCGCCAACACGTTTTTTAGGCGATTTTCGGCACTTTCAAGGCTTTTCCCGTCTATTTGTACCTTTCGGGCTGTTGCGTCCTCTATGCGCTTCGTATAGACTTCAACACGCTTTAGTTCTTGATACACCAGTTCTACCGCAAGCTGCGGGTTTACCCTTGGCGTTGTATCTTTTCTTTTCCGGGGGCTGTACTGTCCCTGCTTAACGTTGGAAGCTGCCGCTTCCGGGTGTGAGTTTGTTTCCATGAGATATGTTCATTGAGTTGCACTTCAGTTTGCTTTGTGTCCGCTCGATATGGGCGAGAGTGTAGCCTTTCCCTATCTCGCTTGCCTTATACTCCGTACCGCTTCGGGCTGTGACATAGTAGCCGTTAAGTTTCCCGGTGCTTGCCCTGGCTTCCCGGACTTTAAAACCTCTCTTACCAAGTTCTTCCTTGAATTTGGTAAAGTCAAAGCCCTGCATCTTCTTCAATACGCCGTCCATGGCTTCCTTGATTTCCGCTTTGTTGACTTTGCCAATGTCCTGCGACTGTACAAAGTTCCGTTCCTTGGCTATGGCATTGGCGGCTTCCGTTGCCTTTTTCCCTATCCAGTTGTCCCGGTACAGTTCCCCGGAAAGGGAAACCCGGTTTGCCAGTATGTGCAGGTGGGCTTGCTCTTTCTTGCTCTCCGTACCGCTGTGCCGGATGATGATGTACTGGTGGTTCGCCAACCCCATGCGCTGCATGAAGTCGTTACCAAGTTCCGCCCAGTCCGCATCCGTAAAGGTGGCGCTTTCCTCTATCGAGGGGCTGACCTCGAAACGTAGGCAGTTGTTTTTTACGTTCGGAAAATCAATGTGATACGGTTTCATTTCCTGCACCATTTCCGCACCAGTACACCCATAAAGTTCATGCCGGGCTATCTCGGTGGCTACTGCCTGCCCGTTTATCTCTTTGGCGAGGTCGTACTCCAATGCCGCCACACCATGTGATATACTTTTCCCTTTCCCTATCATCGTGAGAGTATTTTTTTGAGCTCTGTAATTAGTGCCCGGTTCTCCTCGAACACTTCCCGGTACTGGCGACCACCGAAGTAGTTGTTCAGCCGTTGGAGCGTTCCTTTCAACTGGGCTATGTCCCGGAGAAGCTGCCGTTCCTCCTCGGTGTACCTCTCCCTTGGGCGCCCCCCAAGGGACAAACTCCGGCAGTATTCCGATACGCTTAGACTGCACCGGGCTGCCTGCTCCGCAAGTGCGTCCTTTTCAAGTTCGGTACACCGGAATGTAATCTTTTCGTTCCGTCTTAGTTCCATGCCACAAAGGTAATCTTAAAATCTTTTTGAGCAAAGCGAGAAAAGCAAGAATTGTCCGACAAGGACACTTCTTGCTATATATACACATGCCGCATGGGAATACATCCACGCCAACCGCCCAGCAAAAAGCCCCGGCGTGTTAGAAAATCCCCCACAGCCTAACAAATTCTACCCCATTTCTACCCAAGGGGATTACACGCCGCAGAAGTCATCCGGGAACATGTCTTCCAGTTCGTCCAAATCAATGGTTTCTTCTTCGGACACCTCCACCCATTCAATGTTTTCTTTCCCTCTTATCGCACATGAGTACATCTCGGCGGCGGCAAGAGAAGAGAACACCTCGTGCATAGGCTCGCCGTTCTCTAACCAGTAAACACAATATTCGACCATAACAGTTTTATCATTTATCGTTGTAATGCCCCTCTACCTCCAAGATGTAGACCTCTACCACTTCCTCGTAAATGTCATAGATTATCCGGTCATGGGCGGTAATGTGTCGAGACCATGTAATATCCCCACCGCCCCTTAACGCTTCGGGATGCCCAAGCCCAGTCTTAGGGTGCTCTAACAATTCTTTGTAGATTTTCTTATACTTCTTGAACAAATTGGGGTTTGATTTCTTCCATTTGGCAATCACCTTATCCACCCCGTCGGAAACCCTAATTGTGTACATCATAGACTATCGAAATAAGCGTCAATATCCTCACTGCTTTTGAGGGTAACACACTTTCCGGATTTGATTTCTTCCCTTGCCTTGTCAATCCTTGCTTGCAGCTCCGGGGTTATCATCAAATCTTCACGACCAACTTTTACCAAAGCGTAAATCTCGTTTTTCCTGCGAATTAGTACCTGCTCGCCATTGTCAGCTTTGGTGAAAGACGCTGCGAGGTTGTTACGGTATTCTCTTACTGATAATGCTTCCATATCTGTTTGCTTTTAAATTCAGCACAAAGATAGCTATATTTCAATAAAATACAAACATTTTGTACACAAACGTGTACACGCCATAAAAACCCGTTTCCAATCCTACCGCCCGTTGGTTGGTTTTGCTTTGCTCTTTTTCCCTATCGTTTTTCTTTTTCCGACAGTAAATCAACCACTTAGCTCTATAAATTCCCCTTGTCTGTTATAAGCATCGTCTGTAATATGCTCTATCACTTCTTCGCAAATGCCCATAAATAAAGGGATTAGAACATGTGTTTCCCCACACTTTGGGAGTTTAGTCCCCACACTTTGGGAGTTTAAAAGTAAATTAGTCCCCACACTTTGGGAGTTTTACCCCTCTTTTTTTGTTTTAATGTGGGGATTGTGTATATTTGCAGCAAATCAATCGTTTATGAAAAAGAAACTACCTATTACCAAGAATAAAGATGTTGTTGTTTCATGGGTATATACATGGTCAAAACAGCAAGACATGTCCATACACGAACAAAGAATAGTTCTTCGCATACTGGAAGCGTGCCAAGCTGAACTAAAGGGAGTAAAACTGAAAGATTATGCAGGCACGAAACGCAAGTTTGAGCATGGACTTTGGGATGTTGATGCACAAATGCATGTATCTGACGTTATTTTTTCCGGACGTGATTACAATGAAATCATAGCCGCACTCGATTCTTTGGCAGGACGTTTTTTTACTTACGAAGATGACGAGGAATGGTGGAAGTGCGGATTTATATCTAACCCAAAATATAAAAAACGCACTGGCATTATAACCTTTCGTGTGTCTAACGACCTTTGGGATGTGTTTACCAAGTTCGCCAAGGGGTACAGAGAATTTGAGTTAAACAAGGCTCTTGCGCTACCTACTGGGTATTCCCTTAGGTTTTACATGTTAATGAGTGGGCAGGTGTACCCTTTGGATATATCCCTTGAAAACTTGAAAGACCGTCTTGGCATACCTGCGGACAAATACAAGGACAAGAACGGAAAAGACAGAATAGATCATTTTGAGGAAAGAGTTTTGAAACCAGCAAAGGCTGCGCTTGATGAGAGCTGCCCATACACTTTCAACTACGTGAAAGTGCGTGAAAACCCAAACAACAAACGTAGCAAGGTGACCGGGTTTAGGTTCTACCCGGTCTATCAACCACAGTTCAGAGATGAAGAACTGGAAGGGAAAGAATTGCAAGCAAAGGTTACAGCACGATATCAGATAGACAGCCATGTGTACGAGTACCTCCGTTATTCCTGCGGCTTCACATCGGAAGAGATAAACCGGAACAAAGAGACATTCATAACGGCACAAGAAAAGATAACCGACCTTATCGGAGAACTGGCTCTCCTAAACGGAAAATCACGAGAAAAGAACAATCCGAAAGGGTGGATTATAAACGCCCTTAAAGGGAAAATCAAGGATAAGTAACAAGATTACCCGGCTGAAACACTCCGGGTAATCTTGTCAAATCAGAGGAACGATTTCCATTTCTACACCAAGTTCTTTCATCTGCTGTTGTATTTCCTCGCTGCTTAGTTTCTCTCTCGCCAGTGCAAGCCCATGAAAGGCGTCCCAGCCTGCCGGCTTCGAAACGATACTACCGTTTAGGACGGCATGGGTGATTTCGCCGCCGGACTTCGCACCCTTGTTCAGTATGAAGAAGAACCGGGGTTCTTCGTGTTCCGTTGTTCCCATAATTCGTAAAGTTAGATGTTTATTTATTCCCCTTTTGTTCCCTTGCCTGCTCTTGGTAGTATTCATAATACTGCTTGTAGTTGTCCCGGTCTTTGGCTGCATCCGTCCAAAGATAGCACATGAAACAAGCGAACAATAGGGAGATAACAGCACAAAGGATTGAGTAGAACGAAATTCGTTTGTCCACATAACCGCCGTTTTTCATTCTGTACCCCTGCCGTTCAAAGTCCGCCAACACGTTTTTTAGGCGATTTTCGGCACTTTCAAGGCTTTTCCCGTCTATTTGTACCTTTCGGGCTGTTGCGTCCTCTATGCGCTTCGTATAGACTTCAACACGCTTTAGTTCTTGATACACCAGTTCTACCGCAAGCTGCGGGTTTACCCTTGGCGTTGTATCTTTTCTTTTCCGGGGGCTGTACTGTCCCTGCTTAACGTTGGAAGCTGCCGCTTCCGGGTGTGAGTTTGTTTCCATGAGATATGTTCATTGAGTTGCACTTCAGTTTGCTTTGTGTCCGCTCGATATGGGCGAGAGTGTAGCCTTTCCCTATCTCGCTTGCCTTATACTCCGTACCGCTTCGGGCTGTGACATAGTAGCCGTTAAGTTTCCCGGTGCTTGCCCTGGCTTCCCGGACTTTAAAACCTCTCTTACCAAGTTCTTCCTTGAATTTGGTAAAGTCAAAGCCCTGCATCTTCTTCAATACGCCGTCCATGGCTTCCTTGATTTCCGCTTTGTTGACTTTGCCAATGTCCTGCGACTGTACAAAGTTCCGTTCCTTGGCTATGGCATTGGCGGCTTCCGTTGCCTTTTTCCCTATCCAGTTGTCCCGGTACAGTTCCCCGGAAAGGGAAACCCGGTTTGCCAGTATGTGCAGGTGGGCTTGCTCTTTCTTGCTCTCCGTACCGCTGTGCCGGATGATGATGTACTGGTGGTTCGCCAACCCCATGCGCTGCATGAAGTCGTTACCAAGTTCCGCCCAGTCCGCATCCGTAAAGGTGGCGCTTTCCTCTATCGAGGGGCTGACCTCGAAACGTAGGCAGTTGTTTTTTACGTTCGGAAAATCAATGTGATACGGTTTCATTTCCTGCACCATTTCCGCACCAGTACACCCATAAAGTTCATGCCGGGCTATCTCGGTGGCTACTGCCTGCCCGTTTATCTCTTTGGCGAGGTCGTACTCCAATGCCGCCACACCATGTGATATACTTTTCCCTTTCCCTATCATCGTGAGAGTATTTTTTTGAGCTCTGTAATTAGTGCCCGGTTCTCCTCGAACACTTCCCGGTACTGGCGACCACCGAAGTAGTTGTTCAGCCGTTGGAGCGTTCCTTTCAACTGGGCTATGTCCCGGAGAAGCTGCCGTTCCTCCTCGGTGTACCTCTCCCTTGGGCGCCCCCCAAGGGACAAACTCCGGCAGTATTCCGATACGCTTAGACTGCACCGGGCTGCCTGCTCCGCAAGTGCGTCCTTTTCAAGTTCGGTACACCGGAATGTAATCTTTTCGTTCCGTCTTAGTTCCATGCCACAAAGGTAATCTTAAAATCTTTTTGAGCAAAGCGAGAAAAGCAAGAATTGTCCGACAAGGACACTTCTTGCTATATATACACGCCGCATGGGGATACACACAGCGATAACACACAGCATAGCCACACACTTTTTTCTTTTTTCCCTGCCATTCCCACAACGGAACACGGAGAGCAGTCAAGGGTTCGAGCGGAAAAAACCGCACAGCGAAGCTGCTCAGGATTTTTTCAGATCTGAACTTGCGAAGCCCTTGACGGCTTCGGAGTGTGGAGTTACCTTTGCAGACTGAAAAGAGAAAAAACACAGTTCGCTTCACTAACGCTGACTGGTCAAAGGATACCCTGTTCAGATATGATTTTTTTAAGAATAGATACACTTACGGTAGAGAAGTCTGACTTATCATAGACATCCACAAGATAAACACGACCTTCACTCTCCGATGCACAAATCGTGTATGTGATAACACGTGCTCCCCCAGACTTACCCTTCCCCTTAGAAACAATGGCAAGTCTTATTTTACGGATACCTGGGCTCAGTTCATCCCCCTGCATGGGGTTCTTTTCCAATGACTCGATAAAATCCTTCATGTCAGCCTTAAAAGACTTATACCTTTTTGCAAGGATTTTCGCTTCCCTCTCAAAATGCGGGGTGGTCTTTACTTCAAAGCTCATCAAGGAATGCGTTTGCGCTCTTGGCTGGCTGCTCACCAGCTTCGATTCGTTTCACTTCATTCAAGCCCTCTCTTATTCGAGTGGCTATTTTTTCTTCTACGGACACTGGCACCAGTTTAAAATCACCGATACGTGAAGTCAGAAAGACGGATTCTCCCTGAATAGCACGAAGAAGGGTCGCTGTCTGATTCGTCCGAAATTTGCTCAATGGAATTACTTGCATATATCTTAAACTTTTTTGATTGTGATACAAATGTAACCATTGTTACCGATATTGTAACCGAATTAACATACTTTAACACGCAAAAAAAAGCTTCAATAAACGCACAATCCCCCAACCCCCTTACGAGGGGGCTTTGTCTTTGTTTTCCCTATTGTTTTTCGTCCGTTTTTTCCGAAAGTTGGGAAGCAATCTCAACCTTATGAGCTTGTTTCTATCTTAACATCGACTATCTATGTCCTATCCTCGCGCGCGCGCATTATGCGAGAAAAACACCCTCTAAGTACGAGATAAAGAATACTAAAGTACGAGATAAAGAATAAAAATCACCCCCATCAAGTACGAGATAAAGAATAAACAGTACGAGTTCTATTTGTTAAACTCGTACTTAATTTGTATCTTTGCAGAAAACCATAAAAGCACACTTATGAAACCAACTACTTACATTGATTGGGACGGTCTGAAAGATATTCCGTTCTTCTACTGCGACACAAAGGAAGATGAAGAAAATAAAGACTTCGACATATACTATCAAGGGAAACTGGTGCTGCATGACTACAACCATTGCGGACACTACCTATACACAGCCGCTGTGCTGTTTAGCAGAATCAAGAATAAAACGGCAGACTGGGTAAATCTGCGCAACCTTTGGATTCTGCGTGATTGTGTGCGTGAGAACTACAATCATGGAATAGGGGTGGACGACATTATCTTTGGAGAGGATTTTGATGGCGAGAACCTCGATACACTCACACCGCTTACTAAGAAACGCTTCGATTATTTGTGTAAGCGGATTAAGGAACTTGACCCATACGCAACAATCTAAAAGAATACCTATGAGCGAAAACCTACCAAACAAAGCCGTATTCCAGTCCTATATATGGACATGTGCCAAATACGATTTCAGTCCTTACGAAAAGCGTATCATATATCGTCTTATCGAATTTGCCCAACGATGGTTGGAAGGTATTAAAATCAAAGACCATATGCACAAGATTGAGCCGTCTGACTGTGGGGTGAACATCACCATGCCTGTAGCATCCATTCTTCGAGACGAAGATGACCACAACTATGCCAAGGCTAAAGCTGCATTCACATCGCTATCTAAGAAAGGGGCTGAATATGAAGATGATAAGATTTGGTTCTATACAGCCATCATCGAACACCCTAAAATAGAAAAAGGCACAGGTATTGCTACCTTCCATGTCTATGACCCTATCTGGAGAGCCGCACTTGATTTTACGAAAGGGTTCAAGAAATACGAACTCATAACAGCCATGAAGTTTAAAAGCGTCTATGCCATGCGATTCTATGAGCTGATGTCCGGACAAACCCAACCTTTGTTCGTGTCGTTAGAGGGGTCTGACGGACTTCGCGAAAGGTTTTGCTTGCAAGGAAAATACGAAAGAGTTAATGATTTCAAGAGATATGTTATCGATGCAGCTAAAAAAGAACTTGATGAATCCTCTCCATACTCCTTTGTTGCTAAGGAGGAAAAGGAAGGAAAGAAGGTCATTGGCTGGACCCTATTCCCTGTATTCTTTGAAGACAGAGAAGACCCTGCACTACAGGAACAAGCGCGCATGGCTAAAGTTACGGCACGGCTCCAGCTGGAGAACAACGTATATGACTACCTCAAATTCTCCTTTGACTTCAAGTCTGATGAAGTCAACAAGAACAAGAAAACCCTTATCGAGGGGCAAAACCGCATCCCCAATTTCATGGGGTTCCTGGGAGAATTGAAAAAAGGCGCACGACTGGCAGAAAACCCCAAAGGATATGTTATCGGGGCTATCAAAAGAAAATTAAAAGAAATCTAACTAAAAGAGAACAACGTAACAAATAATTTCTTAAGTTTGCCATATCTAAACTTTAAATGTGTACTATATGAAAATAATACTTCGGTAAATTTTTACCGAAAAATTAAAAGTTAAACAATAGAACCGG
>OMAK01000890.1_pt1 | contig 13398 bp, 10 predicted proteins | sample 1644681 | NCBI WGS metagenome assembly OMAK01 (sample SAMEA103958133, study PRJEB25191) | human gut metagenome | biome: human-associated habitat [ENVO:00009003]; feature: intestine environment [ENVO:2100002]; material: feces | place: Germany | collected 2013/2015 | reverse complement strand
CGTAAAACTCCCCCTGGGATTTGCGGAACATTTTGGCAGCGGTAAGCTGCGCAAAATCGTCAATGAATCCAGCGCTGCTACGGAAACCTATCTGGCACACCAGCTCCCGGACCGTGCGAACGCCCTCGCAACTCCCTGCGGTCTTCTGGTTCTGCTGTTTGTGTTTGACTGGCGGCTGGGTCTTTTGAGTTTGGCGCCGGTACTTCTGGGCTTTCTCATTATGATGGCGATGACCGGAAAGGAAATGCAGCAGAAGATGAAGGAATATCAGAATGCGCTGGATGATATGTCCAATGAAGCGGTAGAGTATGTCCGAGGTATTCCGGTGGTAAAAACCTTTGGCCAGACCATCTTTTCCTTTAAGAAGTTTAAGGATTCAATTGACCGGTACAAGGTGTGGGTGATTGCCTACACCAAGCAGCTGCGCACGCCTATGATGTTCTATACCGCGGCCATTAACGGTGTGTTTGTCTTTTTGATCGCAGGAGCCTTGCTGTTTACGCAGGATCAGGTCACGACAGAATTTTTGCTCAATCTGGTATTCTATATCATCATTACGCCGATCATTTCCGTGACACTCACACGTATTATGTTCCAGAGCGAAAACGCTATGATCGTGGACGATGCTTTACAGCGGATTGACAGCGTTCTGAATTTGGAGCCGCTGAAAGAAACAGCTCATCCCATGCATCCGAAAGACGGCTCTGTAGAGCTTGAACAGGTACATTTCAGCTATAACGGAGAAAAGGATGTTTTGAATGGCATATCTATTTCTATTCCTGCCGGGCAGACAGTCGCTTTTGTGGGACCGTCCGGCGGCGGAAAAACCACGCTGGCAAATCTGATCTCCCGCTTCTTCGATCCTCAAAGCGGTACTGTAAGGGTGGGCGGCGTAGACGTCCGTGATATTCCGAAAGAAGAACTGATGAACACGGTTTCCTTTGTGTTCCAGAACAGCCGGCTGATCAAAGCTTCCATCTTTGAGAATGTGCGTCTGGGTAAACCGGAAGCCACCCGGGAGGAAGTCATGGCTGCCTTAAAAAATGCCCAGTGCGACGATATCCTTGAAAAACTGCCGGATGGTATGGATACGGTGATCGGCACCAAGGGGGTCTATCTTTCCGGCGGCGAGCAGCAGCGGATTGCTATTGCCCGCGTGATGCTGAAAAATACCCCCATCATTATTCTGGATGAAGCCACAGCTTTTGCGGATCCCGACAATGAAACCAGAGTACAGGCGGCTTTTTCCAAACTGTCTCAGGGCAAAACGGTCATTATGATTGCCCACAGGCTTTCCACGGTGGCCGGTGCAGATCGGATTTACGTTGTAAAAGACGGGCAGATCGCAGAGAGCGGTTCCAGCCGTGAGCTGATGGAAAGAGGCGGTCTGTTCGCCCGGATGTGGCAGAACTATCAGACTTCCATTCAGTGGAAGGTACAAAAGGAGGTACAGTAAGATGATCAGACGTCTGCAAAAACGATATGCCTTGTCCGAACAGGGCGCAAAGGATTTAATTAAGGGCTGTTTTGCCTGCGTCCTGCAAAATATCTCTTTCATGTTCCCGGTGGGATTGCTGTACTGCATGGTGAGCGATCTGATGAACGGCGGTGTTCCGGAAAGCCGGCTTCCCTTCTACATTGTCGGCTGTATTCTCTGTGTGGGATTGATCTTGCTGACAACCTACTTCCAGTATAACGCCACCTATTTTGCCACCTATACGGAAAGCGGCGTGCGCCGTATTACGTTGGCGGAGCGGCTGCGGAAAATCCCCCTGTCCTTCTTCGGAAAGAAAGACCTTGCGGATCTTACCAGCACCATTATGGCGGACTGCACCTTTTTAGAGCAGAGCTTTTCCCACTTTATCCCGGAGCTTGCCGGATCCATCATCTCTACGGTCTTGATTGCCGTCAGCCTGTTCTTCTACGATTGGCGTATGGCGCTGGCGGCTCTTTGGGTGATGCCGGTGGCGTTTGCCATTGTAGGTTTTTCTGCAAAGGTACAGGAAGGGTTTAATCAGAAATCCATGGATGCGAAAATGGCCTGCGCGGATGGAATTCAGGAGTGTATTGAAACGGTGCAGGATCTGAAAGCCAACAACGCTGAAAAAGAATACCTCAAAGGGTTGGAAAAGAAGATCCGCGCGGTGGAACACCGCTCCATTCTCAATGAGTTCGGTTTGGCGGCATTTGTAGTATCCGCATCCCTTGTGTTAAAGCTTGGGATTGCCACGGTTGCGCTTGCAGGCTCCGTTTTGCTGATGCAGGGTAGTTTGGATATTTTGACCTTCTTCCTGTTCCTGCTGGTGGTTTCCCGGCTCTATGATCCCTTGCAGGGTGCGCTGCAGAATCTGGCGGCGGTAATTTCCACCCGGACAAATATCGCCCGTATGAATGAAATCCTTGACCATCCCATTCAGCAGGGCAAAACCAGCCTTTCCAATCAGGGGTATGACATTACCTTTGACCATGTTGGGTTTGCCTACAACACCGGAGAAACAGTATTAAAGGATGTCAGCTTTACTGCCAAACAGGGGGAAGTGACCGCACTGGTGGGTCCCTCCGGCGGCGGTAAAACAACAGTGTCCCGTCTGGCAGCCCGGTTTTGGGATGTGAGCCGGGGAAAAATTACGGTAGGCGGTATGGATGTCTCAAAAGTGGATCCGGAAACGCTGCTTTCTCTTTATTCCATTGTGTTTCAGGATGTTACCCTGTTTGACAACACCATACTGGAAAATATCCGTATCGGTAACAAAGACGCCACAGATGAGGAGGTTCTGGCTGCGGCACGGCTTGCCAATGTGGATGAATTTGCCGAGAAGCTTCCTGATAAATGGAATACTAACATAGGCGAAAACGGTTGTGAGCTCTCCGGCGGAGAACGCCAGCGGATTTCCATTGCCCGTGCCTTCTTAAAGAACGCGCCGATCATCCTTCTTGACGAAGCTACAGCCTCTCTGGATGTGGAGAATGAAACGCTGATACAGACAGCTCTGTCACGGCTGATCAAAGACAAAACTGTTCTGGTGATCGCACACCGGATGCGCACGGTAGCCGGTGCGGATAAAATCGTCGTGCTTTCCGATGGTATGGTGGCGGAAGAGGGCGATCCGGATACCCTGCTCCAGCAAGACGGTATCTATACCCGCATGGTAAAATTACAGACAGAAAGCCAGAACTGGACGCTGGCATAGTGTGATTTTCTGTTGCGGGCATAAACCAGATGTTAGGCAAATGCCGCACGCAAAACATTACTATTTTTGAGTGTGGCTTTGTCTATATCTGGAAACACTTTAGTACAGTATCTTGACAAAATGATGTATGGTATGGTAAAATCAATCAGTTAGAGTTAGCTAACTATTTTTATTTTATTTTGGTTAGCCGGTGCTAACCGCATGGGGATAGAAGAATGCTAAAAGTAACAATGAAAATCGATGGAATGTCCTGTGGAATGTGTGAGGCTCATATAAACGATGCGATCAGAAAAGTATTTTCTGTTAAGAAAGTGACTTCTTCTCACAGAAAAGGGATCACGGAACTGCTTATACAAGACGCCGTTGACACACAGTTACTGAAACATGCTGTGGAAGAATTCGGGTATAAGGTGTTGGATATTCGTTGTGAACCTTATGAAAGACAAGGGTTTTCCCTGTTTAAAAGAAAATAGATGAGGGTGAAAAGACATGCCTTTTGAATTATGGCAGGGGCTGCTGATTCCTTTTGCCGGGACGACGCTCGGCGCAGCCTGCGTCTTTTTTATGCGGAACAATTTGAGTGAACTGGTTCAGCGTGCGCTTACCGGCTTTGCGGCAGGGGTTATGGTGGCGGCTTCCATATGGAGTCTGCTGCTTCCTGCCATGGAACAGGCATCAGACATGGGGCAATGGTCCTTCTTCCCTGCTGTAGCTGGATTCTGGCTTGGTATTTTATTCTTACTGGGATTGGATCGGCTGATCCCGCATCTGCATCGTGGCAGCTCAGAGGCTGAAGGCGTCAAAAGCAGTCTTGGAAAAACAACTATGCTGACTCTGGCAGTAGCACTGCACAATATTCCGGAAGGGATGGCAGTGGGCGCAGTCTATGCCGGGTGGCTCTACGGGGACAGTGGGATCACGCTGGCGGGGGCGCTGGCTCTTTCTCTGGGTATCGCCATTCAGAACTTCCCTGAAGGCGCTATTATATCCATGCCCCTGAAAGCGGAGGGTTTCTCCAAATCCCGCTCATTTCTGTATGGAACGCTGTCCGGTGCGGTAGAACCGATAGGTGCGCTCCTGACCATCCTTCTGGCAGGAATTTTAGTCCCGGTACTGCCCTATGCTCTGAGCTTTGCCGCTGGTGCAATGATTTATGTGGTGGTAGAGGAATTGATTCCGGAGATGTCGGCCGGAAAGCACTCCAATGTGGGAACCATTCTGTTTGCAGTCGGTTTCACTTTGATGATGGTATTGGATGTGGCGTTGGGCTGATACAAAGCTGTTCGAAAAAGGAGGACACAGAATGTCACATTTAGGCGTTGTGGAGGACACACTTTTTGTCCCCATGCTGGGCAGGATTTATGCCAGCGAGCATTGCCCGCAGATCATATATGATAAAAAGGCTTTGGAATTAAAAGAAAAGCTGCCGTCCGACCTGCAGGAAAACGGCAGTCAGAGCCAGTATACCCTGCTGGCTTCAGCGGTGCGGTCTGCTAATATGGACCGTTTCATCCGGTCGTTTTTAAAGCGCAGACCGGACGGTGTGATTGTCCAGCTCGGCTGCGGTCTGGAGACGACCTATTACCGCTGCGATAACGGAAGGACCCGCTGGTATGCCGTTGATTTGCCACACGTCATTGACTACCGGAAGGAACTGCTCCCGCAGTCGGAGCGTGAGACCTATCTTGCTGGAGATGCTTTTACAGAGAATTGGATCAGACAAGTTCGCACGGATTTGCCCGACGCCCCTATCCTTGTTACAGCAGGCGGACTGTTTCACTATTTTGAGGAAGATAAGGTTATTTCCCTGTTTCGTATGCTCAGACAATTCGGAGAAATAGAAGTCGTCTTTGATACTGTGAATAAAAAAGGCATGGCTATGATGCAAAAGAAATACATGAAGCAGGTCGGCCACGCCGATGTGCAGATGTTCTTTTATGTGGATTCAGCAGTGAATTTAGCTGGAAAGATTGGCGGTGGACTTATGGATATGACAGAAGAGCCTTACTACCGTTATATTCCCAAAAACGGCTTAAAACTATCCACCAAGGTCAGTATGGCTGTTTCTGACCGGTTCTGTATGGTGAAGATGATTTGTTTGAATTTATAGTGTTTTCACTTTATACGAATACAATAGCGGAGGGAATTTTAATGTTGGAAAAAGAAAACTTAACGCCGTTTCAAATTCAGCTGCTGCTTTATTACCTGACGGCGGAACCGTCAAAGCGTACGGTAACGGATTCAGCCAGAAGCCTGAATGTGAGTAAATGGGTGGTCACTCGTACGCTGGATACGCTGGAAAAGCTGAATATTGTAGAACGTCTGGAGAATCGCAAAACGGTTTTGACGGTTCCGGGAGTTAAACTGGCAGAAAAGTATCAGAAACAGAGAAAGGTATTAGAAAAATATATGCAGTATCAGGATATCCCTCCTGCACAGATTAAGGAGAATGCCCTTCGAGCATTGGCAGCAAGGTTTTCTGATGAATTTATGGATCGGCTGGCTGAACAGGAAAGCCGGATGCATATCAAAGAAATATTTGCCGGACGCCGAGACTTCCATGGCGGGGATATTTGTAATTACCTCAGTGATGGCAGTTACTATTTTCCGTTCATTATTTACCGGGAACAAATCAAAAATCACAATAATCTTTCCATGGCAAACCGTGGTTTTGAAAATCCGTGTGAAGTCATCGTAAAGGATCATGAAGGACTTGTGTATCTGGCGGCAAAAACCGTATCCGCTCAGTCTATGTCCAGTAAAAATAAAATGGAAGGACGCATCCAGAAGCTGCAATACTTATATGACGGAGAATTCCGTGACGGCGGCATTGACGGGCGTTATGTATTTTTTCCGGTAACGGCACTGCGGTTTATCTCTATGGGAAAAGGCCGGGATACCCTGCTGCATGGAAGCGTATGCCTGAAAATGCAATGCAGTGTTGGGGATATGCATATGCCGGAGAGTACAGCTGTTTTCACCATGTTCATCCATTAAAACAGGCGGATTCAGAAGAAATGAAAAATTTTTTGGAGCAGTTTTGCAACAATGCTGGTTTATCAGTCATGATCGGGGTTTAGACGCTTTTTTAACCCTTCAACAGGCTGTTTGGAGCAGTTTTGCAACAGAAAATCCATTGACAACAAAATGGTAACTGGCTATACTGAATTTGCTTTAAGGAAAATGCGGATTATAAAAGCAGTATATTTTATCATTCGCAGCCCTGTTTGGTCTTTGAGACCGGACAGAAGAGTAACAGGAGAGCAGAGTCAAAAGCAATATGACAACAACGATCCCCCTCTTAAAAACTCCGAAAGGAGCAATTTTTTAGGGGATTAGTTAGCATAACCTAACTCAGACGGATAACCTTTTGCCTCTGCCCGTTTATATCAGGGAAACAAGCGTGTTAACTTGTTCTCCTGACCAGAACATCGCAAAAGGAGGATTGGTGCGCGATATTTTTTATTATGCCGTAGAAACGGCATTATTTTTCACCAAGCGGTTAGATTATGCTAACCGAAACATTGTTTTTATAAATGAATGGAGGTAGACACAATGACAACAACAAAACAGTCATGGTTTAAGCGAAGTTTGGCTGTGCTGCTGGCAATCATGATGGTCATGAGTTTGGGCGTGACTAAACTATGGCCAGTAATATTTTTACCGTAAAAAATCTTTCCTTTTCCTACGGAAAGCAGCAGGTGCTGAACGGATTGGACTTTTCTCTTCACGAGGGGAGAATTACCACATTGATCGGTGCAAACGGATGCGGAAAATCCACATTGTTTAACCTGATGACGAAAAACTTAAAGCCCGATCAGGGGGAAGTGTTTCTGAGAGAGGAAAATATCGCAAATTTGCGTTTAAAAGATTTTGCCAGAGAAGCGGCGATTGTCCATCAATACAATACGGCGCCGCCGGATCTTACGGTCGAAAAGCTTGTGAGCTACGGGCGAACTCCCTATCATACCATGGGGCTTTCATCGGATCCGCAAAAAGATGAAGAAAAAATACAGTGGGCGCTGGAAATCACCCATACAAGCAAGCACAAGGATAAACCGGTAACAGAGCTTTCCGGCGGGCAAAAACAGCGTGTGTGGATTGCCATGGCGCTGGCACAGGACACCAAGGTACTGTTTCTCGATGAACCGACCACCTATCTGGATGTCCGTTATCAGCTACAGATTTTAAAACTCATTCAGAAGCTGAACCGGGAGTACGGTATTACCATCGTTATGGTTCTCCATGATATCAACCAGTCGCTGTATTACAGTGACGAAATTGTCGCCATGAAAGATGGCAGGATGATTGCTCACGGTTTACCGGAGGAAATCATTACAAAGGAACTTGTCCAAGAGGTATACGGCGTTGATCTGACCATTCAGTCGGTAGATGGAAAACCTTTTGTTATCCCGGTATAAGGGATAACCCTGAATACATGGAAAGGAGGCATAAGCCGTATGAAACAAAGAAAAACGGTGGAGGATTATCTGAAAGCCGTGTATTTGCTGCAAAAGCAAAACGGCTCCGTACGTGGTGCGGATATTGCAGCAGAGCTTCATGTGTCGCGTCCCACAGTTTCCGTTTCGCTGAAAGAGTTGGAAAAAGAAGGCTATCTTTTCTTAGACGGTGCGCGGGAAGTGCATCTGACAGATAAGGGGCAAACCGTTGCCAGAGAAACTTATGAGCGCCACCAGACCTTCCAGTCCCTTTTAGAAGACCTGGGCGTGGATGGGAAAACTGCGGCGGAGGATGCCTGCCAAATGGAACATGCCGTAAGTCCGAAAAGTTATGAGGCGCTGAGAAGGTGGACAAACAGAAAGAAGGCAAGCGGCTGTGAATAATGCAATGCAATCCCTTTTTTACGGTTTTACATCAGTGCTGCTTGTGATAGCGGTTGCCGCTCTGTGTACAGGCGTTAAGAAAGTGATGAAAAAAATAACAAAAGGCGGACGAAAATATGATGATCAATAAACGGCTCATCGGTACCGTTGCCGAGAGCAAAAAATACATAGCGGGAAATGTAATTCTACAGTGGTGCTCCCTTACGGCGAACATTGCCCTGATGCTCAGTATTTCCCGAATGCTTGCAGAGCTTTTCAGGGGTTCGGCCTCGGTGCAGCTTTTCACAGTGACGGGAATCGTTGTAATTTTGGCGTTGGCAGTCCGGTTTTTCTGCTCCATCGGGGCCGCCAAAATGGGGTACTTCTCCTCCAAAGCAGTCAAAAAGTCTTTGCGTGAGAAGATCTATCAAAAGCTTTTGCGGTTGGGAAGCTCCTACAACGAACAGGTGAAAACTTCGGAAGTGGTGCAGGTGGCGGTGGAAGGCGTCGATCAGCTGGAAACCTATTTCGGCGCGTATCTGCCGCAGTTTTTCTATGCCATGCTGGCGCCGCTCACACTGTTTATCGTACTGTGTTTTGTGAATGTCGCGGCGGCGGTAGTGCTGCTTATCTGCGTGCCGCTGATCCCTGTAGCCATTGCGGCGAAAAAACTGCTCTCTAAATACTGGGGACAGTATACGGAATTGGGCGACACTTTCCTTGAAAATTTGCAGGGGCTCACCACTCTCAAAATCTATCAGGCGGATGCGTTTAAACAGCAGGAAATGAACGAGCAGGCGGAAAAATTCCGAAAGATCACCATGAAGGTGCTGACCATGCAGTTAAACTCCATCACCATTATGGACCTGATCGCGTACGGCGGTGCGGCACTGGGCGTCATCATGGCGGTGACCCAGTACCAGAGCGGAGGAGTTTCTCTTGAGGGATGTCTGCTGATTATCCTGCTGGCGGCGGATTTCTTTATTCCCATGCGGCAGCTGGGTTCCTTTTTCCATATTGCCATGAACGGCATGGCGGCCAGCGACAAGATTTTCCGACTGCTGGATTTAGAAGAAACCAAGCCGGAAATCACCGAAAGCTTTCCTTCGGGACACACCATCCGCTGTTCCGGTCTCTCCTTCTCCTATGAGCCGGACCGGGAGATCCTCCATAGCGTTGATCTTACCTTCCCGCAGGGCAGCTTTACGGCGCTGGTGGGAGAAAGCGGCTGCGGTAAATCCACACTGGCTTCGATCCTGATGGGAAGAAACAAAGGATATACCGGAAGCGTTTCGGTGGGCGGCGTGCCCCTTTCCTCCATTCAGGAAGAAAGCCTTCTGCGAAACATCACCTATATCAGCCACCAAAGCTACCTGTTCAAGGGCACGGTGCGGGAGAACCTGCTTATGGGAAAACCCGGCGCTTCCGATGAAGAACTGTGGGCAGTGCTTTCCCGGGTAAACCTCGCAGAATTTTTAAAAGCGGAACAGGGGCTGGATACCCGGCTTTTGGAAAAAGCGTCCAATCTTTCGGGCGGGCAGTGCCAGCGGCTGGCGCTTGCAAGGGCGCTTTTGCATGACAGCCCTGTCTATATTTTTGATGAAGCCACCTCCAACATCGATGTGGAGAGCGAAAACGATATTATGCGTGAAATTCATGAACTGGCAAAAAGCAAAACGGTAATCCTCGTTTCCCACCGGCTTGCCAATGTAGTGGGCGCCGACCATATTTATGTGCTGGATCACGGAATCGTTGCGGAAAGCGGTTCACATGAGGAATTACTTGCCCACCACGGCCTGTATGAACGGCTGTGGAGTGCCCAGCAGACATTAGAGCAATTTGGAAAGGAGTGTGCAGGCGTATGAAAAAGCGAAGCGGATTTGCTGTGATGGCACGGCTGATCGGGCTGGTAAAACCTCTGAGCGGCTATATGTCACTGGCTGTTTTGATGGGGCTCGTCGGGCATTTGTGCGCCGCCTTTATCACCATTTTCGGCGGATACGGTGTGCTGGCAGCCCTTCGGTTTGAAGTACCTTTTACTCTGACAACGGTTTTTATTTCCGTTCTTGTCTTCGCCCTTCTCCGGGGATTTTTGCGGTATGCGGAGCAGGCGTGCAACCACTTTATCGCATTTAAATTACTGGCACTTTTGCGCGACCGGGTGTTCCGCGCACTGAGAAAGCTCTGCCCGGCAAAGCTGGAAGGCCGGGACAAGGGGGATCTGATCTCGGTGATCACCTCCGATATTGAACTGCTGGAGGTGTTTTATGCTCACACCATCTCACCGGCTGCCATCGCGCTGTTGTTTACCATTGTCATGTGCCTGTTCATCGGCTCGTTTCACTGGATCCTGGGCGTGATTGCGCTGGCGGCCTATCTGATCGTGGGAATCGTGATTCCAATTGTGATATCCAGATGCAGCGGGGATGACGGACTGCGTTTCCGCACCAGATCCGGTGAGCTTTCGGGCTTTGTGCTGGACAGCCTGCGGGGGCTTTCCGAAATCCTCCAGTATGGACAGGGAAAAAAGCGCCTTTCCAAAATGAATGAAAAGACGGATGAACTCTCCCGAGACGAAGAAAAGATGAAACGCACTGCCGGGCGAAATACAGCGGTTACCAATACGGTGGTGTTAACATTTGATCTTATCATGCTATTTGCTTCGGCCTTGCTGTACCAAAGCGGCGCAGTGGATTTTGACGGCGTTTTGATCCCTACGCTGGCGCTGTTTTCTTCCTTTGGTCCCGTGATTGCTCTGGCGGCGTTGGGCAGCACCCTGCAGAACACCTTTGCGGCAGGCAATCGAGTACTGGATATTCTGGACGAAACGCCGGTAGTAGAGGAAATCACCGGGAAACCGGAAATCACATTCTCCGGCGCAAAAGCGGAGCAGGTTTCCTTCTCTTACGGGAATGAAACCATTCTTTCGGATGTATCGGTGACAATTCCGGAAAATGCGGTAGTAGGAATTGTGGGCAGAAGCGGAAGCGGAAAATCCACCCTGTTAAAGCTTCTGATGCGGTTCTGGAAGGTGCAGGAAGGCAGCGTGGAGCTTTCTGGCCGATCGGTGGAAGAGATCAACACCAAAAATCTGCGCGATCTGGAGAGCTTTGTGACGCAGGAGACCCAGCTCTTCCACGACAGCATCAAAAACAACCTGCGGATCGCCAAGCTGACCGCCACCGACGAAGAGATTGAAACCGCCTGCAAAAAGGCCTCCGTTCACGATTTTATTATGACCCTTCCCAAAGGCTACGACACGCCGGTGGGCGAACTCGGCGATACTCTTTCCGGCGGCGAACGGCAACGTCTGGGGCTCGCAAGAGCATTTTTACACGACGCACCCTTCCTGCTGTTGGATGAACCAACCAGCAATCTGGACAGCTTAAACGAAGCGGTGATCTTAAAATCCCTGCGGGAAGAACGGGCGGGCAAAACCGTGGTGCTGGTTTCCCACCGGCAGTCTACCATGCGCATCGCTGATACCGTCTATTCGGTGGAACACGGGAGGATGAGCTGATGAAAAGTACAGCCGATAAGCGGGAACGGGAAAAGCGGATGGTATCGGAAATGATTGCCCTGTACTGCCGCAAAAAACACCACACCAAAGGCGGACTTTGTCCCGAATGTGCAGATCTGGAAGCCTATGCCAGGATGAGAAGCGACAAGTGTCCGTTTATGGAGACGAAAACCTTCTGTTCCAACTGTAAGGTACATTGCTACAAACCGGTCATGCGGGAGAAAATCCGGGAAGTCATGCGTTTTTCCGGGCCCAGAATGCTGTTTTCCCATCCTGTGATGGCGGTTTCCCATGTGATCGAATCGAAAAAAGAGAAAAAACGACTGGAGGAATCAAGGTGAAAATAAAGAAGCTTTTATATGTGATTTTAGGCTGTATCGGTTTGGCTCTCGGAGCCGTGGGGGCTGTATTGCCGCTTCTTCCGGCGTTTCCGTTTTTGCTTTTGGCGGCGTTTTGCTTTGCCAAAAGCTCTGAAAAACTGCACCGTTGGTTTACGGGAACAAAGCTGTATAAAAACAATCTGGAAAGCTATGTAAAAGGACAGGGCATGACGTGGAAGACCAAAATCCGGATTATGATTACCGTGACGGTTCTAATGTCGATCGGCTTTATTATGATGCATGCTGTTCCGGTGGGAAGGATCGTTCTGGCTTGTGTTTGGGTATTCCATATCCTTTACTTTGTTTTCCGGGTAAAGACCATTAAACAAACCAATGGTAATCGCTAACATATGAAATGACTTATCCTGAAGGAGGTTAAGAAAGGAAAGCAAAATACAACTCCTCCAATTAGGGGAGTTGTACCGTGTTTCATTTAGAGATATCGGGTATATATAATTTATGTACAGTAAGCGCTTTTGTCTACGGACAATTGCGCTTTTTTTATTTTCCATTGAGTAGGTTCTGGCTGAGAATTCACAGCGGCAGAGCGCCGCCCCCGACAATCTGAATTTAAAAAATTTCAGATTGATCGGAGGAAATAACGATGGCTTACAACAAAGCCAAAGCGGAAAAAGAATGGCTCCGCTGGAAAGAAGTAGAAGAAAAGAAACTCAGAGAACTCGGTGTGGATGAGGAAACCATCCAACGCCTGCATACATACGATTGGGCTCAGTTTAATAAGGAACGCCAGTATCTGCAGCGACAGGTGGATTGGTCTCCCTATGTGGATTGGGTTTCAGCACAGGATCTGGAACTACCCGTTGAGGATACCGAATCCTTGCTGGATAGTATCGAGGACATGGAACTTTTTTCTTTGTTACATACTGTGGACAAGCTTACCCTCGAAATTCTCTTTATGAAAATGGATGGATATAGCAGCAAAGAAATAGCGTCTGCTTTTGGAATGGATGAGTACGCTGTAAATATGCGAATTTACCGCCTACGAAAAAAAATAAAAAAATATTTATGACCTGCGTTATATTCCGCCTCTTTTCATGGGCTATGGGGCGAACGGGGAAAAAGAAACGTTCGCCTTGTAGCTTGAAAAGTGAATACCAGCCATGCGGGTACATTCCCGCCTAAGTGAGCGACGCAGGAAAAAGCGCCATGACGAGCCGCATACAAACCGCCTCCCATTTATTCGTGGGACGGTGGCCCCAGTTGTTGGTTTTGAGCGATGCATTTTGACCGAAAAGAGGGTGTAGTTTCCCTTTTCGCCACGACCTTGGGCGGGGTATTATGATACGCATTATCGTTTGCCCACACGTCAGATGGGTTGGTCGACCTTGGGTTGTAATCAGCAAGACCTTTAGAAAATCCATGAGCGGTGCGATGCCAAGCATCCGCCTGTAATGTTCCCGTAAGGCAATTGGGGGGAGTCGAGGACAAATACAACGCCAAAAAACAAAAGTATAAGAAATCAA
>OMAK01000877.1_pt1 | contig 13558 bp, 9 predicted proteins | sample 1644681 | NCBI WGS metagenome assembly OMAK01 (sample SAMEA103958133, study PRJEB25191) | human gut metagenome | biome: human-associated habitat [ENVO:00009003]; feature: intestine environment [ENVO:2100002]; material: feces | place: Germany | collected 2013/2015 | reverse complement strand
AATAAATTATAAAAAATATTTATGAAATATGATTTTTGCTTCAGCAACAAATATTGCAGAGCCAGGTGCAGAGCGAAGAATAATATGCTGTTGCAATAGCAACAAATAATTGGATGTTTATTTAAATAAATTAAAAAATTTAAGATAATAAAGTTCGTTATTTTAACTGTTTTCTAACTGGAGTGAATAAAAATAAAATTTCTATACTTAACCTGTGATTGCTTAAAGCAATCAACATAAAAGTGGAGGTGAATTTCATATATTTGCTGTTTTACAAAATTATTTGAAACTGAGGTGAAGGTATGTCGTCGGCAGTAAAATGTTTAATTGTTTTGGCAATAGTGGCTTTATTATTTATTACTGAACTTATTCCTCTGGCTATTACTGCAATGGGAGGAGCTATAGCCTGCGGGCTTTTGGGATTTATTCCGGCTCAACAGGTTTTTTCAGGCCTTTCGGATTCAACGGTAGTGCTTTTTGCAGGTATGTTCGTTGTGGGTGCGGCGTTGTTTCATACCGGACTGGCACAAAAAATTGGTATAGGTATTGTTAAAATTTCCGGAACTAAAGAAAGCAGTTTAATGTTTGGTATTATGGTGGTCAGTGCAGCATTGTCCTCCTGTTTATCTAACACTGGCACAGCAGCATGTCTGATGCCCGTTGTTTTGGGTATTTGTGCTGCAGCTAAGATTCCTGCTTCCCGTCAGCTGATGCCTTTAGCTTATGCGGCCGGCATCGGCGGTGTTATTACGATGGTTGGCACACCGCCTAATATTATTGTATCCGGTGTTCTTACTTCCTTTGGATATGAATCCTTTTCTTTCTTCGAGTTTGCCTGGATAGGTATTCCTTTGACCTTTGTGGTTATCGCTTACATGATGTTTATCGGTAAGTATTTGCTTCCGAAAGCAGAATTGGACGCTGACCAGGAAATTGAACAGGAAATTGAGGCTACTGTGACTGACAGTAAAAAACAAATTGTTTCTGGTTTGATTTTAGCAGTGTGCATTATTGTTATGGCACTTGACCTTAAAGCTATTTCTTTGGAAATGACCGCTATTGTTGGTGCACTGGTTTGTGTATTAACTGGCTGTTTGACTGAAAAGCAGGCTTATTCAGCTATTGACTGGGTAACTATTTTCCTGTTCGCAGGTATGATGCCTGTTTCGGCTGCTATGGATAAAACAGGTGCCGGCAAATTGATCGCTGAATGGGCAGTAAGCCTGATGGGTGGATCTCCTACCCCGATCATTATGACCTCGGTACTATTTATTATCTCCTGCACTTTGACGCAGTTTATGTCTAATACAGCAGCCTGCGCCTTGCTGGCTCCGGTAGGCGTAGCGATTTCTCAGCAGCTGGGTGCTTCTCCGAAAGCGGTACTAATGGCGATCGGCGTAGCTGCTTCCTGTGCATTCGCAACTCCGGTCGGAACTCCGCCATGTACTTTAGTGCTTGGACCTGGCGGTTATAAGTTTATGGACTATGTAAAAGTCGGTGTGCCTCTGGTAGTACTCTGTTTTATCGTTTCCATTATAGTTATCCCAATGGTATGGCCTTTCTTCCCCGGTTAATTGGGACAGCTGCGGAAGAATAGTACATAAATCTCTCCTTTTTAGAACGGAAGCACATGTCGGTGCTTCCGTTTTTTTGTGGGCAATTAATGAGTCTGTCAGGAAAATGATAAAAGAGCCTGTTCTTTTTAGAACAGGCTCTTTTATTTCTTAAATATTTAAAGCTTTATTCAAAACAAATTAGTCAGCAATGGCAGTAGAAGTGGCGCTAAAATAGAAGTAGCAATACCGGTAAGACCAATTGCTACACCGCCGATGGCGAGTTGCAATGCGCTTTTATTGACGCAGGCACTGGTTCCGAGACCGTGACTTGAGGCACCAATAGCCAGACCGATAGCGATATCATTTTTAAAGCCCAGCCAGGATAAAATTTTATGATTGAAGGTAGAACCAAACATACCTGTAAAAATAACACAGGCAGCGGTTAAGGATGGTATACCGCCAATGACACTGGAAATATCCATGGCAATAGGCGTTGTTACTGATTTGGGAATCAGAGAAAGCAGAACCTGTTCGCTGGCGCCAAACAGCTTGCCGCAGACGAAGATGGAAACAATGCCGATGACTGTAGCGACAACAACTCCGCTGACGATGACGGCAAGATTGTTTTTAAGGGTCTGACGGTTACGGTATAAAGGGAGTGCCAAAGCTACTGTAGCCGGTCCTAAAAGGAAGTTTATGAAGTTTGCTCCGGCAGCGTATTGTTCATAAGTTATATGAGGTGACTGAAAATAAATGATGCCCATAATAATAGGGCAGGCCAGTACGAAAGGTGGAATAATGTTAAGCTCAAAACGATTGACGATCAGTTCGCAGAAGACGTAAACGATAATGGTCAGTCCAATGCCGAACATGGGTGAATTTAATAAGGCTTCGGGAAAGAACATCAATGTTTTCCTCCTTTGCTGTGTTTGGAAACCAGCTCGACAAAAGCTGTAGTAGTAATAAGAATAATCAGACTGCTGACGATGATTGTGATAAAAATTGCGATGCTTTCAGCTTTAATAATATCGAGATAAAGCAGCATACTGATACCGGCTGGTAAAAACAGCATGCCCATCTTTTCGATTAGGATAGTACAGGCGTCTTCGACGCTTTCCTCACGGATGACACCTGTCAAAAGCAAAACAGCCAACAGGATCATACCAAGCAGTGCCGGTGGAAAAGCAATGTGCAGGGCCTGCAAAAACAAAACACTGACCCATTGCAGAGCCAGCAGAATAGCGATACCACGTAAAATAGAACCAGCTGTCATAAATTTTCCCCTCAATTTGTATAGAATAACTATTATTGTACTCTTGCATATATGTTTGTCAAGATTTTGATGAATTAAAATAATAATAAAAATATTTGACTTTTTGACTTTTGGCGTTTATAATAAAAATTAAGGAAGCCGGCGATGCCAGCTTCCTTGCGAATTATCCTACTTAAAAGCTATATAAAGATTAGTTAAAAGAATCAAACCTAAAAGGCCCATGGCAAACAGTCCCAGTAGTTCGAAGCGGTACATGGATACTTCTTCATTGAGCAGTGTATAACTGCGCTGGATAACGTGGATTTTATTTTCAATATTGTCTTTCCAGACAGAAGCGCGCAGCAATGACAGATATCGAGTGTAGATACGTGCATAGAAAATATCTTCTGTTACCTGCAGGGCATTGTTGATATTGCTGGTGAGACTGCTGACATCGGCCATCAGTTCCATCAGGTTACCGCGGATCTGGCGATAGCTTTCGAGCCGCGTTGCTTTACTGGTCATATTGGCTTCTTCAAGTTCATCATAGGTTTTATCAATGGCATTGTTGAGAGCGTTATCATAATAGCGAAGCTCTAAAAACTGTGCATTGGCAAATTCAAGCAGATCAGGAACGTCAAGGCTTCCACTTTGGTCGTAAACTACGGCTGAATCCCAGGCCAGATAAGTAATGTCGTTGGCATAGGAGAAGCGATTTTCCAGTGTTTCCCTGCGAGTTTGTTCACTGACAGGGGTTCTATCTTTAAGTAGCAGCGGGACCAGATCCCAGTCAGGGATATTCTCTTTGAAGTAATAAACAACAAAGTCTTCGTCGAAATCCGAAACACGCTCGTTTGAGCAGGCGGGACGAATCGTTTCCAGAACGGCGTCCAGATAATGATGGATCTCGTCTTCCGGCATATTTTCGCTGACGATAGCCATATCGAGATATTCGTCGTAAGTTACATCGTCTTCAAATGGGATTCTGATAATCAGGCTGATAACTCCCAAATCAAAAATACGGGCCTTGATTTCAGCCAGATAGGTTTTGCCGCCAAGTTCCATTTCGTGTGAACCAAGTTCTACCAAAACAGGCGGGTCTTTAAAGGTAATGGATTTTGTCGAGATCCTGTCCAGACGCAGACGTGAAGCTATTTTATTGCGGCTGGTCCACAGGGCCTGTACAAGGTCCAGGTTGATTTCGTCGGCGACGTCAAACAATCTGTAAACGATCATGGATGTATTCATACTTGCCTCCATATTATATTACTTTGATGATTTGCTGGTTGATATTGAATGATACAGGTCAGCAACAAGTGCAGAAGCCCATTGGCGTAGAGAGATATTATCTCGTTTACTATGCAAAAGCAGCTTACTTAATTGGTTTATTCGCCGCAGAGTTTAGTTTCCCTGCGTGACGATAAAAATTTTCTGTAAAAATAAGTTAATAAATTCTAAATTAGATTATAGTCAGGAGGTGTAGCGATATGCAGGAACGCTACAGTGAAGAAGTAAAAAGTATTTTGGAAGCAGCGCAGCAGCAGGCTGTAATGAATTATCAGCAGGAGCTGTCATGTGCGCATATTTTAGTGGCCTTAAGCAGCAGTGAAGGTTTTTTCAGATTTTTACTCGCTAATGTCAAGGCAGATGAAAGAAACTTTGCACAGGAGGCTAAAGCGTTGATGCAGCGCATTCCTTCTGTAAAGGGACAGGATCGTCAGCTGGTGATGAGCACAGCTTTAGCCAGAGTATTAGGGCTGGCAGCGCAGGCCGCCGGTCAAGGTGAAGTGAATGTTGGCAATTTGGTTGCAGCTTTAGCCGGTGACGGTGACAGCGAGACAGTTTCTCTGCTTAAAAAGTATGGTATTGATAAGAAAAAGGTTGAGGGCTTGTATATGGCTTATACTAATGGGCAAGCTGATGAAGAAAGCAAACAGACACTTGAAAAATATGGACAGGACCTTACTGCTAAAGCGATGGAAGGCAAGTTGGATCCAGTTATTGGCCGTGATGAGGAAATTCGCCGTGTAATTGAAATTTTATCGCGTCGTAAGAAAAATAATCCGGTGCTGATAGGTGAACCTGGCGTTGGTAAAACGGCAATAGCTGAAGGTTTGGCAAGACGTATCGTAGCAGGTGATGTACCTGAAAATCTGAAAAACAAGACTTTATACGCTTTAGACCTGGCAGCTTTGGTTGCCGGTGCTAAATATCGCGGAGAGTTTGAAGAACGTTTGAAAAAGGTTTTAAAGGTTATTTCCGATTCTGCAGGACAGATCATTATGTTTATTGATGAGCTGCATACCGTGGTTGGTGCTGGTGCAGCCGAAGGAGCCATGGATGCGGGTAACATACTGAAACCGATGCTGGCCCGCGGTGAATTGCGTTGTATCGGCGCGACTACATTAAATGAGTACCGCAAGTATATTGAAAAAGACAGCGCTTTAGAGCGTCGTTTCCAACCGGTAATGGTCAAACAGCCAGGCGTTGAGGATACGATTTCGATTCTGCGTGGATTGAAAGAACGTTATGAGGTGCATCACGGTGTAAGGATTAAGGATGCGGCTTTAGTTGCGGCTGCTGTAATGAGTAACCGTTATATCAACGATCGTTTTTTGCCTGATAAGGCGATTGATCTGGTCGATGAGGCGGCAGCACGATTGAGGACCGAGATCGATTCGCTTCCGGCAGCGCTTGACGAAAGTAAGCGGCGGATACTGCAGCTGGAGATCGAGGCTCAGGCCCTTGGCAAAGAACAGGATGAGCAGTCTAAAGAACGGCTGGTGAAAATTGAAGAAGAGCTGTCTGAGCTGAGAAAGGAAAATGAAGAGCTCGTTAAACGCTGGGACGGCGAAAAAGCTTCTATTGCCCGTGTGCGCGTAGTGAAAAAAGAGATTGATGCCGTTAAACAGGAAATGGAAGGCGCTGAGCGCAGCTATGATCTGAATAAACTGGCAGAACTTAAGTATGGACGGCTGCCGGCTTTGGAGAAGGAACTTGCAGAAGTCGAAGCAAACAATAAAAATGATAAAGAGAATGTGCTGCTGAAAGAAGAAGTAGATGAAGAAGATATCGCTAAGGTGGTCAGTACTTGGACAGGGATCCCTGTTTCGCGTCTTAGCGGCGGCGAACGCGAAAAGCTCGTACATCTTGAAGATATCCTGCATCAGCGCGTTGTCGGTCAGGACGATGCGGTTAAGGCTGTCAGCGAAGCTGTCGTTCGTGCCCGTGCCGGCATAAAAGATCCTGATCGTCCGATCGGCTCATTTATTTTCCTTGGTCCTACCGGCGTTGGCAAAACAGAGCTGGCTAAGGCTTTAGCTGAGATATTGTTTGACGACGAACGCAATATGATTCGTATCGATATGAGTGAATATATGGAAAAACATACTGTTTCCCGTCTTATCGGTGCACCTCCAGGCTATGTAGGCTATGATGAAGGCGGACAGCTGACTGAAGCAGTGCGTCGCCATCCTTATTCTGTAATTTTACTGGATGAAATCGAGAAAGCACATGCTGATGTGTTTAATGTACTGCTGCAGGTACTGGATGATGGCCGGTTGACCGACGGACAGGGACGCAATGTTGATTTCAAAAACACGTTGATTATTATGACGAGTAATCTTGGTTCGGCCGAGATCATGAAAAAGCAGGGACAAATTTCCAGAGAAGATATCCAGAGTATGCTGATGCAGTTCTTCAGACCGGAATTTTTGAATCGTGTGGATGATATCGTGGTCTTTAAGGCCTTGGAAAAAGAGCAGATTAATGATATCGTGAAAATGATTCTGAAAGAGCTTGGTGAAAGACTGGAAAAACAGCTTGATCTGACGCTGGTATGCAGTGATGAAGCTGTGGCATATCTGGCAGATACAGGGTTTGACCCCGCTTTTGGTGCCCGTCCTTTAAAACGCTTGATCGTACATACTGTTGAAAATCTGCTGGGAAGAAAAATTGTCAGCGGAGAGATCAAGAGCGGTGAAACTGTAAGAGTAGTCCTGAAGAATGGTGTAATTGATATTGAGCAGGTTTCCTAAGTATTAAAAAAGTAAAGATTTCTGTAAAACAAGGCTGTGTTCGTTGAACACAGCCTTGTTTACGTATATAATGAGTATATAAGGAATTTTTTTATTGGAAGGAGCGATCAGAATGGCTAAAAAGGTAGTGATTATTGGCGGTGTTGCTGCTGGAATGAAAACAGCTTCACGCCTGCGCCGCAGAGATAAGGACGCAGAAATCACAGTAGTGGAACGTGGACAGCAGGTAAGTTATGGAGCCTGCGGTTTTCCTTATTACATTGGCGGAGATGTAAAGGATTTTTCCAGTTTTACTCATACACCGCAGGGGTTTGCACGTGATGCGGAATTTTTTAAAAATGTTAAAGGCTTTGATGTTGTTACCGGGCATGAAGCTCAAAAAATAGACCGCGCGAATAAAACGGTAACCGTAATGGATAAAGAAACTGGGGCAATACAGGAAATGTCATACGACGTATTAGTGTTAGGGACTGGGGCTACGCCTGTAAAGCTGTCTTTACCTGGAGCTGAACTGGGAGGGATACATAATTTCTGGTTCCCCTGGGAGACACTAAAGGTTAAGGAAGAGATGGAAGCCTATAAAGTCACCGATGTCGTTATCGTTGGGGCGGGCTTGATAGGCATGGAACTGGCGGAGGCTTTTCATAAGCAGGGGCTGACTGTAAATATTGTAGAGATGCAGGATCGTATCCTGCCGCAGATGCTGGATCTGGAAATGGCTGATTTAGTTAAGAAACCATTAGAAAAAGCCGGTATCAGGTTATATCTGGAAGAAAAGACGCTGGGTTTTGAAGGCGAAAATGGACGAGTTACAGCAGTAAAGACTGATAAACGTACGATTCCGGCTCAGTTGGTTATTGTGGCGGTAGGTGTACGCCCGAATACAGAGTTGGCAAGTGCTGCCGGACTGGAGCTAGGTACAAGCGGGGCGATTGCTGTTAATGAATATTTACAGACCAGTGATCCTGATATTTATGCCGGCGGTGACTGTGCAGAAAATATGAATCTTATCAGCAAGAAAAGAATATTTGCACCAATGGGTTCCACTGCGAATAAACATGGACGTGTTATTGCGGACAATATTTGTGGTGACATGATAAAATATCCCGGTGTTTTAGGAACAGGGATCTGTCAGATATTGAACTGGCAAGCCGGAAGTACGGGTTTGAACGAAAAAACGGCCAAAGCCGCAGGGATTGAATTTGAGTCTGTGGTCGTACCTGGATTTGACAGATTAGGTTATATGCCCGGCGCGCAGCGTTTGGTGCTGAAGCTGCTGGCGGAAATTAAGACTCAGAAGGTTATAGGGGCTCAGGTTGTAGGAACCGGCGGCGTTGATAAACGTGTAGATGCTTTGGCTGCTGCCATGAGCTTCGGAGCGACATTAGAAGATTTGAGCAATATTGATTTCGCATATGCGCCGCCTTTTAACGGGCCAATAGATAATATTGCGACAGCCGCCAATGTTTTGATGAATAAAATAGAAGGACGCCTGCGCAGTATTAATCCGAAAGATTTTAAAGAATTGCGTAAAAGCGGTGAATATACTTTGGTAGATGTGCGCACTCCGGGAGAATATAAAAGTAACCGTATCGCTGGCTGTGCTAATATCATCAATTTACCTTTGGGCAAGGTGCGCAGTGAAGCCGAGAATGTGCTGGCTGATAAAGACGCTAAACTTGTTTGTTCCTGTCAGATCAATCTGCGTGGTTATGAAGCTGAAACTATGCTGCGGGCCTTAGGTTATAAAAATGTCCAAAGCCTGGAAGGAAGCATGAGCAGCTGGCCTTATGAAACTGAAAGCGGCGAAAAGAAAGAATAGTTATATTTGAAATATTTTAACTGAATAGTGACATCAAAATTTGTAATAGGCAATTTCTATATTCAATATAGAAATTGCCTATTTTTCATTTAATGAGGCTTAGAATATAATGAATTTAAGGAAATTATACAATTTGGAGCGCTGATATTATGAAAGTGTTAGTGATAAACTGCGGTAGTTCCTCTATTAAATTTCAACTGCTGGAAATGGAAAACGAAATGTTATTGGCTAAAGGGCAAGTAGAACGCATAGGAATGGATGGAAGCCTTTTAAAATTTCTTGGAAAGCACGAATATGTCATTGAAATCAAAAGGACCATACCTGATCATAAAACTGGGATCCAGTTGATTTTAGAAAGTATCGTACAGGAAAATTACGGGGTTATTGCGTCGTTGGAAGAGATAGAATGTATTGGACATAGAGTGGTACATGGCGGGGAAAGGTTTAAAGAGTCGGTTGTTATAAATGACGAAGTACTGAAAACAATCAGTTCCTGCATAACCATAGCTTCTTTGCATAATCCTGTAAATCTGGAAGGAATAAAAATTTGTCAGGATTTATTTCCTGGTGTTATGCAGGTTGCAGTTTTTGATACAGCATTTCATCAGACTATTCCGGAAACAGCTTATCTTTACGGGCTGCCTTATGAATTGTATATAAAATATGGTATCAGGCGGTATGGATTTCATGGAATTTCTCATCAGTATGTTGCGGATACATTAGCGCAGAAAATAGGCCGTGCCCTTAAGAAAATGAAAATAATTACTTGCCATTTGGGAAATGGAGCCAGTGTTGCTGCTGTTAAAGATGGGAGATCAATTGATACCAGCATGGGCTTTACTCCTTTGGAGGGTTTGATTATGGGAACAAGGTCCGGAGAGATTGATCCGGCTATTATTCCCTTTATTATGGAACAGGAGGATATGACTGGTAAGCAGGTATATAGATATTTGAACAATAAATCAGGGATACTTGGATTGTCAGGATTATCCAGTGATTTTAGAGATCTGGAAAGTGCAGCTAAGATAGGAGACCAGAGAGCACAGATGGCAATAGATGTCTTTGCCTATCAGGTAAGAAAATACATCGGAAGTTATGTGGTTGCAATGGGAGGTCTGGATGCAATAGTTTTTACTGCTGGGCTTGGTGAAAATTCACCGTACATGCGCGCTAAAATATGCAGTGGGCTGGAAGTTGTTGGAGCACATCTGGATATGAAGAAAAATGAAGTGCGCGGAGAGGATGCGGATTTAAGCAAGTCTGATTCTGACGTTGCTATTTGGACGATCTTAACTAATGAAGAACTTATGATTGCCAGAGAAACGAAAAAATTATTTGCTGTTAAGCAGTAAATTAAAGGAGGGTAAAAGGATGAAGAAAAATATTCTTATCAAAAATGGTGTTGTCGTAGATCCAATATTTAAAACCCAGGAACAGCGTGATGTTTATATCCAAAGCGGAAGAATAGCCAGTGCTAAAAATTTTACGGGCGCTGATATTGTTATCGATGCTTCAGGAAATTTGGTTGTTCCCGGGTTGATCGATTTCCACAGTCATGTTTTTGCGGACGGGACAGAGATAGGAATAGAACCTGATTTAAGTTTTATACCGCAAGGTGTTACAACTGCTGTTGATGCAGGTAGTACCGGTATTGCAAATTTTGAATGCTTTAAAAAAGATGTTATCCAACGCTCTAAAATGCGTATCAAAGCTTTTGTGAATCTCTGCCCTGCAGGGCTTGCTACGATGAAATATCATGAAAATGTTGAACCGTCATGTTGGGATGTTGGAAGATTAAGGGATGTTTTGACAGAGCACCATGATATTTTGCTGGGATTAAAAATAAGGATCAGTAAAGAAATAGTTGGCGATTTGGGGATCAATGTTTTAAAACAGGCAGTTAATGTTGCTGAAAAGCTGGGAACCAGACTGGCAGTACATGTGACAAATCCTCCTGAGGCAATGGAAACAGTTGTCAAGCTTTTGCGTCCTGAAGATGTTTTGGCGCATTGTTATCATGGTACAGGATATACGATCTTGGATAATAATGGCAAAGTGCTCCCAGCGGTTCGTGAGGCGCAAAAACGCGGCGTTATTATTGATGCGGCTAATGGAGGCAATCATTGGTCATTTAAAGTAGCGGAGAAAGCTATAGCTGAAGGTTTTTATCCGGATATCATCTCTACTGATTTGACAGTAAAAACTTTGTTTAAAGATCCGGTGTTTTCAATGCCGTATCTAATGTCAAAGTATTTGTTCTTAAAAATGCCGCTGCCGGAAATTATTGCGCGTTGTACCAGCATTCCGGCAAAGATTATAGGGATGGAAAGCGAAATCGGACAACTGCAGGAAGGATTTCTTGCGGATGTGGCAATTTTAAAACGTTGTGATAAATATATCTGCTTCAGTGATACACAGAAGGAAACAAGAATAGGCAGAGAAGTGCTTGTACCGCAGCTGACTATTACCGGTGGAGAAATTGTGTATCGCAGTATTTCTTTATGAGAGGAGTATTAGTATGAAATTATTGGAAGGTGTCAGGGTTTTAGATATTTCAACAGTAATAGCTGCACCATTTGCCGCTGGATTGATGGCTGATTTTGGCGCTGAAGTTATTAAGGTGGAGATGCCGGACGGAGGAGATCCTTTTCGCAGACTGGGACCATATCATGAAGGGCAGGCTATGCGTTTTGCCTGTATGGGCAGAAATAAAAAATCAATTACTTTAGATCTGCGTACGGAAAAGGGTAAAGAAATATTTTTACAGCTGGTAGAAAAAAGTGATGTTGTAATTGAAAATTTTAGAACTGGGACATTAGATAAGTGGGGCATTGGTTATGAGGCGATGAAATTAAGGAAACAGGATATAATCCTCAGCCATGTGACAGGTTATGGTCAAACAGGTCCTTACAAAAATATTCCTGGTTTTGGAACACCGGCGACTGCTTTTTCAGGAATGACATATATTACGGGATACCCAGACAGGCCTCCGGTCAGCCCGTCTTTTTCGCTTACAGATTATATTGCAGGGTTATATACAGCTATGGGTACTATGATGGCTTTATATCACCGGGATGCCCTTCATGGCAAAGGACAGGAAATAGATGTAAGCTTATATGAAGGTATTTTTAGGTTTATGGAAATATTGTGCGCTGATTATGATAAGAACGGTATTATAAGGGAGAGAAAACCAAAATTGAATGGGACTTCCAGTCCTGGAGGTACGTATAAAACTAAAGACGGTAAGTGGGTAGTTTTGGTCTGCAGTACTGACAGAACTTGGGAATATTTGGCTGGAGCAATGCACAGAGAAGACTTGATGACAAATCCGCTCTATGAAACGATGAGGGCAAGAGTAACCAACGACAATTCTCTGGATAAAATAGTTAGTGATTGGATAGGCAGTAAAGAGTATATTGAGCTGAAAGAGATTGTAGATAAAGCTGGGGTGCCTGTAAATTTAGTTTACAGTATCGAAGATATCTTTGCTGATCCGCACTATGCCGCAAGAAATGATATTGTTGAGATGTCTCACCCAGTATTGGGAACAATAAAAATGCCGGGAATAACACCTGTATTCAGTGAAACCCCAGGCGAAATTAAATGGGTAGGGCCACAGCTTGGTGAGCATAATGATACAATATATGAAGGGCTGTTGGGATTTTCTCAGTCGGTATGTGCAGAGCTGCACGCAGAAAGAGTGATTTAAGATGAAAAGTTTACCTGATTTTATTAAAATTTGTGAAGTTGGGCCGAGGGATGGTCTGCAGAATGAAAAAGTATTTCTGACGATCGAACAAAAGCTGGAACTGATTGAAACAGCAGCTGAAGCAGGTATAAAAGTTATTGAAATCGGATCTTTTGTCAATCCTAAAGCAGTACCGCAGATGGCTGATACAGATCAGATCGCTGCAAGACTGCACAGAAAAGCGGGCGTTGAGTACAGAGGGCTGATTTTCAATATGCAGGGATTGAAAAGGGCGGAAGCTGCTGGTCTCAGTAAAGCTAAAATAACTGTTTCGGCCAGTAGATCACATTGCTTGAGAAATATGAATAAAACTCCGGAGGAAGCTGTAAAGTCATTTGCTGAACTGGCTGAATATGCTGAACAGAAAAAAATAGTGCTGTCTGGCGCTATATCAACATCTTTTGGCTGTTCTATAGATGGAATTGTACCATTAGAACAAGTGGTCAATATTATTTTTCAGCTGCGAAAATTAGGAATTCAGGAAATATCATTGTCAGATACGACGGGGATGGCTAATCCTCTGCAAGTTTATGAGTATGGAGTTCATATAAAAAAATTATTTCCTGATATCGAATGGGTACTGCATTTTCATAATACACGTGGTATGGGATTAGCTAATGTTTTAGCAGGATTAATGGCAGGAATTACAAATTATGACGCTTGTTTTGCAGGCTTGGGCGGTTGTCCGTTTGCTCCCGGAGCTTCAGGAAATATTGCCACTGAAGACTTGATAAATATGTGTGAGGAAATGGGAATTATGACAGGAACGGATTTAGCGAAATATCTAGAACTTGGATATAGAGTAGAGCGGTATACAGGTGGGAGCCGTTCCAGCGCTTTGTTAAGAGCCGGGCGTAATTGTGATATTAAAAGTAAATAAAAGAATTATAGTTGCTTATTTTATATGAATATATGGGTACGGACATGATATAATTAACGAAAGTTACGGTTGTATATTAGGCGGTGCATTATGGAAGAACGGGACTGGCAGATCATCAAAACACTGTATGAACAAAAAAATATAACAAAAACGGCAAGAGTTTTGTATATGTCTCAGCCGACATTGACTGCCCGGATTAAACAAATTGAAGAGTCTTTAGGAACGAAATTATTATATCGCGGCAACAAAGGTATAACTTTTAC
>OMAK01000870.1_pt1 | contig 13618 bp, 12 predicted proteins | sample 1644681 | NCBI WGS metagenome assembly OMAK01 (sample SAMEA103958133, study PRJEB25191) | human gut metagenome | biome: human-associated habitat [ENVO:00009003]; feature: intestine environment [ENVO:2100002]; material: feces | place: Germany | collected 2013/2015 | reverse complement strand
TTCCTATCATGGCATATCCAAGCTAACGATAGCAAAAATGGCTGGTGTTGAGGAACAGGATATTGACAGGCTTTTAGCCAATCCACCAGAAAAAGTTGAAATCGAAGTAAAATATAAAATTGCTGTGACTGTTATGGAGCTACGGTTTTGGTTAAAAGATTGTGAGTTGCCAATATAATCATGTGGTGCTTGGGAAACTGGTGGAGTAACAGGAAACATTTTTAGAATAAAGAAAGATAGAAGGCGAGTAGCAGATGGTGTCTGCTGCTCACTTTTCGTTTATGGGGACATGTCGTAATACGACTTTTGAAGTGTTGTATTACAATCTGTTTTTGGGTATTTCTCGTTGGTATCATTACCATAAAAGCGAGGTGAATTCCATGAAAACAGAGAAGAAGGAAATCAATATACAGATTGGAAAAAGGTTGCAAACCGCCAGAGAAAACAGTGGATATACGCAGGAAGTTTTTGCAGAGACGCTGGATGTAGGGGTAGAGCATTATCGCAAAATCGAAAGTGGTGTCTATGGCTTACAGCCGGAGAAAATGCTGATCTTGTATGAGAAGTACAGGATTGAGCCGACTTATCTGGTTACGGGGGATACAAATCATAAGGTTGATATTGAACTGTTCCTTGCAAACTGTAGCAGGGAGGAACGGGATGCATTTATAGACCGTATGCTTGCGTATATGAGAAAGCTGATGACAGGTCGTTAAAGCAGCACAGTCTCCGGGATGTATATTTGATCAATATATTTTGAGAAGGAGACGATATATGAGGGTAGCAATCTGCGATGATAATCAGCAGGACATTGAAAGGATCAGACGCTATACACTGCGTATGATCGATTATGCGGTGGAGTATGTGTTTTATACCAAACCGGAAGAATTATTGAGGGAATGTGCAGATGCGGAGCAAAAGCCGGATATGTACATTCTTGATATTGAGATGCCTGGAATGGACGGACTGGAGGTGGCAAAACAGATCCGTGAGACAGATTCCAAGGCATTGCTGGTGTTTCTTACCAGCTATACCAAATACATGCCAAGTGTATTTGAAGTTGTCACATTTGATTTTATTCCAAAACCAATCTCAGAAGAAAGGCTCCGTATGCTGTTTGAGAAGGCAGGAACCTATCTGAATCTGACCAATCAGAATTTCTCATTTAGTTACCGCAGGGTGCGGTACAGTCTGAAGTTTGACGAAATCCTGTATCTGGAAAAGCGGGGGCGTCAGGCGATAATCCACACAAAGAAAATGAAATATCAGTCCAACATGAACCTGAATGAAATATGGGAGAAACTGGACGAGCGCATGTTTGCCGCCGTTCATGGCTCTTTTATCGTTAATTTGAAACATGTTCATTCTGTATCCAGCGGCATGGTCATGCTTACAGACGGCACAGAGCTGGGAGTGACAAGAGGGTACCGGAAGGAGCTGACGGAAAAGCACATCGCATTTGTGCAGGGAGGAATGTGACATGGCATTATATGGGGTGAGGCTTGTCATAAATCTTTTTGACCTCTGCATTTACCGCAGGTATTTAGAGGAGTTCATCGGAAACAGAAAAACTTCCATGGAGTTTTCTGTTCTTCTGCTGATAGTGTGCGAGCTGATTGGAAGTGCGGTGAACCAGATGGGGATAAGCTGGCTGAATTTTGTGACGATGGTTGCAATTCTCTGTGTATATGTCTGCCAGTATGAGGCAGGGATTGTAAGCAGGCTGATTGCGGTTCTGCTGTATATGGGGATTATGGGAGTTGCAGAACCATTAGGATATTTGTTTAATAAGGCATTCATGGAAAAGGTGTTGGACGATACCACGGTTTCATATTATTTTATCGTGTTTTTTATGGCACTTTTGAAAGCAACTATTGTGGAGGTGTTTTGCAGACTGAAATCTAGAAGAAGCATTCGACTATCAGCAATGCCAAAAGAAACGCAATATATGTTGACAATGATACCTTTATGCAGCCTGATCAGTTGCTTTTTACTGATAGAGGTTGCAAAAGAATTAATCTCGGCACAGATGGTCGTGCTGTGCATGTGCATCATCTTTGTCATTATCATCACAAACTATATCATCTTTCTGATGATTGAAAAGTACACAACAGTGGAGGAAAAACAGTACGAAGAGGAAATGATCCAGAGGGAAATCTTATACCGGAACGAATACTATCAGGACATGGAACGTTATCAGGAACAGATACAGGACATCCGGCATGATATGAAGAACAGGCTGACGGGACTGCTCGCAGCGGCAGAACAGGGAAGTGCGGAACTGATCAAGGACAGACTGCAGGAAGTATTGGGAGATATCCGGCTGGCAGAAGAGATCATTTATTCCGCAAATCCTGTGGTGAATGCCATATTAAAAGTAAAAAGCATAAAGGCAAAAGAGAAAGAGATACCGATGCAGGTTACAACGCTGCTCCCCCAGAGAGTATCCGTGGATATCGGGGACATGGGTGTTCTGTATGGGAATCTTCTGGATAATGCGATAGAGGCAGCAATGGCAGTGGAACAGGAAAAACGGTATGTTCATGTAGAATCAAAGTTTCAAGAGGGCAGACTGCTTTTATCCATTAAGAACAGCAAGCCATCCGGGACAAGTTCCTATCGACAGACAAGCAAAAAAGATAAAATAAAACACGGCAGGGGAATCCGTTCGGTGCGGAAAGTGGCAGAAAAATATGGCGGGGAGCTTCTGTTAAAGGATCAGGGGGAACATTTTGAGGCAGCCCTTCTGCTCAATGGAATCACAAAACTGGAGTGAACTTGCAACTTATTACAGCAAACCTGCAACTTGTTACAGATAGATTGATTTCTGTACAGAAACTGTTAGAGTGAAAACATCAAAAAAAGGAGGGTTTTACTAAAAATGAAGAAAAGAAACTGGATGTACCGACTGAGCAGCAAATCCATGAGTGTGATGGCAGCACTGGCACTTATGGTGACAACCATGGCAACGAACCGTTCCTGCATGTGGTATCTGGGACAGGACAAGATGCCGGAAGATTCCAAAAAACTCAGAAGGTTTTAAGCTATGACGAGATGGCTCAGCCATCGTATGGTTGAGCGGGGAATCATAAAAGAGGAGGAGCAGGAATTATACCAGTTTGGAATACGCAATGGTATGATCCTGCTTCTAAACGTTGTGACGGCACTGGTCATCGGTCTGCTCACAGAGCAACTGGCGGTTGTGGCAGTGTTTACCCTGCCTTTTATGGTTCTTCGCAGCTATACTGGTGGATATCACTCAGACAGCAGGATTTTCTGTTACCTTGGTTCCAATCTGGTGCTGCTGGTTCCGGTTTATACACAGGCTGTGTTTTACAAGACATCGCTGGCAAGGCTGCTGGCAGTATTGCTGGTGTCCGCAGGGATTATTTTTTTACTCAGCCCCATGCACAGCAAGAACCGGAAACTGGATAAAGAGGAACAAAAGCATTTTGGCAGAAAAGCAAGGCTGATCGCAGTCTTGGAACTGGCTGTGCTTGGCATTTTGTGGTATGCAGGCCAGATACCGTATGCTTACGCTGTTTATACGGGCATCTGCATCACGGCACTGTTCATGATCGTAGGAAAAGCACAGCTATGGATACAGTCGCATACCGAAAATGGATAGTCCTTTCCGAACAAACGGAAGGGACTTTTTTTCTGGAAAACAGGAGGGATGACAATCCAAGACGGTAACTTATTACAGGTACCGTAAGACTTATTACACTTATATTGAAGCGCACTTTCTTTCCAAGTATAGTACCGCAAAAAGGCTTAGGAGAAGAAAGGCGTGGCATGTTTTGGGGAATTCATGCCGCACCGGATTGCAGGGGGCGGCAGAAAGGGAAAAGTTCATAAGGATAACATCCGGGTGCAGTTTTGCATGCTTTATTTTGCATGGGAACAGCACCTTTTTTTATTGTCTTTTTCCAGTGAAGTAAAACCCAGAGGTCCTCCAGATGTCCTTCATTTCAAAAAAATTACGAAATGGAGGACATTTGAATGTCAAAATGGATCAGGATCAGAGTAAAGGATTTTTATAAAGATGCAGTTGGTGAACGGGAATACACCTATGTGACCAGAGAAGTCTACGAGGCACTTGCCGATACGTTCCGCAAAGAAGCCCACGCACAGGAAATGCGGGATATCAGACATACGACAAAGGACGGATATACAGAAGGAGAAACGGAAGATCTGGTGGAACTGACCGGGGAATCGGTAGAGGATACGGTCATCCGGCAGATGGAAATAGAAACCCTGCAGAAAGCAATGCAGTCACTCACCCCGGTGCAGAGAGAGCGGCTGCATTTTTATTTTTTTGAGGGCATGACATACCGGCAGATTGCAGCGAAAGAAGGGGTTGGAGAGAAGAACATCCGGGAGAGCATAAACGGTGCGGTAAAGAAAATAAAAAAATTTTTTGATTAATACCCCCTCAAAACGTGTTTTTCTGTGAGTACCTTATGAGAGGAACTTTTTCTGGACAGATGGTCTCTTCCGGGAATCCTCTCATGTCTCGTGTGTGGATACGACACAGGCAGACAAAACGCACCTTGAAAAATGCCGGAGAGGAATACAGGACTCCGAGCGCAGGATGGAATCACGCCATATCCTGCCAGCCATATCCAGCAGTTCAGATACGTTAGCCGTTTCATGAGCCGTAACCGGGGCGCAGTGACACTCCTGCAGCAATCGGGCAGATGTTCTTTCTGCCAGCCATGCTGTGAAAAAGATCGCATCTAAGGAGCCGAGCGGGAAAGCCGGGGTACAGCCTGTCTGTGGTGGACAGGCGCGAAGAGGGGAATGGCCTATAATGATACACCTTGAGATTAGCCAGCACGCAGTGGTGGAGGTGAGATACCTGTGATGTCTGCCTGTCCGAGTGGCAGGGACCAAAGATAGTCTGGACTGACTGCCCATGAAATGCCGGCTTTGGGATTTTTTCTTCTCTGTTTTGGCGGCGTTTCGGTTCCGGGGAGTAGTGACGAATAGGGACAGACACTTTTTATTTATGAAGTGAAGGATTATGGCAGTAAGACTTAATTACAGAAACCATGCGGCGGAGGGGAACTTCCGCCGTATTCTTGTGGGGTTAAGAAAAACTGAAAAATGGGGAATGGAGGAAAACAGGAGATGAAGAAAGAAGATACCGAAATGATGTTAAGGATTTTTGAAACGGAGAGGGCAGGATATGCCTATCTTTATCCGAGTGATGGAGGGGAGAGGAAAGAGGACTATATCTCGACCACGGCAGAAAATATCGCAAATTATATCGGCAGCCACATGTTTGAGGCTGAAAAGATCGTCATCACAGATATGTGTGACAGGCTGATATTAGATACCTGCGGCTATTTTATCAATAGCTGTCCGAATCAGGAATTCTGCAAGGAAATCAATCCGTTCTTAATCCCGATCCAGATGGGAGAAAAGGACGCAGGAGAGGTGCTTTCAGTCAGCAGGGATGTAGCGGAACAGTATTTCCGGGAAGAGGATGAGGCAGCAACCATGGCTGAAATCGGGATGATGTAAAGGTGTTTCTTCTGGGCAAAAGTGTTTGGCTTGGGAGAATGAATTTAACGTTCTTAAATTGCGGGAGGAAAAAGGGAAAAGATGATGGAAGGCGGAGCGAATGAGGTGCGGTATAAGATTGCCGAATTTCTCTTAAAAAGGATGCATGAAGATAAGCTGTTAACCGAGGAAGAATGGGAAAAATCCGGGTTTTGAATGTCAAGACTTTCTCCCCGGAATTAGCAAAAGTATATCTGTAATAACACTGGATATATAAAGGACTATGTGGTAGTGTATGTTGCTGACAGGGAGTGCAAACCCTTGAAAATACTGGGAAAGGAGAAAAAAGCATGGCAAAAAAAGTGACTGTCATAAAGGCAGCAAAAGCGCAGAAACATACACAGGAAGAACGCAGGCTGAAAGTGTGCGGATATGCCAGAGTCAGTACCGGCAGTCAGGCACAGGCAACTTCCTATACTGCACAGGTCGAGTACTATACGGAAAAGATCGAGAGCAACCCCCTGTGGGAGTTTGCAGGGGTGTATGCGGATGAAGGAATCAGCGGAACAAACGTAAAGCACAGGGATGAGTTCCAGATGATGATCGCAGACTGTGAGGATGGGAACATCGACCTGATCCTTACGAAATCCATCACAAGATTTGCAAGAAATACGGTGGAGTGCATCCAGACCATCCGAAAGCTGAAGGAGATTGGCGTTGGAATCTACTTTGAAAAAGAGAACATCAACACGCTGTCAGAAAAAAGCGAGCTGTTCATTACCATCCTGGCATCGGTGGCGCAGGGGGAATCAGAAAACATCTCAAGCAACAACCGCTGGGCGATACAGAAACGCTTTCAGGATGGAACCTATATCATATCCACACCAGCGTATGGCTATGGAAAAGATGAGGATGGAAATTTAGTCATCATAGAATCCGAGGCAGAAACCGTAAGGTGGATTTATGAATCCTACCTAAACGGCATGGGAGTGTATGTGATAGCAAAGGCACTGAACCAGAAAGGCATTCCGACAATCCGGGGTGCAGAAAAGTGGCAGGACGGGGTGATACAGGACATTCTGAAAAATCCGATTTATGAGGGAGATATGCTGCAACAGAGAACCTATACAGAAACAAGGTTCCCATTTGTCCGCCGGGTAAACAACGGACAGAGAAACCAGTATCTCATCAAAGACAGCCATCCGCCAATCGTCACACATGAGGAGGCAGAAGCGGTGCGGAACCTGATGGCATACCGGGTGGATGTACTGCACATGAACAAGAGTGACTACACCAAAAGATACCTGTTTTCCGGCAGAATCATCTGTGGGGAATGCGGAAGAACCTTCCGGCGGCAGAAAATCTACATCGGGAAACCCTATGAGAAAATCATCTGGACGTGCAGCGGACATGTGGAGGATAAAGAGAGCTGCTGCATGAAAGCCATCCGGGAGGATGTGCTGCACCGGGCTTTTACAGACATGTGGAACAAGCTGTACACCAATCAGGGAACGATATTAGAGCCGCTGTTAAAAGAGCTGACAGAACTTGTGGCAGCAAGGCAGGACAGTGAGGAAATCAGACAACTGGATAAGGAAATCAAAGATATAAGCGGGCAGAGCCAAATCCTAAATCAAGTCATGAGGAAAGGATATATGGACTCTGCTCTTTTTATGGAGAGCAGTAGCAAGCTTGGCTGGCAGCTGACGGAATGCAGAAGAAAAAAGACACTTTTGACCAGAAAGCTGCGGAGGACAAAAGAAATTGTACGGACCGAACAGCTTATCCAACTGATTGCAGAACAGGACGGATTAAGGGAGGAGTTTGACGAGCAACTGTTTAAAATGACAGCGGAGAAGATCGTGGTCTCCAAAGAACACGACATCACCTTCTGCCTGTACAACGGACTGAAACTGACGGAGAGGGGAGGTGGACAGGATGCAGTGGCACATGCCAATCGGCTATAAAGTTGTGGATGGAAAAATCACCATCTGCGAAGAGCAAAGAAAGATTGTGGAACAGATATTTACAGACTATGACAGCGGAGTGGCGGCAGGCAGGATCGCCCAGAACCTGAAAGGGAGAAACATATGCAATGCAAAAGGGAAAGTGTCCTGGACCCATGCATCCATTGGCAGGATACTGGAAAACCCAAGCTACCTTGGCACAGAATACTATCCGCAGCTCATAGGAGAGGAACTGTTTGAGAGAGTCCAGCGCAGACGGGAAAAGGTGAGGGCAGAGCTTGGAAGGGCAGACCACCGGCCCGGCAGGGATGAAAGAATCCTTTTCGGAGGTGTCATCTGGTGTGCAGAATGCGGGGCAGTATGCAGCCATATCCAGCCGAACCACAAAAAAGAGCGTGGCGGCACTGCCAAGTGGAAGTGCAGGAACTATGTGACTGGCAGAGCAAAAAACTGCAGGAACAGTTTTATTACAGACGGGCAGGCAAAGCAGGTGTGTGTAGAAGCCATCAATGCAGTGATACGAAACAAAGGCCTGCTCCGGGTACACAGGCAGGAGGAAAAGGTCAGCCCTCAGTACCGGGTTCTGGAGCGGAACCTGCAGCGGATGAAAGAAGAACAGGAACGCACAGAAACAGACCTGATGAAACTGCTCTATGAAAGGGCAGAGGAACGATACCGGACGCTGGAGGTCAGGGATGGGGAGTTCCGGACAGAGGAGATCAAAAACATCCTTGCAGGAAAAAAGGAACTGGAAACATTTGATGAAAACTTATATAGAAAAATAATCGCACGCATCTGGGTGCATGGTGGAAACATGGCAGAAGTAGAGCTTATCAATGGGAGCCGTGTCACAGCCGGATACAAGGATTAGGAGGGAGAGCAGATGGCAGAAACAGCAAAAAAGATCAGCATGATACCTGCCAAGGTGCAGTATGACCGGAATGTGAAACTGTCAGAGAAGAAAATGAAGGTCGCTGCCTACTGCCGTGTCAGTACGGAACTGGAAGAGCAGGACAGCAGCTATGAGGCACAGGTGGAGTATTATACCAGCAAGATATCCGAAAACGAAAACTGGAAAAATGCCGGCATTTATGCGGATGACGGAAAGAGTGGAACAAACACCAAAAAGAGGGCAGACTTTAATGCCATGATACAGGATGCCCTTGCCGGAAAGATCGACATGATCCTTACAAAGTCGGTCAGCAGGTTTGCGAGGAACACGGTAGACTCGCTGGTGACCATCCGAAAACTGAAGGAAAAGAACGTGGCGGTGGTGTTCGAGAAAGAGGGGATCAATACACTGGAGGGAACCGGCGAAATCCTTATTACCATCTTGAGCAGTCTGGCACAGGAGGAGAGCCGCAACATCAGTGAGAACATCCGCTGGGGAGTCGTGAGGAAATTTGAAAAAGGCAAGGTCATCGTAAACTGCACAAAGTTCATGGGATACACCAAAAACGAGGATGGTGACCTGGTCATCGTACCCGAAGAGGCAGAGATCGTAAAGCTGATTTTCCGGCTTTATCTGGAGGGCTACAGTACCGGGAAGATCGCAAAGCATCTGGAAGAGCAGGGAATCAAGACCGCCACAGGGCAGGACAAATGGCATTCCACGGTAATAGACAAAATGCTCCGCAATGAAAAATACATGGGAGATGCATTACTGCAGAAAACCTATACGGTGGATTTCATGACAAAAAAGAAAGTCAAGAACACTGGAATCGTACCGCAGTATTATGTGGAAGATGACCATGAGGCAATCATCCCGAAGGAGCTGTTCTACAGGGTGCAGGAAGAGATGATGCGGAGGGCATCCTTATGCAAGGCGGCTGTCACCCGGAAGAAGAACCAGAGGAGCAGGTATTCCTCCACCTATGCACTGACCGGCATGCTGATCTGCGGAAAATGCGGGCAGGAGTACCGGAGGGTCACCTGGGCGAGAAACGGGAAAAAGAAAGTGGTCTGGAGATGCAGCAACCGGCTGACCAACGGAGTGAAGAAATGCGGGGAATCCGAGATACTGGAAGAGAACGCATTAAACAGGGCGGTGATGGAAGCCATCCACAGGATCACGAGTGATGATATGGAATTTATGGAAAACTTCCGGCAGAACATCATCCATGTCATCGGGAACTACAGCACCGCAAAAGAGTCTGAGGAATACGAAGAAAAGATAAAAGAAAAGCAGGAAGAGATGGTGGCACTGATTGCAGAGAATGCAAAGACCGGCTCCTACACACCTGAGTTTGATGAACGCTACCGTACCATAGCAGAAGAAATTAATGCCTTAAAAGAGGCACAGAAAACAGCCAGAAACGAGAAATGGATGGCTGACAGCTATGAACAGAGAATCCAAGATATCGACCATTACTTAAGCACAAGCACCTGCCAGATACCGGAGTTCGACAATGACCTTGTCAGACGGCTGATCTCGACCATCAAAGTGGAATCCAGCGAGAAGCTGCTGATACAGTTCCAGTCAGGCATTGTCATGGAACAGGAGATTCGATATGAGTAAGGCTGCGGCAGGAATGGCAGCAAGTAAATAGGAAACGTTGTTCCTGCCAGTTTATGGTAAGAATAAAATGCCCGATGATCCGGGCGTTTTATTGTTGGCACAAAAATAGGAAAGAACAGCAGGAGCGATATATAGCGGAAAATGAGTAAAGGGAAGTGGATATAGAAAAAGCACATGAAGTAAGTGTGCGACAGGAGGAGAAAAGCGTATGAATTATGAGCAACTGATAGAAGAACTGAGGGAGGAAATGTTACAACTTGTAAACACGAAATGTGATGCACTGCTCCAGATGTACCGGAGTGGGGAGATGCATACAGATAAGAGAGATACGATCCGGGAAAGCAGCCTTATCACAGTATCCCCGGCGGAACTGAAAGGGAAAAGACCACTGGCAGTCCAGTTTGCGCCGGGAGAATGGATAGAGACACCTACATGGAGAAAGGTGGCACAAAAGATTTTGCAGACCTGTAATGAACAGCCGGATATCCATGAGCGGTTTATGGAAATGTGTGGAAAAGTAGCCGGACGCTGGAGGACGATCCTTGGCAGTTCACCGGAAGAAATGGATGTACCGATAAAGGTGGATGAGGAACTTTATTTTGAGGGGAAATTTGACACCGAGGCGATGTTAAACATGTTAGAGAAAAAAGTGCTGGAACCGGCAGGGGTTGATTACAGCAGCATTAAAATCCGGTATATGGCAAAAGTGCAGGAAGCAGCGAAAAATATAGACCATGTACCGGAGCAGGATGCTTTGGAGCATGAGGAGCAGGAACAACATGTACAGGTGCAGACAATGTGAAGAATGGATGGAATCAAGACTCCGAGTCTATGACAGGTTTGGAGTTTTTCTTATGTTCCTTTTTCAAATGTAAAAATTGATTGTATAAAAGAAATGGGTAAGTTATAATATAGGTGTGGTCAGATGCCTTTTTGGGGATGACTATATCTGTTACAAAAAGGAGGAAGGCCAGTGAATACAGAATTAAAAAATGCAGTGAAAGCAACAGACAAGGATGCACAGTATGATACGAGTGCAAAGCGTCTGTTAGGGCAGAAGAGCATACTGGCACATATACTGGTAAAAACAGTTGATGAGTTTAAGGGCATGAATCCCAAGGATGTGGTCAACTGCATCGAGGGAACACCACATATCAGTACGGTACCGGTAGAGCCTGGACTCACAAATGCAGCCAGCGAAAAAAATGGTGAAAGACTGGTCGGTTTCAACACAGAAAATGAAGAGATCAATGAAGGTCTGGTAAGATTTGATATCGTTTTTTATGTGCGCATGAAAGATGGATTGTCACAGATTATCATCAATGTAGAAGCACAGAAAGACGAGCCGACGGGATATGAAATTTTAAACCGGGCAATCTTTTATGTGAGCAGACTGATTTCATCACAAAAAGAACGTGATTTTGAGAACTCCAGCTACGATGACATTAAGCGTGTATATTCCATCTGGGTATGTATGAACATGGACGAGAGCAGCATGAGCCATGTGCATCTCACAAAGGAAGATTTGATTGGTTCCTATGAATGGAAGGGAAATCTTGACCTGCTGAATATCATCATGCTTGGACTGGCAAAGAATCTGCCGGAACATGATGAGACGTATGAACTGCACCGTCTGCTGGGAGCATTGTTATCCAAGGAACTTACAATAGATGAAAAACTAAACATAATTGGAAATGAATACGATATTCCTATTGAGGAGAACTTCAGGAAGGATGTGAGCGTTATGTGTAACTTGAGTCAGGGAATAAAAGAAGATGGTATTGCAATTGGAGAGGCAGGACTCATTATGAAAATGTATAAGAATGCTTTTACAGCAGAGCAGATAGCCTCAGCCACAGATAAGGATATAGAAGAAGTGAAAGCGATTATTGCAGGGAAGGAACCTGCACTTGCATAGTTCTTTTACAGTAGCAGGAAAACAGTTTACTGCGAATAAAATGGTTGGAACCAAGCCTCCGAGTCTATAATAGATTTGGAGGTTTCTCTTTATATGTCCTGTGTAAAATTTTTGCGAAAAGAATAAATGTGATATAATGTATGAAAAGTTACAAAAATTACAAACTAGTTTATTGGTAAAAAATGATTCAAGTAGAGGATGAAAAAATGATTTTTTTGGATGCAAATGCCTTTTATTCATATTATGGAAGAAGCAAATTAGGAATGACATCAGAACCTGTTGACGAAGAACGTTTAAAAAAATATTTAGAACAACAGAGAGAAAAGAGTCTTCCGACTTCGGTATATATTGAGATAATGACACACTTTAGAAATAATCCAAAAGTGTTACAAAATTTACTTGAGTTTAGGTATGCGAAGGGGTTGCCACTTTTTAATAATATTCCAGACTATGTTGTGAGTGAAGATGAAATTACCAGTGTTGCATATATGGATCAAGCAGCTCTCAAAAATTATGCGGATAGATTATTAAAGAGCAAAATTCAAATTGAGAGTAAATTCACACTTTTATTTTTTGAAATTACAAAAGATTTATATGCTCATTACAAATTAGAGATGACAGATGGACTGTCACAAAAAAACAAAGATGCTATATTGGGGTATATTGGAAGAGTTGCATATAAGGAATATCAAAATTTATTAGAGGAAAGAATTAAAGTAGAACTGCAGTCAGGGTATGATGAAAACAAAGAGAAAAAAGTACTCAAGGATTTTTATATCCAAGAATTGAATGAAGCATGTGTGCTTACTAATATTATTATTCAAGGATGTGTTGCTTGCAAACAGGACAAGGAGGATATTATAAGTATTGTACAGCAGACATATCAAAAAAGTATTGAAAGTGGTTTGGATGGAAATACGGGAACAATGCCGTGTATAGTAGATACCTTGGCAACAGACCAACATTTCCTAGATATAGCGAAAGTAAAAGTGTCAGAGATGTTTAAAAAAGGAAAATATTCTGCTACACAGAGAAGATATCTTCGGGATGTAATGTTTACATCATGGTTTGAAAGAGGAAAAAAGTTAGACAAGAATGATATTTTTGATATGCTTTGTGTTGGATGCCTAGATCATATAGATAAAACCAAGAATGCGTGTGTTTTAATAGATGCATCGTCATATGTTCTCTCATTTGACACAAGAATGAAGAATTTTATAGGAACTGTTAAACCGGAGAATTTGAGATTAATTGAAAAAATCCAAAATGAACAGTAAATGGTCGGAATCAAGCCTCCAAGTCCCCAACAGATTTGGAGGTTTTCTTCTGCCCATTTTTATCGGGAAGTAATTTCCCAAATAAACAATCTATGGTACAATATCTTAGAAGTTATCATCAAGGGATGAGTAGTGGACCATAGAGAAAGAGCAGAGTCAATCGTAAGCTGATCTGGCTTACATCTAAAATACAATGCAATCTTTTTCTATGCAGGGACATAAGAGAGTGCATCATGTCAATTTTTTGTAGTCTCATCAGAGAGTGCAACATTTTTCGCTCCCAGAGTACAGTGAAAACTCTGGAAAGTGCATCTCAATTACCCTATCGACACACTGCGAAGCAGTTACGCTCCTGACACGACAGAAGAAGTAACTGAAAAGTCAGTTTGGTGTAAATAGTATAAAAACATTGGATTCCGTACAAAAAAGT
>OMAK01000861.1_pt1 | contig 13819 bp, 10 predicted proteins | sample 1644681 | NCBI WGS metagenome assembly OMAK01 (sample SAMEA103958133, study PRJEB25191) | human gut metagenome | biome: human-associated habitat [ENVO:00009003]; feature: intestine environment [ENVO:2100002]; material: feces | place: Germany | collected 2013/2015 | reverse complement strand
AATTTTATTAATTAATTAACAAAGCAACAAAATGAGAAATTTGAACTTTCTGAAGTTATTCTACGGGCTTATGCTTGTAATGGTTAGCACAGCTTTCGTAAGTTGCGTTGACGACAATGATGATACCGAGGCTCCATACCTCGAAGTTTCGCCTACAACCTTGATTTTCGGCTTAGACGGTCAACCAGCCAGCGGAAGCCAAGCTTCTTTTGACATTTCAACTAACCGTAGTTGGAAAGCTACAGTAAAGGATGATAAATCATGGGTTACTCTATCAAAATATGAAGGTGAAGGTTCTGCTACTATCCAAGTTAGCATTCCGGAAAATATCAATGACGAAGCCAGCGTTGTTATCGAAATTTCTAACAAGGTGGGTGTGTTGATGTCAGAGACTGTTAAGATTACAAGCGGAAGTGTAGAGCCTACAGAAGTAATTTACAACGAAACGGTTGGGGATAAGACTGTATCAAGCCCCTACCCATATGTAGATTCATATGATGGATGGAATAAGAGCGGAATTGGTTCTGCAAATGTCACTTATTCTGGAGCAAGTGCATCAGTTCGTGCTAGTGGATTAGCTAATTCAGGCGCTTATGAAGGTGCATCGGGACCTAACGTGGTGTTCTTCGGAAGTCTTCCTGCATATTTCCAAATTAATAAAATAGCTCTCACAGGTGCACAAACTAATCTGAAGCTTACGTTTGGTGCTAGCTACTCTATAAAAGTTGGAGATGATTATGATAATACATTTGATATATCTAAGTTAACTGTATCATTAAGTGCTGACGGTACAAACTGGGTTCCTCTTACATATACTAAAAACAATGGAGATTCAGAAAAACCATATTGGGTATTAGCAACAGCTAACTTCACTCTTAAAAAAGCGGTATCTGAGCTATACATCAAATACACTGCTTTAGCAGCTTCTTCTATCCGTCTTGATGATATAACACTTGCTACAGGTGCTGGTGGAACAGAAATAGATTTAGGAAATGGCGGTGGTGACCCGAGCGAAGCAACAGCAATAACTATTCCAGAGCTAATAAGCAAGATGACAACTGAACAAACGATACTTGACAATAACGCAGATCGCTATCTTACAGCAATTGTTCAGAGTGATGTTGAAGGCGGGAATTATACGAATAACAACCTTGTTGTTGCAACTGAAAATGCTACAACAGCAGGTAATGGTATAATGCTTTATGGAAGTCAAGTTGATCCAAAGGAACTAGGCCTCAAGAAAGGAGATAAAATCAAAGTTACATTACACAAAGGGAAAGCACAGATAGTTAACTATCAGGGAGTTTATGAAGTTACAGGAGCAAAGACTGAAGAATGGGCTACTGTTGAGAAAGAAGGAACTGCAACTATTACCCCTATTGAGATAACTCCTAATGATTTGATCAACTATCAAAGCATGACGGTCAAAATAAAGAAAGCAACTCCACAAGCTGCTGGAATATGGGGCGTCAATAGCCCATATACATTTACATCTGGGGGACAAGAGTTTGCTGTTTTCTGTAAATCAGATGCAGCCGCCTTTATGGATCAACCATTTGCAGCCGTAGAAAGCGATATCACTGGTATAGTAACGGTTTATAAAGAGGTACCACAACTTGCTCCACGCAATATGGAAGATGTTGCAGGTTTTGCTTCGACTACTCCAACAATCACATCTGCTACCCCAACATCCTTAAGTTTCCCTGCAACCGGAGGCAGTAAAGACATCGAAATAGGTGTTGTAAATATGGGAAGTAACACACTATCTCATGGTGGATTAAGCGGTATTCTATCTGCGACCATAAATGGTACTAAAGTAACTGTAAATGCAGAAGCTAACACTACAACAAAGGAGATTGAACAAACTTTGAAAGTATCTTTGACCAATGGAAACAGCATCGACATTCCAATAACAGTTGCTGCACCATCAACAGGCGGAGGTTATTCTTTAATCTCAACATTAGAAGAATTAACTGCTGGCAAATATTTTATGGCAGGTTATGTTGAATTAAATAATGATAAAGTAGACTTAACTCCATATAATTATCAATTATGGACAGGTGAAGTTTCATATACAGGTAGTGGAACAAGCTCTAACAGTGATTTAGTAACAGTTTCATATCAATTCAAAGATAATGAAATAACTCCTCAAGAAGCATCAAAAACAGGAACAGAAATGGAGCTTGTAGCAGTTACAGGTAAGCCCAACACCTATTATATAAAAGTAGGAGACAAATATTTATACAACTCTGTTGCTACTACCAATCGCCGTCTTTATTTAAAAGATACAGCAGAAGATGCAGAATGGGTATTCATGGATAAAAGTAATGATACAGGAGTTACTGCTTCCAATAATAACACATACCTAATTACAGCAAGCGCAACATATAATTATATTCGTTCTTATAAAACAGAAACCCAAACAAAAACAGGTATTTTCTTCTTTAAAAAGAACTAATAAAAAGAAATCTATAATTATATTATCTTTTATCAACTCTTGGCAAGATCATATCTTGCCAAGAGTTGATCATCTCAAGATTCCATCAATATAATCAAAATAAATGAGATTATTAAATAGTTACTATAAAGCAACTTTAAAGTTTCTCTTGCTAACTGTATTTATATCATGTATAGCTGCATGTAGCAATGATGACTCTAACGGTGGAGACTCATCACAGTCAGGTGAAGCCTACTGGAAGATTTCCTCCACTGTAAAATCTGCATCCGGATCATCCGCCATAATCATCACAGGTACTCCTGGGACCATATGGAATGCAGAGATCACTGAGGGTACAACATGGTGTTCTTTCAGTAGCAATGATCTTACCTTATCCTCTAAATCCGGAGAAGTAAAAGACGGACTCAATGTTCTATACGTATATTATAATAGCAATACAAGTAAAGAACAGCGTGTAGCCAAGATTTCAATCCAGTTTGCAGATCAAGAAGCTAAAGTCTTTGATTTAGTACAATTGTCTGAATCGCAGCAGAACCTGCCGGCTTTCAAGTTGTGGGCTGAAGTACCAGACTTCAAAGAGAATGCAAATTATCAGTATGTAACTCATTATGCTCTTCTGAATGATAAAACAATACGTAATTATTCCATTTGTTTTGATAAGACAAAGAAAGCAGCTTTGTGGGTAGCATATCCGATACATACTGCATACCTCAAAGGATCAGGAGAACGTACAGACCGTTGGGCTTTCGATCCGATCATTCCCCAAAGTTATCAAGCCGATTGCACATTAAAATCCTACGGAGGTTCTTATGACCGCGGACATCAGCTTCCATCAGCCGACCGCTTGGGAACAGATGAGATGAATGCTCAAACTTTCTATATGTCAAACATGACTCCACAGCTTAATCGTCTGAATCAGGATATGTGGGCTAAACTTGAAACCAAAGTTCGGGCAAACAACTGTTCTGATACGTTGTATGTAGTTACCGGTGCATATTTTGGAGCAGGTGCAACCACCACTACAGATGGAGCAAAGAATACAGTTCCGGTTCCTACAAACTACTTCAAAGTACTTCTGCGTACGAAGAGTGGCAAAACAGGAAAGAACATCAAAGACTGTTCGGACAGTGAACTGATATCAATAGGATTTTGGGTAGACCATAAATCATATGGAAATATCGAGCCTCCTAAGTCTATTTGCACTTCTGTAGCAGATATTGAATCCAAAACAGGATTTACGTTCTTCCCACAAGTATCCAGTAGTGTAAAAAAACAAAATAATCCATCCCAATGGGGGATTAACTAATACGCTAGCTTATGAAAAAACTGTTATTAGTAACCGCGCTCTTTGCGCTGCTGATATCGTTCAGCTTTGCACAGAAACCGTATAAGGTTGTATTTTACAATCTTGAGAACTTCTTTGATACAATCAATGATCCGGAAGTTCACGATGATGAATTTACTCCTGAAGGTCCCAAGAAATGGAACTCAGCCAAGTACAACAAGAAACTGGCCAATACCGAACGGGTATTCTTTGACATCGCAGCTATCAACAAGGATTATCCGGTCATTATCGGTGTATCAGAAGTAGAAAACCGCAGTGTACTGGAAGATATTATCGCAACTCGCAAACTGGCTCCGGCAAACTATCGAATCTCACACTTCGATTCTCCTGAAGCCCGTGGTGTAGATGTAGCTTTTCTGTATCGTCCGGATGTGTTTAAGATAGAAGGAGAAAAAGCTGTGAGAACAGTCATCCCTTCACTTCCTGACTTCAAGACCCGTGATATCCTCACGTTATGGGGAACGATTGAAAACGAACCTTTCTTCTTTATGGTAGCACACTGGCCTTCACGTTTAGGAGGCAAAGAGGCTTCGGAGTTTAAACGCATTGCAGTTGGTCAACAGATGCGCAGCATTGCCGACTCCGTCATGAAGGCAAATCCTAATACAAAGGTCGTTATGATGGGGGACTTTAATGATGACCCGACTGACAAGAGTATTGCTCAAGGCTTGGGAGCTAAGTTCAAATTAAAGGATTTGAAAGAAGGCGACTTCTTCTCTCCTTATGCCGACATGCTCAAGGCAGGATACGGAACATTAGCTTATGGTGACGCCTGGAATATATTTGATAACATTGTCGTTTCTGAGAATTTAGCCAAAGGTTCGACCGGAAAACTTAAATTACAGCAAGCATCCGGTTCTAAATTCTACGGAAACATCTTCAAGCAACATTATATGGTGCAGAAAGAAGGACAATACAAAGGATATCCATTGCGCACTTATGTGGGTAACAATTTCCAAGGAGGATATAGTGACCACTTCCCCGTATATATCTATATAGGTAAATAAAAAAAATAAGTTTATATGAAAATCAGAACATTCCTATTCATGATGCTATCTTTGATGTCATTCACCGTTTTTGCACAAAACAATGGTGGTGTCAAAGGTAAAGTCGTTTCCCGTACAACACGTGCGGCTATAGACGGCGTAAAAGTGACATTAACTCCGGGAGATGTAACGACCAGAACCGATGAGTCGGGTAACTTCGTTATCGAGAATCTGGCAAAAGGAGAATACACTCTTACTTTCGAGGCAGCAGAGTTCGAACCATTGACTCTTGCAGTTCGTGTAGATAAGATGATCAGAGATATCAATAACGTAATCATGGTTCCCGACAATGTCGCTCCAACTATGGACGACGCAATCTTTGCCGAGTTTGATACAGAAACGCTGGACGATGCCCAGTCGCTTCCTTCATCACTGTCGGCTTCCAAAGATGTATTCAACAACATCGCTTCTTACAAATTCAGCGAGATGCGTTTCAATGTCCGCGGTTATGATTCACAATACTCAGACGTATATATGAACGGCATTCAGCTGAACGACGCAATGACAGGATACACTCCTTGGTCTTTGTGGAGCGGCTTGAATGATGCAACCCGTAACCAGGAAATCACATCTGCGCTGAACATGGGCGACATGGGCATTGGCGGTATCGCAGGTACAACAAACATCAATACCCGCCCTTCACAGATGCGTAAAGGACTTCGTGCCAGCGTAGTGAACGGTAACTCCATGTATCGCTTCCGCGGTATGCTGACTTATGCATCCGGTATACAGGATAATGGCTGGTCGTATGCTTTCTCCGTATCGACTCGCCAGGGAGGAAACTCGTATGTAGACGGTGTGTATTACAATGCTTTCGGATATTTTGCTGCTGTGGAAAAGCAATTCAATTCGCAACACCGACTGGCATTAAGCATCTTGGGTGCTCCTACAGAGCGTGGCGCACAACAGGCTTCTACTCAGGAAGCTTATGACTTGGTAGGCAACAACTACTACAACCCGAACTGGGGCTGGCTGAACGGCAAGCGTGTCAATGCACGTGTGCGTAGCTACCATGAACCTATCACCATGCTGAACTATACATTCGACATCAATGACCGTTCGCAATTGAACGTTGCAACTTCTCTGCGTTTCGGACAGAACGGTTATTCTGCCCTAACCTGGTATGGCGGTCCCGACCCACGTCCTGACTACTACCGTTATTTACCCAGTTTCTACGACAACACTTATGTCGGAGCGCAATTGTATGAAGCATGGATGGGAAATACGAACAACATCCGCCATATCAACTGGGACAACTTGTATCATATCAACCAAAGCCAGGAGGAAAATCCGACTTATGGAGCCGGTCATCGTGCCATCAACATGATTGAAGAACGCCATGCAGACCAACTGGACTGGAACCTCTATACACAATTCTCTCATCTCTTCCGTGATAACTCTAAAATCAACGGTGGTTTGAACTTCCGCCGTAACCGTACGGAATATTATAGCGAAGTGAAAGACTTGCTGGGCGGCGACTACTGGGTAGACGTAGATAAGTTTGCCGAACGTGACATGGGTGGTATGAATCCTGTTCTTTACCAGAACAACATGGAATACTATGAAAAGCATGGTCATGCACAAGCAGTAAAGAAGGGAGATAAATATAGCTACGACTATTACGGTAACATAATCAATGCGCGTGCCTGGGCACAATACAGCAAGAGTTTCGGTAATCTCGGAGTTAATCTGGGTGGAGAACTCGGGCATACTACTTTATGGCGTCATGGTATCTGGAAGAAGGGGTTGTTCCTTGACAATTCTCAGGGAGATTCCAAGAAGCAGAATTACCTGACTTATAAGTTGAAAGCTAACTTCAGCTACAAGTTCTCTGCCGCTCATTCTATTGACGCCAACATCATTTATATGCAGGATGCTCCCGCTTTCCAGGCTTCATTTGTTTCACCTCGTACTCGTAACTCTGCGACTCCGGGCATTTCAAGTGAAAAGGTATTCGGTATAGATGCTTCTTACAACTTGCGTTGGGGAGATGTTAAAGCACGTATCTCCGGATACTATACGAAATTTATGGATCAGTCTAAAGTCCTTTCTTATTATGATGACGTAGAAGCTACCTTCTCTAACTTTGCCATGAGCGGTATTAACAAACGTCATTTCGGACTTGAAGCTGCGGCTTCCGTACCCATCTACGCAGGACTTTCTCTGAATGCAGCTATCAGCTGGGGACAATTCACTTATGACAACAATCCGGATTATGTACAGATTCAGGACAATAGTGGAGAAATTAAAAATCAAGGTAAAGTATACTGGAAGAACTTCCGTGTAGAAAGCACTCCGCAGACTGCACTGAACGTAGGCTTGTCATATCGTGGTCCTAAAAACATATTTGCGTCATTAGATATGAACTACTATGATAACATGTACTTATCAATGAGTCCGCTCTATCGTACAGATGCCGTATTAACACCGGGAATGACTACAGAAGACATTGCAACCTTGCGTAATCAGGAGAAATTCAACTCAGCTTGTGTATTTAATGCAAGTGTTGGCAAGAACTGGTACATCAACCGTGCCTATACTCTTGGCTTCAGCTTAGAAGTGAAGAACCTGCTCAACAACCAGAACATCAAGACCGGCGGTTATGAACAAGTTCGTCTGCTGAAGAACAAAGACGAGAGCTATCAGACTTACCAACCGTTTGATTCGAAATATTTCTATATGTTCGGTACAACGTATTACATGAACATTTATTTCCGTTTCTAAGGATATCATAAGTAAAAAGAACAGTTATGAACAAAATATTTAAATTATTTATGCTTGCGGCAGTAGTGCTCGGTTTCAGCAGCTGCTACAACGAATTCGAAGAGCCTGCTCCCGCCAAAGTCTGGACGAAAGCAGACTTCGCAGATAGCAAACTCATCTCTATCAAGGACTTTAAGCAACTTTTCTATGACAAATATGGAAACGGTGCTTCCAGCCTTGGCAAAACGTTGGAAGTCACAGAAGATTATGTCATCAGTGGAAAAGTAATCTCAAGCGACCAAGCCGGTAATGTATACAAATCAGTATACATCTATGATGAATCATCCGAATCGGCAATCGAACTGAAACTGATGGTTAGCAACTATGTTTATTTTCACGTAGGACAAACTCTCTTTGTCAAGACCAAAGGATTGGCTATCGGAAGCTATCGCTATATGTTAAGTGTAGGCGGAATGCCAACAGCTGAAGATATCGCAAAGGGTTATGCAAACCGTAATCTCGAAAACACTTTATTTGTTGATCAACATGTGTTCAAAGGTGAGCTCGGCAGTCTGACAGAAGATGATACATTAGTTATCAACTCAAGCAATTATAAAACAGCATTGAATGATGATGCACTTGGCCGTTTGGTACGCTTCGAAGGATTGACTTACACAGAAGGTTCATTCGACGGAGACAAATATCCTCAATACCTGGAAACGACTTATCCGAATGGTTCAACTACTGCGGTATACGAGAATAAATATTATTCAGAAGAAGGATTGACTCCGACCTATGCTTACAGTTATGGAGGCAATCGTTATTATGGATCTTCATTGTTCAACTATGAGAATGCCACGACTACAAGTGGGAACTATATCCTGCGCGTCAGCGGATATTCCAACTTCGCCCTCCAACCTCTGCCCACAAATGGGGCTAAAGGTAACATTACTGCTATTTACACTAAATATTCTTCCAAAAGTGGAGGATACATTAAATATCAGTTATTGGTTAACAGTATGAACGATATTGATTTCTAAATAAACTCATTAAAAAAGGCATCTGTTTCTCAGATGCCTTTTTTAATGAGTTTATTTACAGATTTCATTACGCCTGTTCTTTCTGAAAATTATAAAGCAAAGCATACCATTGTATTCAATTAGTGCGAATAGCTACTTTCTCAGAAAACAAAATATAATGGAGTATTTTCATATAGCAACCACTATACGAACTCAAATAAAATAGAAGAACAACAGCAGCACAAGATTTACTCCAATCACCGTTCCGAATCCTCCCAGAATCCAGGGGCGTAACTTACTGCCTTTCCCTGCAAAAAACAAAGCATAAAACATATTCACCAGGATATTACTGATAATAGCCTGCATACTGCATGCCACAACAATCAGCACAGCAACACTTCCCGTATTCTGCAACAGGTTCAGTATAAAAGGTGTAATATCGCTAAGTCCGGACACAAAAGAGAGCAGATTCAATCCGCCTGTACCCGCATAAACCAACGTATAATGTGTCAAAACGGTAAATATCACGAAGAGAGTGGCAAAAATCAGGGCTACCTTAAACTCAAGCGGGTTACTGCTGTCCTCCTCTTCCGAGTCAGCCGACAGGTCTTTGGAACGTCGCTGACGGGAATGGATGAACCACGCGACAACAGCAGCTACCACAGACATTATCAACAGATAAGGATAGATAGACATAAAAATCTCTCTGCTAAAGATCAGAATCAATATCATAAAGCGCAGAAACATCATGCTGACTGCAAGCAACATGGCAGCTACATACTCGTTCGCCTCCTGCGCAGAAGCTTTTCGGCTCTTGCGCGCCAGTACCGAAATGGTAGCGGTACTGCTATACAGTCCGCCGATAATACCGGAAACCAACACTCCCGATTCATGAAACACATATCGCTTTAACAAGTAGGATAGATAGGAGATACCCGATACGACGACCGTCGCCAGCCAGATAGAATAAGGAGTAAGGTTGATATCAGGAATCAGATTCTTATGCGGCAGCATAGGCAGTATGATGCCACTGATAGCCAGGAACTTTGCCAGCGTAATCATCTCATCATTCTTCATCCGCTGGGCAAACTCCGTAAAGGTATGTTTGAGCTCTGTCAATAAAAGTACCGTCACAACCACCATCACATAGAACCAGGAAGGCTGGGTAGACACGATAGGGGCCAAACAATAAGTTATCAGCGCAATGATAATGGTCGTCACGCCAAAAACGTGAAACTGGGATTGCTTGACGTAATAATTCAAACCCAGCAACAGACCGAGCACAGCACCGCCACCCATAAACAGGCGCATATCTGCAGGATCGAGTATATAGAGCAGATAGCCTAAAATACCAATGAAAGTAAATGTACGGTCAGTCCCGAAAAGCGTTGTTTCTCCTTCACGCTTCAGGCTAATGCGACGCTGAGACAGTCCGATAAGTAAAGAAAATAGGGTAACCAAGATGAAAGTAACCAGTTCTCTCGGTAAATAATTATACAACTGTTCCATACATTGTTCTTTTAATACTAAAAACAAATATACGGCTTATTTGTTAACATTCACCACGTTTGATACGGCTTTTTCATCAAATGAGAGTTATAGTAGCGTATATCTCCGGTTACTTCCTCACCGATAAACTCCGGTTTCACAAAAGCCTCATCTTCTGACTCCAGCTCCACTTCGGCCACAATAAGCCCTTCGTTCTCGCCATAGAACTCATCAATCTCGAAAACATGATTGCCACAACGAACCAGATAACGGGTTTTATCAATCATGCCCGGTTCGCAAAGCTTCATCAGTTCCTCGGCTTCCGACAGGGGAAGTTCCTTTTCCCATTCATAACGGCTGGTTCCCGATGCATTAGAGGCCCCTTTGATCGTGAGATAACCTTTATCGTCACGAATACGTACCCGCACCGTCCGTCCGCGGGCGCTGCATATATATCCCTGCACTATTCGGCTTTGGGCAAATGCAAAGGGTTTGAAATCACCGGTAACTAAAAATTTACGTTCTATTTCTTGTGCCATGGCACAAAAGTAAACATAAAAATCAGAATCTCGTCATAAACTCAATGACGATTTTATCTCGCTCCGACTCTTTGGGAACACCGGATTTCTTATAGAAGTACTTTTCGAAATTCAACCGGAGATCGGCAATAAAGGCTTTGGAAAGGCTCAGCGTGATACCTCCTGTCACCCGATGACGGGCATAGTCGTTTATCTTCAGAGCGCCTGTCTCGCTATCCGCCAGACCATTGCTATGATCCGTCATCATATCATAACGGGCCAGAAAAGAAACCTTATTGAATACTTTCTTCAACGGCAAGTCGTAATTCACAAAGCTGTTGACCGCATGAACATTCTTAAATGCTTCGTGTCCATACATCTTATACAAATACTCCGCTTCGACATGGAAATTACGATTCTGATAGTAGATACCTGCATCATACATATTAATACGTGTATGCTCCGGCTTTATCATTTGGGTGCTGAGAGTCAGATTCCAGTTTTTATTAGGCAGCAACTGGGCTTTTATCGAATAATTCAGGGTCTTATGCCACTCCTTCTGATTGGTCAGTCCGGAACCATTGAACAACCCTCCTTCAAGGATAAAAGGAAAACCTTCCTTTTGCGTATAGCAACCGGTGAAACCGACATCACGCACATTGCCCACCTGCTTGGCTATAAACGAACGATTGGCAAAATACTGCTGATGAGGCGAACGATGGGCGTCTATCGTGAAAGGCACACGCATCTGACCAAGCGTAAAATTCAGGTTTTTGACAGGAAACACACGGGTATACGCATCGAGCATCTTGATGGAGCCTTCATCGGACAAGTCGATTTCCGCCTTATAAGCAACGATAGGATGTACATTTCCCGAAACACTGAAACGGGCATTGCGCACTTCAAAACGACTTTCATTTGTTTCTGTCTGGAACTCATATTTCCCCCGGATCGTTCCATGAATTTCGGGCAGATAATCTTTCAGTTCCATAGTCTGCTTATTCAGTTGTTTGCCATCCCCGGCATCTTCTTTGGCCTGTCCATAGGCTGCTGTCGCCAGTAAAAAGATAGCGACGGTTGTTGTGATTCTACTCATTCGGTTACTTGCTACTTAATTCGCGGCAAAGGTACGACGTGCAGAATACGGAGAGATTACAATAGAAATACAGTGAAATTACAGAAAGATTACAATACTGTTACGCGAATGACAAAGGTATTACAAAAAAAGAATTCACCACGGACTACCCTGGTCAGCATGGACATTCACCGTCGAGAGATCAACGTTTACTGTCTCCATCCATGCAAAACTGCGTAACCTGTGGTGAATCAATCAGCCGAAAAAGGAATATGCGATCAGCATAATCAGTGCCAGAATAATCAGTGAAACAAATACTATCTTGACTACCCGCTGGGCCTGTTCCTCCTCTTTCTTACTATGTGCTACTTTTCTCTTACTTTTACCCATAATGCTAGCTTTAAAGTTCAACGCTAACAAAGTAAAAACAAATCTTTTAACTTTCCAAAAATAACACTCGCTAATTTTTGTTTTTATGATTCCTGCGATGAAAATTCCATCAGATAAGCTTTGATGAAATCATCTATCTTGCCATCCATCACTCCGTTCACGTCCGAAGTCTGATAGTTGGTACGATGGTCTTTCACACGACGGTCATCAAATACATAACTACGTATCTGCGATCCCCATTCGATTTTCTTCTTACCGGCTTCTACTTTCGCCTGTTCCGCCATGCGATGCTGCAATTCTTTATCATACAAGATAGAGCGCAACTGACGCATTGCATTCTCGCGGTTCTTCGGCTGGTCACGAGTCTCGGTATTCTCGATAAGGATTTCCTCTTCTTCTCCCGTATAAGGGTCTTTGTACTGATAGCGCAGACGAACGCCGGATTCCACCTTATTGACGTTCTGACCACCGGCACCACCGCTTCGGAATGTATCCCATGAAATGCAGGCGGGCAAGATATTCACTTCGATACTGTCGTCCACCAGCGGAGTGACGAACACGGAAGCAAACGAAGTCATGCGTTTTCCCTGCGCATTGTACGGAGAAACACGTACCAGGCGGTGAACGCCGTTCTCTCCTTTCAGATAACCGTAAGCAAAATCTCCTTCAATATTGATGGTACAGGTTTTGATTCCTGCCTCATCCCCTTCCTGAAGGTTGGCGATAGTAGCCTTATAACCGTTCGTTTCGGCATAGCGCAGATACATGCGCAGCAGGTCACCCGCAAAGAGTGCTGATTCGTCTCCGCCCGTGCCGGCGCGAATTTCCAAAAAAATGTTGCGGTCATCGTTGGGATCTTTGGGCAGAAGCGCTATACGAAGTTCCTGCTCAATTCGTTCCAATTCATGAGTTGCCGCAGCACTTTCCTCCGCAGCAAATGCCTTCATCTCCGGATCAGCAGCCAGTTCCTGTGCGGCTGCAAGATCGCTTTCAGCACGTTCATAAGCATGGAGACGGCCGACAATAGGTTCAATTTCGCCGCGTTCACGCGAAAGATCACGAAAGAGATTCATGTCGGCGGCCGTTTCCGGCGCGGCAAGCATGCGGTCGATTTCTTCAAGTCTGCGCGAGAGCGCAGAGAGTTTCGAGCGGACGTTGTCGGTAAGCATTTGAGTGTTGTTTTTGCAAAAGGCAGCAGGAATACATGACTGCTGGGATAAGCATTAGAGGATAGCGGGTTTTGTGCAGTCCGTCCGTGCCGGAAGGTATTCATAAGCAAACGGGATCCTTGCGTTGTGCATGGATCCCGTTTGCGTTAGGAATTAGTAATTTTTATCGATCGTGACGTCGATAGAAGCGGTCGAGCATGCGGCCTACCAGATCACGGTCATCGTTTGAAAGACCTTCTCCGTTGCGCAGCAGAATGGTTGGATCATGGAGAAGTTTATTGGTGAGCCCATGGGCGAGCATTTCAAGCACTTCTTCAGGTTTGTCGCCATGATGCAGGTGACGCAGTGCCCTCGAGAGTTCATCATCGCGGATGAAATTTGCTCTGTCACGCAGTGACTGAATGGTCGGTACAGCTGCACGTAGGCGCAGCCAGTCGACGAAGTCGCCTACGCGCAGGCTGATAATGGTTTCAGCCTGACTGATAGCAGCTTGACGTGACTGTTTGCCTTCGCTCACGACTTTGCCGAGGTCGTCGACGGTATAGACATAAACGTCGTCCAAACGATCAACTTCAGGTACAACGTCACGGGGCACGGCAAGGTCAACG
>OMAK01000818.1_pt1 | contig 14402 bp, 13 predicted proteins | sample 1644681 | NCBI WGS metagenome assembly OMAK01 (sample SAMEA103958133, study PRJEB25191) | human gut metagenome | biome: human-associated habitat [ENVO:00009003]; feature: intestine environment [ENVO:2100002]; material: feces | place: Germany | collected 2013/2015 | reverse complement strand
GCTGGCGCTGGTGCAGACAGCACAGGGGACAGCGGCGGATTTTCTGCGCCGCAAGCGGGTGACATCCACCGCCCTGGCCGAGCATACCGCCGCCCACGCGGCGGGCCGTCCGCGCCGCCTGCACAGCCGGGACCTTGCCCCCGAGCTGAGCAAGGCCATGGAGTTTGCCGTGCTGGGTGCGCATGCGGCCAGTGCCGCCAGGGCGGAGAACGAGCACCTGCTCTGCGCCATCCTCGAGGACTCGTCCTGCACGGCCAGCCGGTGGCTGGCGGCTCTGGGCATCGAGCTGCCGCAGGCCGCGCGGGAATGCCGCCAGCTTTCCGGTCAGCTTGTGCTGCCCGCACAGCCGCGGATGGCTGCCTCCCGCACGGGCCGCCCCAGCGATAAATATGGCCGCGACCTGACGCGCCTCGCACAGGAGGGGCGGCTCGACCCGGTGCTCTGCCGTGATGCCGAGCTGGATCGCATGATTGAAATTCTCTGCCGCCGCCAGAAAAACAATCCCTGCCTCCTGGGTGAGCCGGGTGTCGGCAAGTCTGCGCTGGCGGAGGCACTGGCGCAGCGGATCGCCGCGGGGCAGATCACCCCGGCACTGCGCGGCAAGCGGGTGCTGGCGCTGGACATGGCGTCGATGGTCGCGGGCACCAAATACCGCGGCGACTTTGAGGAGCGGTTCAAGAACCTGTTGGAAGAACTGTACCGTGACCGCTCAACGATTTTGTTTATCGATGAAATCCACATCATTGCCGGGGCCGGGGCGGCGGAGGGAGCCATTGACGCCGCCAGCATCTTAAAGCCGATGCTGGCACGCGGCGAAATTCAGCTTATCGGCGCGACCACGCCCGAGGAATACCGCAAAACCATCCAGAAGGATTCCGCGCTCGAGCGCCGCTTTGGAAGGGTCATGGTCGAGGAGCCTACCCCTGCTGCCGCTGAAACGATTCTGGCCGGACTGATGCCGCGGTATGAGCGCTACCACGGTGTCAGCATCCCGCCCGAGGCCATCCACGCCGCGGTGGAGCTGAGCGTGCGTTACCTGCCCGGGCGGTATCTGCCCGACAAGGCCATTGACCTGCTGGACGAAGCTGCCGCGGCCCGCCGCATTGCCGATGCCAGCGGGAACCGCCGGGCACTGACCCCCGCCGATATTGCAAGGGTCGTCAGCAAGGCCAGCGGCGTGCCCGCAGAGCGCGTGGGCGAAGCCGAGAGGGAGCGGCTTGCTAATTTGGAACAGCGCCTTGCCGCCGAGGTCATCGGCCAGCCGCAGGCCGTGGCCGCCGTGGCATCCGCCATCCGACGCAGCCGCACCGGCCTGCGGGAGAGCGGGCGGCCCATAGGAGCTATGCTGTTCCTCGGGCCGACGGGCGTCGGCAAGACCCAGCTGGCACGCACGCTGGCAAAATGCTGGTTCGGCAGCGAAAAAGCCCTGCTGCGCTTTGACATGTCGGAGTATATGGAGCGGCATACCGTCGCGCGGCTGCTCGGCGCGCCGCCGGGCTATGTCGGCCACGACGAGGGCGGCCAGCTGACCGAGGCCGTGCGCCGCCGCCCGTACAGTGTTGTCTTATTTGATGAAATCGAAAAGGCGCACAGCGACATCCAGAACCTGCTGCTGCAAATCTTGGAGGACGGCAATCTGACCGACTCCCAGGGACGCCGGGCGGATTTTTCCAACACGATTATTTTGCTCACCTCTAATTTGGGTGCGCGGTGTCTGTCCGGGCAGACGTCGCCGCTGGGCTTTGGGGCCGCCGCTGCCGAGACCCGGCGCCGCGGCCAGCAAGCCATCCAGGAGGCTAAGGAGTTTTTCCGCCCCGAGCTGATGGGGCGCCTGGATGAGACCGTCCTCTTTGACCCGCTCGGCCCGGAGCAGCTGGCCGGGATCGCAGACCGGCTGCTTGTCGAGCTTGAGCAGCGCGCAGCTCGGCAGGGCTACACGCTTCACCACACGCCCGCCGCAGCCAAGGTGCTAGCCGGGGACAAGGTGCCGCCCTACGGTGCGCGGGAGCTGCGCCGCACCGTCAGCCGTGCCGTGGAGCAGGCCCTTGCGGACCGCATCGCTGCCGGTACGGCCCACCCCGGAACCGTTTACACCGCCGATGTGGACGCCGACGGGCACATTATCCTGACCGAGGATACACTGGCGGCGTGCGTGTAGCATAAGCAAAACGAGGTACCTGCTTTCCGTTGCAGATACCTCGTTTTGCTTATTATAATTGTTGTAAAGGGGAAAAACCTCAATCCTTCACATACAGCCCGCAATGGCACGCCCCGTGGTAGTCCGGGTCGGCCAGCTGCTCCTTGAACTCCTTGCAGATGCAGATATTCTCCGGAATGTGCTGCAAGCGGCAGGGGCAGTAGCCGCCCGTGCGCTTGAGGCCCTCGCGGATGGTTTTGACGATTTCCTCATTAGGGTTCAGGTGAAATTTCGGCTTTTCCATAGTGTTACCTCGTTTACGGTTTTACGCGGAACTCCTGCTCGCAGTAGATGCAGCGATAGCGTCCGCTCGGCGTCAGGGCAAAGATGTGCTCACAGCCCTCCTCAATGGAAGTGATGCAGCGCGGGTTCGTGCATTTGATGACGTTGACCAGCCGCTTGGGCTGCTCTGGGTGTTTTTTCTCCGTCACCCTGCCGTCCCGGATAAAGGTGATGGAGATTTTCGGGTCGACATAGGCGAGAACGTCAAAGCTCATCTCGCTGACATCGCCCTCGATCTTTATTATGTCCTTTTTTCCGTCCTTTTGGCTGCGGACGTTCTGCAAAAGTGCCACGCTGGCATTGTTCAGCTTTTCCAGCTCCATCATGTGGTAGAGCGCCAGACCCGTGCCTGCGGTAATGTGGTCAATGACCACGCCGTTCTGGATTTCATCAACCTTCAACATTGAACGCTACCTCCCCGGTCTTGGGGTCTTTGAGACCCAGCAAAGTCATGATCAGCGCCATGCGCATATAGACACCGTTCTGCACCTGGTCAAAGTACGCTGCGCGCGGGTCGTCATCCACGTCCAGCGTGATCTCATTCACACGGGGCAGGGGATGCAGCACCGGCATATCCGCGGGGGCCAGAGCCAGCTTTTCCTTTGTCAGGACATAGCTGTTTTTCAGACGGATGTAATCTTCTTCATTAAAGAACCGCTCTTGCTGGACGCGGGTCATGTAAAGGACGTCCAAATCGGGCAGAGCCTCCTCCATGCTGCGTGTCTCAACATAGGGGATGTTGTTAGGCTCGAGGATCTCGCTGATGATGTAATCCGGCACGCGCAGCTCCTCGGGTGAGATGAGCACAAACTTCATGCCCGGCAGACGGGACAGGCTCTTGATCAGGCTGTGCACCGTGCGGCCAAACTTGAGGTCGCCGCAGAAGCCGATGGTCAGATGATCCAGGTGCCCCTTGCGCTGGCGGATCGTCATCATGTCCAGCAGCGTCTGGGTGGGGTGGCTGTGGCCGCCGTCACCGGCGTTGATGACCGGAATGCGGCTGTAGCGGGACGCGCGCAGCGGTGCCCCCTCTTTGGGGTGGCGCATGGCGGCAATATCCGCATAGCAGCTGATAATGCGGATGGTATCCGCAACGGTTTCACCCTTGGAAGCACTGGAAACACCGGCATCCGGGAAACCCAACACCTTGCCGCCCAAACGCAGCATCGCCGATTCAAACGAAAGGCGGGTGCGGGTGGAAGGCTCATAGAACAGTGTGGCCAGGCGCTTGTGGTCAGCTACATCCTGGTATGCTTCGGGGTCATCATGGATACGGTCTGCAAGGTCCATCAGGCTGAGCGTTTCTTCCAGCGTGAAATCCGCCGGGTCGATCAAATGTCTCATACACAATCCCCTTTGTTTACTCTATTTATTCCAAACGGCGCTGTGCCGTTCAAAATCAAATCAGCTTGCGCACCATCGCAAAGTCAAAGAAATCCGTATAGCAGGTCTGGCAGCAAAGCACCGGCTTGCAGGTGCGGGAATAGCAGATCTCATCCAGCTGCAAAAGCGCCTGCTCCGGGCGCAGCCCCAGCTGGCGGCGGATGCCGGGCGCCCCCTGTACGGCGTGCAGCGTCGTCAGCGTCTCGGTGACCTCCACATGGCAGTGCTGCTCCACGATCTCAAAGATCGGGCGGCTGAAATCGATCGTATCCAGCCGCTTGCCGCCAAACAGCGCCAGCGGCAGAATATCGGTGGAGTAGAGCACCGGCGTTTCATCGGCCAGTACCCGGCGGCGCACAAACACAAGTGTGTGCTCGCGCTCCGGGTCAAGGCCGAGCTTTGCGGCCAGCTCCGGCATGGCAGTCTCCCGCGTGACCATCAGGTTATCGCTGTGGGGCACGCGGCCAATGGAGCGGATCATGCGATTGAATTCCAGCTTCTGGTCCATGCGGTTCTCGACCCGGACCACATCGCGGTTGACAAGGGTGCCGATGCCGCGCACACGCTCCAGATAGCCGTCGCGCTCCAGATCGCTCAGGGCATCGCGCACCACGGTACGGCTCACGCCCAGAACATCGGCCAGCTCCAGCTCGCTGGGCAGCTGGGCGGCGTCTGCATAGTGTCCGCGGCGCAGTTCCTCCAGCAGGCGCCGGGCTGCCTGATGGCTGCGCAGCTCACCGCCCAGGCGGTTTTCCGTCGTTTTATTCATGCAAAAATTCCTTTCGTGCCCGGCATACGTCCGCCAGGCAGCATTTGTCGCAGTAGGGCTTGGTGCGGGCTGTGCACACGGCGCGGCCATGGTCCACCAGCCGGTGGCAGAAGCCGTTGCCCTCCGCAGGCGGGATGATCTTCCACAGCTCCCGCTCGACCTTGGCCGGCTCCTTGACGTTGTCCACCAGCCCGATGCGGTTGCACAGCCGGATGCAGTGGGTGTCCGTCACGATGGCAGGCTTGCCGAATACGTCCCCCATGATCAGATTCGCACTCTTGCGGCCCACGCCGGGCAGGGCAAGCAGCGCGTTGAAATCATCCGGCACATGGCAGTCGTACCTATCGCGCAGCATCCGCATACAGGCTGAAATATCCCGTGCCTTGCTGTGGCCCAGCCCGCAGGGCTTGACGATGGCCTCAATATCCGCAGGATCCGCTGCAGCCAGTTCTTTTACGCCGGGGTACTTGGCAAACAGCTCCTGCACCACCACGTTTACGCGGGCATCGGTGCACTGGGCCGCCAGCCGTACCGACACAAGCAGCTGCCACGCATGGTCATAATCCAGCGTGCAGTCGGAATCGGGATATTCTGCCTTCAGGCGCGCAATACAGATCGCAGCCAGCTCTTGTTTGGTCACAGCATTTTCTCCGTTTCAATCCTTTTCTCTTGATTCTACCACGCCGAGCCGTTATAATCAAGTATAGAAGTATGATGTTTTGGTACACTATCTCAAACTTATCTAAAAAAGGAACGCAAAATGGAACCATTGGCACAGCGTCTGCGCCCGCGCACCCTGGATGAGGTCTGCGGCCAGCAGCATCTACTCGGCAAAAATCAGGTTTTCCGCCGCACTGTCGAGAGCGGCAAGATTCCCAACATGATCTTCTACGGCCCGTCCGGCGTCGGCAAGACCACCGTTGCCAGCATCATTGCAGCGGGCAGTAGTATGCAGCTGCACAAGCTCAACGGCACGACGGCCTCGACGAGCGACATCAAGTCGGTGCTCGCGGACATCGGCACACTCGGCGCGTCGGGCGGCATTCTTTTATATCTTGACGAGATACAATATTTTAACAAGCGCCAGCAGCAGAGCCTTCTGGAATGTGTGGAGCAGGGTACCGTCACCCTGATTGCCTCCACCACCGAGAATCCCTACTTTTATGTATATAACGCGCTTCTGTCCCGCTGCACGGTGTTTGAGTTCAAATCCCTGACCACCGACGACATCCGCACCGGGCTGCGCAGCGCCGCTGCACGCCTCGGGGCTGAGGACAAGTCTCCCGTGCTCATTCCCGACGACGCGCTGGAATACCTGGCCCAGAGTGCGGGCGGCGATATGCGCAAGGCGCTGGGCAATCTGGAATTTGCCGTCACCGCTGCACCCGTAGAAAACGGCAGCCGCACGATCACACTGGACATGGTGCAGCAGGTCGCCGTGCGCACGGCCATGCGGTATGATAAGCTCGGCGATGACCACTATGACATCGTCTCGGCCTACCAGAAGTCGATGCGCGGCTCCGACCCCGACGCGGCGCTGCACTATCTGGGCCGTCTGCTGGAAGCCGGTGACCTGCCCAGCGCCTGCCGCCGTTTGATGGTCTGCGCGTGCGAGGATGTCGGCCTGGCCTGGCCGCAGATCATCCCCATCGTCAAGGCGGCGGTGGATGCCGCCAACATGGTGGGTCTGCCGGAGGCGCGTCTGCCGCTTGCGGACGCGGTCATTCTGGTGGCCACCAGCCCCAAATCCAACAGCGCCCACGACGCCATCAACGCAGCCATTGCGGATGTGCAGGCCGGGCGCACCGGGCCCATCCCGCGCCAGCTGCAAAACAAGCACTACGACGGCGCCGACGCCAAGGTCAAGGGGCAGCACTACCTCTACCCGCACGACTACCCCAACCACTGGACCGCCCAGCAATACCTGCCCGACGCCATCAAGGACCGGCAGTACTATGTCCCCGGCGATAATAAAAACGAGCAGGCTTTCGCACAATACTGGAAAAAAATCAAAGGAGAACTGTAATCATGCCCAACCTCCACTGCGAAGCCATTGCCTTCCCGTCGTCGGACGGAAAGCACACCTCCTCCGCATTCCTCTACACTGTACCCGGCCAGCCTGTGCGGGCTGTCCTTCAGCTCAGCCACGGCATGTGCGAATATGTGCGCCGCTATGAACCGATGGCCGAGTTCTACGCTGCCCACGGCATTGCGCTGGCGGGCAACGACCACCTTGGCCACGGTGACACCGCCCAGGCAGGGGAGCACGGCCACTACGGTGAGCCGAATGGCCGTTGCTACCTCCTGAACGACCTGCACACGATGAACCGTATCCTGCACGAGCGCTTTCCCGATACGCCCATCATCCTCTACGGCCACAGCATGGGCAGCTTTTACGCGCGCTGGTACGCCGAGAAGTGGCCGGAAAGCATCACGGCGCTGGTCATTTCCGGCACGGCAGGCCCCAGCTTTATGAATGTCGTCGGCCAGCGGCTGGCCGGGCTGATTGCCCGCGTCAAGGGGCCGCGCTATGTCTCGCCGCTGATGGTCAAGCTGAACTTCGGCAGTTATTGCAGGAAAATCGAGAACGCGCAGTCGCCCAACGCCTGGCTTTCCCGCGATAAAAGCGTTGTGAAAGCCTATGACGCCGACGGGCTGTGCACCTTCCGGTTTACCGCTGCGACCTACCGCGAGATGCTCGCGACGCTCAACCACGTCAGCACAAAGGCATGGGCACAGGCTATTGACAAGGATCTGCCCGTGCTGCTGATTTCCGGTGACTGCGACCCCGTCGGCAACTACGGCAGCGGCGTGCGCAAGGTCTGGGCCATGCTGGGCGACGCCGGTGTCAGGGATCTGACCTGCCAGATTTTTGAAGGAGGCCGCCACGAGCTGCACAACGAGACAAACCGCGACGAGGTGTTCGACTACGTGTTGACATGGATTGAGGATCACATTTCCTGACGTTGTATCATGCAATATTTCCTCCGCCAGCCCGGCGGGGGATTTTTTTTATTTTTTCTATTGACAAAGCTGTATCCAACGTGTATCATTGTATTAAGCTCTTAACACAATAACACAAAGGAGCATAAAACACCATGAACTGGAACATTACTGCGGGCCGCCCGGTCTATGTGCAGCTGGTCGAGCAGTTGGAGCTTGCCCTCGTCGCGGGGGAGTTCCCGCCCGGCAGCCGCATTCCGCCCGTGCGGGAGCTGGCCGCTGACGCCGGGGTCAACCCCAACACCATGCAGCGCGCTTTGCAGGAGCTGGAAAGCCGCGGCCTTTTGCAGGCGCAGCGCACCGCCGGGCGCACCGTCACAGCGGATGACACTGCCCTGCAGGCCTTGCGCCGTCGGCGCGCCGGCACGCTGGCGGCGGAGTTTCTGCACCAGATGCAGGCCCTCGGCCTGACCGAAGCCGAAATCGAGACCCTGCTGCGCGAGACCGCACAGCAGGCACAAAAAAAGGAGTAAACCATGGATGCAATTTATGAGGTACACGGCCTGACCAAGCGCTATGGCCGCACCGCTGCGCTGAACGGCGTGGACTTTGCCGTCACGCCGGGCAAGCTCGTTGGCCTGCTTGGCCCCAACGGCAGCGGCAAAACAACGCTTATGAAAATCTCCGCCGGTCTTTTGCAGCCCACGGCGGGCAGCGTCATTATTGATAAAGTTCCTGTCGGCGTTTTCACCAAGGCCGTCACCAGCTATCTGCCGGACCGTATGGCCCTGCCGACGGAGTTCACCGCCGATGACGCCGTAAGCCTGTACGCGGATTTCTTCACCGATTTTGACAAAGTCAAGGCAAACGCCATGCTGGCCGACCTGCATATCGGCGGGCGGGACAAAATCGATTCCATGAGCAAAGGCACACAGGAAAAGATGCAGCTCTGCCTGACGATGAGCCGTGCCGCCAGGCTCTACCTGCTGGATGAGCCTCTGGGCGGCGTGGACCCCGCCGCCCGCGACTACATTTTAAGCACCATCATGCACAACTACAGTGAGGATGCCGCGCTTATGCTGTCCACGCACCTCATCGGCGACATTGAAAAGGTGCTGGACGAGGTCATTCTTTTACAGGACGGCAAGGTCCTGCGCCAGACCGCCGTCGACGAGCTGCGCGAGGAAACAGGGGAGAGCGTGGACGCTTACTTCCGGGAGGTTTACAAATGCTGACGAATCTTTTACATTATGAGTTCAAATCCACAGGCCGTGTTGTTCTGCCCATTGCGGCGGGCGTGCTTGTGCTGAACATTTTTACTAATATTCTGAGCCATTTTGTCCAGAACACCTCCGACAGGCTGCCGCTGGCCGGGGTCGCCATGGCCTTGCTGGCACTGGCATCTGCCGTAAGCCTTCTTGTTGTGCTCGCCATCTGCTTTTTTATTGAAATTCAGCAGTTTTACCGCCTGTTGGGCGAGCGCGGGTACTTGATGCTGGCTCTGCCCGTGCCCATTTGGCAGCACATTGCTGCTAAGGTCATCTGCGGCACGGTATGGACGCTGTTCGGCATGGTATTTTTTACACTTTGCGGCATGCTGACTACCGACACGGTCAGTGGCAGCGGGTTTGCATTGGATTTCAGCCGCGTCACTGCCGAGGATGTCGCCATCTGGTCTGCAATGCTTTTGATTATACTGGCCCTTATCGCGGGCGCACTGCTGCACGCATATCTGGCCTGTGCCTTTGCCGCGCAGTTTACCCAGCAGCGGCTGCTCATCAGCATTGCCGCCTACTTTGTCATCGGCTTTATCGGGCAGATGGCAGCCCTTGTGACGGCAGTCTTTGTCGCGTTCCACGGGTATAAGTACCTTAACAATACCAGCTTCAGCGCCGCGTCGTTTTTCGGTCCCGACAATACCTTGGGCATTATCGTGCTCACCCTGCTCGCCGTCTTTGCGCTGATTGCCATTGTCGATGCCCTGCTGTGGGCACTGACCCAGTGGCTCATGACAAAGCGGCTGAATCTGGCGTAATTTTACTAGAAAAACATAAAGCCCGCCGCTTTATCCGTATCCCGGAAAAGCGGCGGGCTTCGTTTATTTTATAAATGCCTCGATGGCTTGTGCGTCGCGGATGCCCTTGGAGTAGAGCTTTTTCAGCGCCTCTTGGTCGCGGGTCAGCGTCTTGACGCCGCAGGTATCGTCTGGTGCGATGATAAGCACCTTGCCCTCGGCTGCCAGCTGTTCCGCCAGCGCGATACCCTCGTTATAATGCTGCGCCCGCAAGGCCAACTGCTCGGCCGCCTTAGGATAGCGGCGGCGGATGACTCGTGCCAGCTTACGGTCGGTGCTGTCAGCGCGCACAGTGCCTTCTGGCTTTGTCAGAATCAGCACGACCTTGTCACAGCCGTCCGCAAATGCCTTTTTCAAGGGGATCGTATCACCCAGCGCGCCGTCGTAATAGGGGATGCCGTCAATGACGATTGGCTTGCAGGCCACCGGGATGCAGCAGGAAGCCATCAGCACGCGGTAGTCATCCTGATGCATATCGCTGCGTGTAAAGTATTTTGGCTTGCCAGTTGTCGCATCGGTGGCGATCATATACCACTCCATCGGATTGGCAGACATTTTTTCAAAATCCAGCGGATTCTCGCAGCCCGCGTTGCTCAACGTGCCGTAGATGTATTGCAGATTCAAAAACGACCCGCTGCGCAGCATATTGCCCGCGCCCATGTACTGCCTGCGCATCGAGTATTCCTCATAAAACAGGTAGTTCCGCCCGCGCTGGCCGCTCAGATAGGAAGCAAGGTTCGCGCTGCCCGCCGAAATGCCGATGCCGTAATCAAATTTCACGCCGTTTTCCAAGCACCAGTCGAACACGCCCGCCGCGTAAATGCCGCGCAGCCCGCCGCCCACATCGATAACGCCGATTTTTGCCACATTCATTTCACCTCTCTATGCGGATAATTATAACACGCCACCCACCACCGCGCACCGTACAATCTGCGGCAAATGTCTTGACTTTTCCCGCAGGGGATTGGCCTTGACCTCCTGACAGAGGAACAATGCACTCTGTTGGAGGAGCTTTGCTGATTTTTACCTCGTTTACAGACCGTTAGTCTGCAAATGCAAAGGAGGCATTTATGAATTTTCGTTTTTACCGCCTGATTTTCTGTCAATGCACCGCTGCGCTTGCAAACGCTGCACTTCGTTTTGCTCTGTCACTGCACTTGTATCTCGTCGTGTGCGGCAAAATTTACGGCACGCTGGCGCGCAGGTATTTCCCGATTCTGGTGGGGAAGTGGCGGCCGGGGCAGCCGGTTTTGCAGCGAAAAAATGATACTGCGCACCGCTTTACCGAAATATGAAATTTTCATTACCATAATATGAAAGGTTTTTATTGACAAACATTCCACAAGCCGTATAATATACCTTGTGTGTGCATCTATAGGGCAAATCTTTTCTGCCCTGACACATTGGCGTTGTATGTGCTGCTTGCAGCGGCTTCTTCAGCAGGGAGTCGTGTAACAAACCTTTGCGGGGCGGCATAATTGGCGCTGACTCGTCAAGGACTCTGTGCCGGCCTAAGGAAGAAATGGTGCGTAAAAAGAGTGCTGTAACGGGAAATTCCGCAAAGGGGGATGCAATAAAAATGAATGAAAATCTGATCGTATCTCTGAAAGACATTGTTGTCGAGTTCGATGGGCAGAAGGTCCTGGACGGACTTTCGCTGGACATCCACGACAAGGAGTTTGTCACCTTCCTGGGCCCCTCTGGCTGCGGCAAGACGACGACCCTGCGTGTGATTGCCGGCTTTGTAACACCGAAATCGGGCAATGTCTTTTTTGATGGCAAGGACATCGCCAACATGCCGCCGTACAAGCGGCCTGTGAACACGGTGTTCCAGAAGTATGCGCTGTTCCCGCACCTGAACGTGTTTGAGAATGTGGCCTTTGGCCTGCGCCTGAAGAAGATGGACGAAGAGACCATCCGCCGCAAGGTGCGCGATATGCTGGAGGTGGTCGGCCTGAAAGGCTTTGAGCGCCGCAGCATCGGCCAGATGTCCGGCGGCCAGCAGCAGCGTGTTGCCATTGCCCGCAGTCTGGTCAACGAGCCTGAGATCCTGCTGCTGGACGAGCCTCTGGGTGCACTGGACCTCAAGCTCCGCAAGGAGATGCAGCTGGAGCTCAAGCGCCTGCAGCGCGAGATGAACATTACCTTTATCTACGTTACCCACGATCAGGAGGAAGCGCTTACCATGTCCGACACCGTCGTGGTCATGAACGGCGGCAAGGTGCAGCAGATCGGTACCCCCGAGGACATCTACAACGAGCCTAAAAATGCCTTTGTGGCGGACTTTATCGGCGATTCCAACATCGTGGACGGCGTGATGCACAAGGACTTTCTGGTGTCCTTCTCCGGCGTGGATTTCCCCTGCGTGGATCGCGGCTTCGCCCGGGAGCAGAGTGTGCAGGTGGTGGTGCGCCCGGAGGACATCGAGGTGGTATCCCCCGTGGAAGGCCAGCTTGTGGGCGTGGTGAACGATGTCATCTTCAAGGGCGTGCACTTTGAGATGCACGTCGAGTGCGAGGGCCGCGAGTGGCTGATCCACTCCACCCGCGCCTGCACCCCCGGTGAGACCATTGGTATGCGCATCGGCCCCAACGAGATCCATATCATGGCGCGGAGCGAGGGGTGATGTGCCATGAAGATCTATGATAAAAAGCTGGCCTATCCGTACTTTGTATGGATGGTGCTGTTTACCGTTGTGCCTCTGTTCATTGTGGTGTACTACGCCATGACCGATGCCGAGGGCAACTTTACCCTGAATAACCTCACCTCCATCAGCGGCTACGGTTCGGTGTTTGCCCGCAGTCTGCTGCTGGCGCTTATTGCTACCGTTATCTGTCTGGTCATCGCCTTCCCGGTGGGCTATTTTCTGTCCCGTTTGCGGGTGAACAAGCAGCACATCATGCTTATGCTGGTCATGCTGCCCATGTGGATGAACTTTTTGCTGCGTACCTACGCATGGATGGGTCTGCTCAGCGTCAATGGCCCGGTGAACACCCTGCTGGGCTTTATCGGCCTTGGCCCCTATACCATGCTCAACACCTCCGGCGCGGTGGTGCTGGGCATGGTGTATAACTATGTGCCCTACATGATCCTGCCGCTGTACACCAGCATGACCAAGATCGACCAGAGCCTTGTGGAAGCTGCGCAGGATCTTGGTGCCAACACCACCAAGACCCTTGTGCGGGTGCTCATCCCCATGAGCGTGCCGGGCATCAGCACCGGCATTACCATGGTGTTCGTGCCGGCAGTTTCCACCTTTGTCATCAGCCGTATGCTGGGCGGCGGCTCTAATCTGCTGATCGGTGACCTGATCGAGATGCAGTTTTTGGGCAACAGCTACAACCTGAACGTCGGCTCGGCCATGAGCCTTGTGCTGATGATCATCGTCCTGCTCTGCATGAGCTTCACATCCAGCTTTGATGAAGATGAAATGGAGGGCGTGTCCTGATGAAAACGAAACATCTGCGCCTGATGCAGCGGGTCTACATCATCCTGTTCTTCTGCTTCATGTATCTGCCCATTGCCTACATGATCGTGTTCAGCTTCAACCAGAGCAAGGGCTATTCGCTGTTTACCGGCTTTACCTTTAAATGGTACCGCAGCCTGTTCACGAATGCGTCCATCCTCCATGCGCTGTGGGTGTCCGTTGAGGTGGCAGTACTGTCCGCCATCATTGCCACGGTGCTGGGCACGGCAGCCAGCCTTGGCATTGCCTCTATGAGCCGCAAAAGCCGCCTGCTGGTGACCAACATCACCTATATCCCGGTGGTCAACCCGGAGATCATCACCGGCATCTCGCTCATGCTGCTGTTTGTGGCATACCAGCGCTTTACTGAAGGAGTGGACTTCCTGCCCGATACCATCATGGGTCTGCCCACGCTGCTCATCGCGCACATTGCGTTCAACGTGCCGTACGTCATCTTCAACGTGACGCCCAAGCTCAAGCAGCTGGATCTCCGGCTGTATGAGGCAGCGCTGGATTTGGGCTGCGACCCAAAGCAGGCATTCTTCAAGGTCATCCTGCCCGAGATCAGCCCGGCGATCCTGTCGGCGTTCCTCATCTGCCTGACCTATTCCATCGACGATTTCATGATCTCCTACTTCAACTGCGGCACCGTGGAGACCCTGCCCATTGCCATCTACTCCATGACCCGCAAAAAGGTCAGCCCAGAGATCTACGCACTGTCCACCATCATGTTCGTGGTCATCCTCAGCGTCATTCTGGTGTCCAATGCCATGGAGAGCCGCAGCTACCGCCGGGATCAGAAAACGCTGCGAAAGGAGGGCGCATGATGAAACGCATTGCTGCAATACTGCTGACGATGGCTGTGGCGCTGTGCGCCGCATTGCCGGTGTTTGCCGCCGGTACCATCGAGGTGACCGAGGATGTCTCGGTGTCGGATGATTACGACTGGACCCGTTTCAAGGGGCAGAACGTCACCCTGAACGTCTACAACTGGGGCGAGTACATCTCCAACGGTTCGGACGACAGCGTGGACGTGGTGGCCGCCTTTGAAAAACTGACCGGCATCAAGGTGAACTACACCACCTTCGACTCCAACGAGTCCATGTACGCAAAGCTCAAGTCCGGCGCAGCCAACTACGATGTGGTCATTCCGTCGGATTACATGGTGGCAAAAATGATCGCCGAGGGGATGCTCAAGCCCCTCAACTACGACAACATCCCCAACTTCCAGAAGATCGACGCGGAATACCGCAACCCGGATTACGACCCCCAGAACGCCTATACGGTG
>OMAK01000813.1_pt1 | contig 14528 bp, 8 predicted proteins | sample 1644681 | NCBI WGS metagenome assembly OMAK01 (sample SAMEA103958133, study PRJEB25191) | human gut metagenome | biome: human-associated habitat [ENVO:00009003]; feature: intestine environment [ENVO:2100002]; material: feces | place: Germany | collected 2013/2015 | reverse complement strand
CCTGATGAAGGACAATGTCTTTTCGCTGCGCAGCGGCGGGAGCACGGCCGGCAATGCGGCGTTCGGTACGGCCGTCGAGGTCGACGGCGTACGCCTTTCCACCAATGCTTCGCTGGGCGACCCGACGGGTGCCAGCACACGCAACCTGTCGGCGACCAACATCGAGTCGGTCGAGGTGGTGACCGGAGTACCTTCGGCCGAATACGGCGACATTTCGTCGGGTGTGGTGAAAATCTCGACCCGCAAGGGCAAGACGCCCTATACGGTGACGCTCTCCACCAATCCGCGCACCAAACAGATCGCCGCCTCGAAGGGCTTCGACCTGGGGCGGAACCACGGGGTGCTGAACAGCAACGTCGAGTATACGCGGGCCACGAAGAACCCCACGTCGCCCTACACCTCCTATTCCCGCACGGGGCTGGCGCTCAACTACCAGAATACCTTCGCCAAGGTTCTGCGTTTCAATTTCGGCGTAACGGCCAATATCGGCGGTATGAATACCGAGGACGACCCCGATGCCCAGAAAGGCGAGTGGGAGAAGGTGCGTGACAATGTGCTGCGTGCCAACACCTCGCTCAAATGGCTGCTGAACAGGTCGTGGATCACGAGCCTGGACTTCGACGCGTCGCTCAACTATACCGACAACCTTGCACGCAAGCGCACCTATAACCTCAATTCGACCTCCCTTCCGGCCGTCCATGCCGAACAGGAAGGGTATTACATCGCCGAGATGCTCCCTCCGGTCTATTATTCGACCAAATACGTCGATTCCAAGCAGCTCGACTATGCGGCCAACCTCAAGGCCACGTGGGTGCGCAGCTGGGGCGACGTGCACAGCAATGCCAAGGTCGGCGCTTCGTGGCGTGCCAACGGCAATGTCGGGGACGGGGAGTACTATGCGACCCCCTCCCTCGCGCCTAACGGGTACCGCCCCCGTCCGTATACGGACATCCCCTATATGCATAACCTCGCGGCCTACGTCGAGGAGACGCTGACCGTGCCGCTGGGATCGGCCACGCTGCAACTGATGGCCGGCCTGCGTGCCGAAAAGACTTTTATCAAAAATACGCAATACGAGAATACGTCGAGCCTCTCGCCGCGCTTCAACCTGAAATTCCGCATCAACGACCGTCTGACTGTCCGCGGAGGCTGGGGCATCACCGAGAAACTGCCGTCGTTCAACGTGCTTTACCCGCTGCCCGAATACCGCGATACGCCCGTGTTCGCTACCAACTATGGGTCGGGGCAGAGCGCCTATGTCTACCACACGCAGCCTTACCAGATACTCTACAACGACAACCTGAAATGGCAGCGCAACCGCAATTCCGAGGTCGGCGTCGACCTGCGTATCGGGGGTACCTCGATCTCGCTGGTCGGCTATTTCAACCGCACGAAATACCCCTATAAGCTGAGCGCCGCCTTCGAGCCGTTCTCCTATAATATGATGGGCGTGCCCTCCGCGCTGCCCGACGGGACTGCATACACGATGCCGGCGAACCCGGCTTTCCGGGTCGACAGCCAGACGGGCGAAATCTTCGTCCGTGACAAGGACAACCCCTCGGCCGGCTGGATCGCCATGCAGACCACTTCCACGAAACGGACGTTCGTCAAGAATACCTATCAGAACAACGGTTCGCCCGTAGACCGCATGGGGCTGGAGTTCGTCGTGGAATTCCCGCAGATCAACCCCATCCGCACGCAGCTGCGGCTCGACGGGGCTTACGGCTATACCAAATACGTCAACGAGGGTGAGGCATGCTACTATCCCTCGACCTCGACCGGCGGCGAGTTCTACCCCTATGTGGGGGTTTATCTCGATAACGGGGGCAGCTCCAACGTCACCTACAACGGCCGGAAGCTGCACGCGCTGGATATGAACCTCACGGCCACGACGCATGTGCCCTCGATCCGTATGATCATCTCGCTGCGGCTCGAAGCCACGCTCGTGAAGCGCTCGCAGAACCTCTCGGAGTACAGGGGGCGCGAATATGCCTTCAATGTCGACGAGGATCGTAACCCCACCGGCGGGAGCATCTACGACGGAGACAGCTATACGGCGATCTGGCCTGTGGCCTACATCGACCTCGACGGCAACCGCCATCCCTTCACCGATGCCGAGAAGAACGATCCGGCCTTCTCCTCCCTGCTGTTGCGTTCGGGCAATGCCTACTCCTTCAACGGCGACGGTTACGACCCCTATTTCTCGGCCAACCTGAGCATCACGAAGGAGATCGGCGACCATGTCTCCGTCTCGTTCTACGCCAATAACTTCACCAATTCGCGGCCCTTCGTCGCGTCGTACGCCACGGGTGTCAAGGCGGTCTTCACACCCGATTTCTATTACGGACTTACGGTACGTCTTAAATTCTGAAAACGATGAGAAAGATACTTTGCATATTGTCCTGTCTGCTGGTGGCCGGTTGCACGTCGTTCGACAGGAACCCTTACGACGGTGCGCTGCGCGAACTCCGTGTGACGGCCGTGTATCCCGAGGGGTACGCCGGCTATCTGCGCGAAGGCGTCGCGGTGAAACTCTCCGACCGCAATACGGGCAATGTTTATACCGCCCTGACCGATGCGCAGGGCCACGCCGGGTTCCGCGTCGCTGCCGGGCATTACCGTCTCTCGGTGCTCGACCTGCCCGACGATTCGGCGGTATTCAACGGTACGATCGAGCAGGTCGACCTTGTCGGCGAGGACAAGGAAGTCGACGTGGCGCTGAAATTTTCCAAGCCGGGTACGATCCTCATCAAGGAGATCTACTCGGGCGGCTGCATGCAGGATCCGCCGGCGACGGGGACTTATGCCGACGACAAATATATCATCCTGCACAACAACGGTTTCGAAACCTATTACCTCGACGGGCTGTGCCTGGCGATGGTCGCCCCCTACAACTCGCAGGCCGCCAATCCCTGGACGAGCACCGACCCTTCGGGCAACATCGTTTTCCGTGATTACGCCGCCGTACCCGACTGTATCTGGATGTTCCCGGGCTCGGGGACGGATTTCCCGCTGCAACCCGGCGAGGATGCTGTGGTGGCCTACCATGGCGTCGACCATACGCAGACCTATTCCCAGTCGGTGAACCTCAACCGCAAGGGCTGTTTCGTGCTCTACGACATGGTATACTATCCCGGCAACAAGTTGCACCCCACGCCTGTCCCGGGCGACCAGATCGACCAGGCGCATTACATGAAGGTGCTGAAAAAGACCGGGACGAATACGGCCGTCGTCTACGTGATCTCGCAGAATTCGCCCGCCGTGATCCTTTTCCGGGCGCCCGAAGGGTTCGATCTGGATGCCTATCTGGCCGACGACCTCCAGTCGACGGTTCAGAGCGGCAGCATCACCTATTCGAAGATACCGTGGGACGACTGGATCGTGGACGGCGTCGAGGTATGCAACATGACCGAGGCGACCAAGAACAAACGCCTGCACACCGATGTGGATGCCGGGTATATCGGTTTCTCGGCCAAGGCGCAGGGGCATACCCTGCACCGGAAGCTGGATGAAGAGGCCACGGCTGCTGCCGGCTTCGAAAGGTACGTGGATACCAATAACTCGTCGAACGATTTTTATGAGCGTGAGACACAATCTTTGCGTGATTAGCCTATGAGACGGATTTTAACGATACTGATGCTGGTTGCCGTCTCTGCTGCCGCGGCACAGGAGCGTTTCGACCATATCTTCCGCCGCAATCCCTGGAACGGCGGCCTGAACGCTGCGGGTATCCGGCAGGACTCCCTAAGCCGTTCTTATGCCGAGATCTATTTCACCAAGGAGAACGGCGGGCTTGCGGGCCACTCCGCGTCGGACGACAGTTGGAATGCCGGGGCGAAAACCGAGTCGGTGCGCCACCTGAAGAAGGTCTCGTTCTCGGGCGGTTTCGGCTACGACTATTTCGACGGCCGCAACATGTGTGGCTCGATGTTCACCGAGCCGGGGTATTATCCGGTAGACATCCTCGAATTTACGCCGGGGCGCAAGGTGCGCGAGGATTACACGTTCACGGGCGGCGTATCGGCCGTGCTGGGCAACCGGTGGACGGGTGGCCTGCGCGTGGAGTTCGAAGCCCGCAACTATGCCAAGCGCAAAGACCTGCGCCACAAGAATACACGGCTGGATTTCGAATTTTCGCCCGGCGTGATGTACCATGCGGGACGCTTTGCCGTTGGGGGGGGCTATATCGTGGGTACGAACAGCGAGAAGGTCGACGCGGAAGGCGTGGGCCCCGGTGCCGACCTGTACGAGGCATTCTTCGACAGGGGACTGCTCTACGGGTCGCTGGAGAAGTGGGGGAGCACCGACATACACCTCTCGACCAACGGCGTTTCGGGATTCCCCGTCCGGGAGAATACGCAGGGGGCGGGTGTCCAGTTGCAATACGGGCCGTTCTATGCCGACGTCGCCTACCGCAACAGGCAGGGCGAGACGGGCGAGAGCCGGATTATCTGGCACCTGTTCGAAACGCACCAGGTGACGGCCAATGCCGCCCTGTCGCTGGGGACGGCACTGCGCAGGCATTTCGTGCGCGTGAACCTAGACTGGCAGACGCTCGGCACCGACGAGAACATCATCACCACCGAGACCATCAACGGCGTGCAGATCATCACTATACACGGTTCGACGCCAACTTTCGGGCGCAAGGGACTTGACCTGGGAGGCGAATACGAGTTCGTGGCACCGCATACGGATTTGCGCGCCGGGGTCGGTTATTCGCAGCTCAACCGCGAATCGACGCTGATGTACCCCTATGTCAAGGGGCAGAAGCTCCACTTTACGAAGATATATGCCTCGCTGATTCGCACGTTCGGCCTCTGGGAGCTGACCCTTGCGGCGGATTATCGCCTGGGCGGTTTCACGGAGCGCGAAAAGCGGTTCGAGACCCCCGGCGTGCAGCCGGGCGAGTATCCCGGACAGCTGACCGCTTATTACGATTACGAAAACGAATACCTCACGGCCAAACGGCTGGGGACGGCGCTCGGGCTGCGGCGCAATATCAAACGGTTCTATATCGACGTATTCGCGCGTTACGAACACGGCTTCGGTCTGGAATACGTCGCGCAGCCCAACCGGGTCGCGGCGACGCTGAGTGTAGGATATAATTTTTAATTTAAAGGATAGGATTATGAAAAGGATTTTGACATTGACGGCAGTCGCGGCGATGGTTTTCACCGCCTGCTCGAAGGAGGAAAGCACCGGGACGGGCGACAAGCAGGTGCGCATCACCCCGACGATCGCCAATCCTGCGCTGACGCCGGCAAGCATGTCGTCCGGCACGCGGGCGACGGACACCGATTTCGAGCTGAACGACAAGGTCGGCCTCACGATCACGATGACGGCGGACGGTTCGGCGTTCGTGGCGAACAAGGAGATGTCGTTCGACGGTACGGATTTCAAGACCGAGGGTTTCCTCTGGTACGAAGATGTCAACGCCACCTCGACGCTCTTCGCCTATTATCCCTACCAGGCCGGTGCCGCGGCGCCTGCGGAGTTTTCGGTAAAGGCGGATCAGAGCGGTGCGAACTACACGGCTTCCGACCTGATCGTGGCCGTGAAGACGGGGGTCAAGCCCACGCTGTCGTCCACGCAGATGACCTTCAAGCACAAAATGTCGCGGATCGTCATCAGCGTGACGAACGAATCGGGTTTCGACATCCGGGACATCGTCATCAAGGGTGCTGTCGGCACCGGGGTGCTCGATCCGGCCACGGGTGATTTTACGGCCAAGGCGGGTGCCGAGGCATCCGACGTGACCGCCAATACGGCCACTGCCGAGAAAGTTTACTACGCGCTGCTGGTGCCGCAGAACGGTGTGCAGCTCAAGGTTACGGTCACCACGGCCGATGGTAAGATGCGTACGCAGACGCTCGGCACGACCGACCTCAAGTCGGGTGAGAACCGCCGCATGGACTGCAACGTGCAGCCGGCTGACATTCAGGTGAAATTCAGCGGCCCGATCGCGGGCTGGGTCGACGGAGATGACCTGCTGCCGGACGGCGACGGCGAAGTGGAGACCCCGACCGTCGAGTGGGGCGGCGTGAAGTACAAGATCGTCACGCTCAAGGACGGCCGCACGTGGATGGCCGAGAACCTGCGCTATGTTCCCGAAGGCAAAACCATATCGAGCGATCCGAAGGACGGCAACGGGGTGTGGTACCCCTGCAACCTCTCGAAAGCCGCCGACCCGTCGTTGACTGAGACCGCGGGCCTGCTGTACAGCTATCCCGTGATGCTGGGAATGACCGGCGAGATGACGGGCACCAATTTCGACCAATACGAGGGTGCGCAGGGCATCTGCCCCGACGGGTGGCATATCCCGACGAGGGACGAGTGGCTCAAGCTGGCGGGTGTCGGCAGCGGCAGCCTGTCCGACCCGACGTCGCCCTATTTCGACAAGACGCAGAGCGGCGGTTCGATTGCCGCGCTCAACAAGGACGGTTTCAATATTGCGGGCTGCGGCTATATCAATGCGGCGAGCGCCACGGCGACCCCGGCCTATATGGCCACGGTCTCGGCTGCCGACGCTTCGGCGTTCGGCATGGGATATTTCCCCAGCTCGACGGGTTACAAGGTTACATACAATACGGCCGACGATCCGGAAAGCGGCATCAAGAACATCCAGTATTATGCCGGTATGATAACTTACAACAAGAGTTACAATCGCATGACAATCGCTTACCAGGGTGGTTATGGCGCTGCCCCGGTTCGCTGTATCAAGAACAAGGAGTGATCCTCACCCCCGCACACAAACACACACAACACAAACAACAATAAATGAAACGTAAACCTAATTATTTGAAGCACCTGCTGCAATGGGGCGTACTGGCTGCCATTGTCGGCACGGTGCTTTGGGCCAAATTCAGCGACAAACCCGTCGATGTCGAGGCATATTGTCCTTTCGGCGGGTTGCAGGCCTTCGGTACCTATCTGGTGAACAATTCGCTGGCCTGTTCGATGTCGATGCTCCAGATCATGATGGGCCTCGTGCTCGCCGTGGGAGTGATTCTCTTCAGCAAACTTTTCTGCGGATACCTCTGTCCGCTGGGCACCGTCGGCGAGTGGATGGGGCGTGCCGGGAAAAAACTGCACCTGCAGGTCGATGTCCCTTCGGGGAGCGTCGTCGACAAGCTGCTGCGCGTGGTGAAGTACGTGCTGCTCTTCACGATCCTCTATTTCACGCTCTCGTCGAGCGAGCTGTTCTGCAAGAAACTCGACCCGTTCTATGCCGTGGCTACGGGTTTCAAGGGCGAAATCGTGCTTTGGATGTCGCTCACGAGCCTTACGCTGCTGCTCTTGGGCGGCTTCGTGGTAAAGATGTTCTGGTGCAAATACATCTGTCCGCTGGGAGCTGTCAGCAACATTTTCAAATTCACGCTGCTGTTCGTGATCGCCGCCCTCGGCGGCTGGGCGCTCGGTGCGCTGGGCGTTGCGAACGCGTGGGTCTGGACGATCGGCGGCGCATGTCTTGCCGCCTATATCGTCGAGATCGCCAAGATGCGCAGCTGCACCTTCCCCCTGATGTACATCAGGCGGGATTTGAACACCTGCAATAATTGCGGACTGTGCGAAAAGAAATGTCCTTACCAGCTTCCGATCCATGACTATGTGAAGGTGAAGCATGTCGACTGTACGTTGTGCGGCAACTGCATCGGTGCGTGTGCCAAGGATGCCTTGCAGGTCAACGGCCGTCGTTCGCTGCGCTGGGTGCCCGGGTTGCTGGCCGTGGTGCTCTTCTTCCTGGCCATATGGCTGGGTTCCACCATGGAACTGCCGACGATCGACGAAAAATGGGGCGACTACGAGAAGGTCGAGAACCTGCAGACGTTCGAGATGGAGGGCTTGCAGACGATCAAGTGCTTCGGTTCGTCGAAGGCTTTTTCGGCCAAGATGCAGGCCGTGCAGGGCGTATACGGCGTCAAGACCTTCGTACGCCGCCATGGCGTCGAGGTGCTTTACGACCCGGCTGCCACCGATACGCTGAAGATACAGGCTGCGATCTTTGCCCCGACGCTGCGCAAATATGCCATGCCAGGCGAGCAGGTGCCGGTGCTCGACGTGGTGAAGCTCGGCGTCGAAGGGCTTCACGACCGGATGGACATGATCTATTTCGGCATGGTGCTCCAGAAGATCGAGGGAGTCTACGGCTTCACGTCGGAATTCGCCTGTCCGGTGGATGTGACGGTCTACGTCGATCCGGCCGCCGGTATTACCGAAAAGATGTTCGGGGAGGCGATCGACGCCAAGGAGCTGATCATCCCGGCCAAGGAGGGCGAGAAGGTGATCCCGATGCATACGGTGCTCAAAACCTATGCGGTCGCCGGACAGGTTTCGCGCGAAGAGTTTGCGCAGGTCATGTTCCGCGATGTGGAGAAACTCGCGGGCAGGTTCGTTGCCAACCTGGAGAAATGGGGTGACGACGAGCAGTTCCCCAAGGCGGTCTACGAGATGGTATTCCCCGGCATCGAGAAGATGCCGATCCGCAATGCGTTCCCCTATTTCAAGAGCTTCCTTTCGTGTACGGACGGCATCGTGTCCGTGGATTTCGTCCTGCGGGATATGAAACCCGTGATGCGTATCCACTATGTGAAGTCGATGTGGGACGACGCGAAGCTGTGGAAAGAGGTTTTCCAGACCGAAAAATGGACGCTGCGCATGGCTGACGGCACCTTCAAGGAGGCCGACCCGCGGCTGAAGTTCACCAATCCGGGGAAAACGGTTGGAGAGTAATTGAAAAAACGGCTGCAAAAATGACTGTTTCATGCAGGATATTCGGATTGCTGTCTGTGGTTTCGTTGGCGGTTTTCGTACTTGCAGGATGTGCTCGTGCGAAAAATACGAACTGCCGCGAGCTGTTCGAAAAGTATTACGAAGTCAATGTCGCGGCATTTATGCGGACGATGCCGGCGGCAGATTCCGCCGCGGTGCGAAAAAAGGCCGAATACGCCTTGGATAAAATGTACCGGATCGACTCCACGTTCGTTTTGATGAGGGGAAAGGAATTGGACGATTTTATCAGGGTCAATTTGCCGGCCATTGTCGGAGCCGATGCTGAGGATTGAATTTTTGTTGTCGGTTTTTAAAAACAGACCGAATGTGGGGAGAACCGGGAAAAAGGTTCTTTCCCATTGGTGAAAAATGAAGAATATGAGAAGATGGATAGCCTGTCTGGCCGTTGTGCTGCTCTGTATGCAGCCTGCGATGGCCGACGAGGGCATGTGGCTGATGCACCGGCTGGCGGAGATTTATCCGCAGATGAAGGCCCGGGGACTGAAAATCAAGGATAAGGAGATTTACAACGAGAAATCGGCGGCGCTGGCCGATGCCGTGGTGGCTGTCGACGGCGGCATGGGAACGGGCAGCATGATCTCCGACCAGGGGCTGATGATTACCAACCACCATGTGGCTTACAGCGACATCTGCGCCCTGTCGACGCCCGAGTGCAACCTGCTCGAAACGGGATTCTGGGCACGCACGCGCGATGAGGAGATTCCCGTCCCCGGCAAGACCGTGTGGTTCGTGCGCAAGGTGGTCGACGTGACCGACGAGGCCAATGCGCTCAAGGAGGAGATGAAAGCCGCCGGGAAATGGGGCATGATGGCCCCGCGCCGTCTCTATGCCGAACTGGAAGGGCGCTACGGCCGGGAAACGGAGTGCGAGGTGTCGTGCTACTCGATGTGGGGTGGCAAAATGTACCTGATGTTCTACTACGACATCTACAAGGATGTGCGGCTGGTGGGTACGCCGCCTGCGTCGATCGGTGCCTTCGGCGGCGATTACGACAACTGGGGCTGGCCCCAGCACAAGGGCGATTTCGCGCTTTACCGCGTTTATGCCGACCGGGAGGGGCGCCCTGCGGCCTATTCCGCCGACAATGTGCCGCTCAAACCCCGCCGCGTGTTGCAGGTCGCCACGGGCGGCGTGCATGACGGCGATTTTGCGATGGTGATCGGATTCCCGGGGCGTACGAACCGCTATGCGTCGTCGTTCGCGGTGGCTGAGAAACAGTGTGTCCGCAACCCGATCGTCGTGGCCAACCGCCATGACCGGATGGATATTCTCAAACGCCATATGGAACGCGATCCGCGGGTGCGCATGGAGTATTCGGATGCCTATTTCGGCCTGAGCAACTACGCCGACTACGCCAAGTGGGAGAACAAATGCCTGCGCCGCTTCGATGTCGTGGCGATCCGTGAGGCCGAGGAGGAACGCCTGCAGCGCTGGATCGAGGCCGATTCGGCCCGCAAGGCCGAGGACGGGACGTTGCTCGAAGAGCTCGCGCGCGGTTACGAGGCGCGGCAGGGCGCCGAGCGCAACCTCAATTATTTCCGCGAGGCATGGCTCGGCCCCAGCGAGGCGCTGCTCGTGGCCAACCGCGTGTCGTCGTACCTGGGCAAGCTCGAACGGCTGAAGCAGGACTCGCTGATCGTGGATTCGAAGGATGCCCGGAGCGTCGTGGCCGGGAGCGGCCGCCTGCGCCGTAACTACGATGCCGCGACCGACCGCGACCTGTTGGCGCGGATGGTAGTGAACTTCACGGCCAACGTGCCGCGCGAGATGTGGGGTGCGCAGTTGCAGGCGATGTACGACAAGGCGGGAGGCAATGCCGACCGCATGGCGCGTGCGGCGTTCGATGCCTCGTTTTGCAGCGATCCTGCGCGTTACGACGCCTATTTCTCGAAGAACCGGTCGGTTGCCGAAATACGCCGCGACCCCATGGTTGCGCTTACCGAATCGGTCACAGTACAACGTTTTACGGGCGGTGTGGACAAGGCCGAGAAGCGCGGCCGTGCGCGTGTCGGGCGAAGCGAGAGCCGCTATGCCGACGTGCTTTACGATTTCCGTGCTTCGGAAGGGCTGGCGCAGTATCCCAACGCTAACTCGACCATGCGCCTGACCTACGGTAGCGTGCAACCCCTGAACCCTTCGGACGGCGTGCATTACGATTCGCGTTCGACGATCGCGGGCTATATGGAGAAGTACAACCCCGACGAATACGAATACCGCGTCGACGACCGTATGCGGCGGCTGATCGCCAAACGGGACTGGGGACGCTGGGGCGAGAACGATACGCTCTATGTCAATTTCCTGACCGACAACGACATCACGGGAGGCAATTCGGGCAGCCCCGTGCTCGACGGCAAGGGGCATCTTATCGGGCTTGCGTTCGACGGCAACCGCGAGTCGATGGCCGGCGACGTGTGGTTCCATCCCGAACTGGCGCGCACGGTGTGCGTGGATATCCGCTATGTGATGTGGGTGATCGACAAGTATGCCGACGCCGGGTGGTTGCTCGACGAAATGAAGTTCGCAAAATAATCCGGTGTGCCGGTGGTAACCGCGGCATCCCGACGTGTCAAGCAGACCTGCCATATGGCAGGTCTGCTTGTTTGCGGAGGGGTGGAGAGAGTGTGCCCGGGCACACGGATTTGATCTCAGATCCCCGTTGTCCGGCAGCAATGCCTGGTATAGGGGCTGGGTAGATGCCTCCGATAAGCGTCCCGTTTGATCGGGGCGCTTCTATTTGAGCCTCAGGAAGGAGTAGCCGAAGCGTTCGCAGGCGGCCTTTTCCAGCTTTTCGCGCACCGAGGGATGGGCGACGGCGATCAATGCCCGCGCCCGCTGGGCGAGGTTGCGGCCGCGCAGGTGCGCAACGCCGTATTCCGTTACGATGTGCTGCACCATGTGGCGGGTCGTCACGACGCCTGCGCCGGGCGTCAGCAGCGCCTTGATTTTCGATTCGCCTTTGGGAGTAGTCGACGGGATGGCGATGAAGGTTTTCCCGCCCTCCGACAGGGCTCCTCCGTACATGAAATCGTGCTGCCCGCCTACGCCGGAAATGATGCGCTCACCGACCGAGTCGGCGCAGACCTGCCCCGTGAGGTCGACCTCGACGGCCGAGTTGATCGCCATCACGCGCGGGTTCTCGCGGATGCGGAACGGGTCGTTCGTCCATGCCACATCCTTCATCACGAGGTCTTTGCGGTAGTCCATATAATCGTACAGCCGGCGCGATCCCAGCGCCAGCGAGGCGACCGTTACGCCGGGCATGACCCGTTTGAGCGAGTTGTCGATCACGCCGCTTTCGAGCAGAGGCAACACGCCGTCGGTCATCGCCTCGGTATGCAGCCCGAGATGTTTGTGGCCAGTGAGCGCGGCCAGCACGGCATTGGGGATTCCGCCCACGCCGATCTGCAATGTCGCTCCGTCGGGGATCAGTTCGGCGATGTGGTTGCCGATCCTGCGTTCGATGTCGGTGGGGGTTGCCGAGGGCACCTCGACCAGCGGGTCGTCGACCTCGACGGCCGCGGCGACGCGCGAGAGGTGGATCACGGCGTCGCCGTAGGAGAACGGCATGGCCGTGTTGACCTGCGCAATGACTGTCCTGGCGCATTCCACGGCCGAAACGGCCAGGTCGGCCGAGACGCCGAACGAGCAGTAGCCCTCCTCGTTGGGGCGTGAGAGGTTGAGGATTGCCACGTCAACGGGCAGCGTCCCGTCGCGGAACAGCCCCGGGATTTCACCCAGGAAGGCCGGGATCGACTGTCCGTAGCCCTGGGCCAGCCAGCGGCGGATGTTATTGGCCACGAACAGGCTGTTGACCAGGAACGTATCCTTGTATTCGGGGCTGCAATAGGGGGCGTCTGCCCTCCCGACGGCGAATCCGGAGTAGAGCGTGACATCGGTGAGCTCGGCGGCACGGTCGGTCATGGCGCGGACGAGCACTTCGGGGATCGAGGTGCTGCCCTGAATGTAGACGCTGCTGTGCGGGCGGATGAGCTTTACGGCTTCGGCGGCTGTCGTGAATCGCATAGGCTTATCGGTGGTTTTGCCCGAAGGCGGTTAGGCGTGTTTCGAGCAGTTCGAACTGCTCGGGGCAGTTCAGTTGCGAAACGCAGACCCGGATGCCCGGCTGGCGGCTGCCGGTCGATGTGAGCGATATGGCGCAGATGCCGTAAAGGAGCAGTTCGCTCAGCAGCTCCGCGCTGGAGAGTCCGCCGTAGCCGACGGTGTAGAAGAATCCGTCGCTGACGGTTTCGTCCTGGTCTTTGTCGTAGACGATGCGGAAGCCGTGGCGCCGGAAGATCTCCTTGGTGAGGCGGGCGCGCCGGGCGTATTCCGAGGTTTCGCCCACGAAATCGAGCTGCCCGTCGGCCGCAGCGCGGAACATCGCCGCCAGGGCGTGCTGCGCCGAGTGGCTCGTGCCCGACGAGGCGGCATAGAGGAACGTCAGGACATAGGCGTCGCCCAGGCGCCCCATGCCGTAGCGCTGTTTGAGCGCGGGGTAGTGCCGCGGGTAAAGTTTGTCGGAGATGGCCGCGATGGCGATGCGCTGGCCGGCGTAGCTGAATATCTTCGAGCCGGAGATCATCAGGATGTAGTTGTCCGTGTATCTGGCCACGGTGGCCTGGTAGGGCGCTTCGAAGGGGCGTCCCAAGGGTTTGCGGAAGTCCATGCAAAGGTAGGCGAGGTCTTCGATGACGATGGCGTCGTATCGGGTAGCCAGCTCGCCGATCGTACGCAGCTCATCCTCGGTGAGGCATATCCACGCCGGGTTGTTGGGGTTCGAGTAGATGATCGCCGCGACGTTGCCCTGCTTGAGATAGCTCTCCAGCTTGGGACCGAGTTTCTCGGCGCGGAAGTCGTAGATGTCGAACGATTCGTGCTTGATGCCCAGGATGCGCACCTGCTGGCGCTGCACCGGGAAGCCCGGGTCGATGAACAGAATGGTGTCTTTCTTGGGGTCGCACTGCGAGCTGATCTGGAACAGGCAGAAGCCGCCCTGCATCGAGCCGACGGTCGGGATGCATCCCTCGGGGGCGACGTCGATGTCGAGGAACGCCTTGACGAAGCGCGAAGCCTCGCTCTTGAGCGGGGCGATGCCCGTGATGCTGGGGTAGATCGAAGCGTGTCCCTGGGCGAGGGCCTGCTGTTCGGCTTCGACGCCGACAGTCTCCGGCGGAAGGCCCGGAACGCCCATTTCGAGGTGCAGGAATTCGGTGCCCGAGTTCTTCTCGAGGGCGCCGCCGACGGCTCCGACCTGACGGATCGTGGCCTGTGCGAAGTTTTCGATGTCCATGGCGGCGAGCTGCTCGTCGAACATCTTCTGCGGAATGAGAGCTGCCATTACTTGCGGTGTTTTTGTGCGTATTCGTATCCGGCGCGGAACGCCTTGAGGTTCATTTCGACGATCTGCTCGCCTTTGCGGGCGAAGATGCTGCGGATGCCCGCCTCGAACTTGTCGGCGTCGAGCCCCAGGAAAGGAGCGGCGGCGCCCAGCAGCACGATGTTGGCCGCACGGGGCGAGGATTGCTCCTTGGCGATGGCATCGACATCGATCAGGATCGCATGTTTGCGCTTCCCGAGTTCAGCCAATACGGCCTCCGGTTCGGGGTAGTTGTCGATGTTTACGAACGGCGTAGTGTTGGCGATCACCCAGCCCTCCGGATTCAGGTAGGGTACGTAGCGCAGCGCCTCCATCGGTTCGAGCGAGATGATGATATCGGCCGCGCCTTGGGGGATCAGGT
>OMAK01000782.1_pt1 | contig 15009 bp, 8 predicted proteins | sample 1644681 | NCBI WGS metagenome assembly OMAK01 (sample SAMEA103958133, study PRJEB25191) | human gut metagenome | biome: human-associated habitat [ENVO:00009003]; feature: intestine environment [ENVO:2100002]; material: feces | place: Germany | collected 2013/2015 | reverse complement strand
ATATAATGTATAAGTTAGCTCCGTCGGGTGGTCTCTAATCACTTAGAAAGCACTTTGTCGAACCCGGTGCGGAATAATCGGGCACAAAAGTACTTCTTTTCTTCGGAACGGGCAAGTGTTTCATCTTCTTTTTGCGGAAAAAATGGTTTACCTCTATTCCATGTAAGGAAAGCGGAATGGGAGCAGTTTCCCGTTTACAAGAAGTTAAGAGTTTGTCGACAAGAAATTAACTTCTTGTCGACAAACTCTTAACTTCTTGTAAACAGAAAAAGGACTGCTTGTAACCTTTTGGTAATCAGTGGCGAAATATTCTCTTGTTTAAATCGGAATGTATATAAAACGTACTTGAGACCTGCTTGCTCCGTACCTGCTCCGTAGCAAAACAGGATGCGAACCGGATTTACCTGAAAAATTACAAAAGTGGCTTTAGTATATAAACTGCCGCAACTATCAGTGCCACTACAATAATAGCAAAGATAATAAGCAGTATCAAACTATAGAAAAACATCAGTATTGTAGTCCAGAAACTTCTCCACCAGGTATATCCATACAGTTGCTTATAATCCAGGCAGAAGAGGGCAAAGATGAATAGTATGGGCAATTCGTATAAATGGCCTACCTGTGCACTGCCGTTGAAAGGGAGCACTATGATACTGAGCAAGAGTATCTGGCAAGCAATATAAGCCTGTATAAATACATGTTCTGTCAGATTATAGTGCAGTTTGTTCTTTTTCTGACGGAAAGCCATGAGCGTTGCCAGAGCAAAGAGAGGTAATGTGGCGATAATACGGAATGCCTTGTTACCATGTCCCCAACTTTTCAGTAAGTTCCATACTTTTTCCAGAAAAGGTGTATTGTGAATGGCTTTTTCAAGCTTATTAAATACTGATGACCCACCTTCCAGAAGTTCATCTATGAGTTCGTCATCTTCATCACCATTTATTTGAAGGGTGATGTTATCCTTTTTTAAGTTTTTTGAGGTTTCCAGTTTTTCCAGATCCTGATTCAGTTCTTTTATTGTTTGGGTCAAAACCTCCTTTTGGTCTGGTTTCTTGGTCTCTTTCATCTGTTTCTGCAATAGTTCACGTGCAGCTATCAGATTATTCTTCCGGATGTCCGTAGAATCTTCTGTTTCCAGATTTTCCAGTTTCTTATCCAGACCTTCTATCGTTTTATTCAGGATATTTTGGGTAGTTGGGTCTGTTGCTGTTTCTATACGTTTTTGCAATTGTTCACGTGCAGCGACTATTTCTTGCCTTTGAGCTTCCGGAGACTTTCCCTTTTTCTCTTTCAAGGCTTCAGGATCTACTAGTTGTACGGCCATGATGTAAAGGGCGGCAAGTACAAATAGTGTCTGGAAGGGGCGGAAGTATAAGATTCGTTTGCCGGCAATGAAGTCTCTGATCATGTACCCCGGGCGGTAGAGTAAATCCAGAAGTGTTCGACCAAAGCCATTATCAATATTGGTGAATCCTCCCAATATATTTCTGAATGCATTACTGAAGCGGTAGCGAGGAGTGTTCCTGCTTTGACCGCAACGGTTGCAATAACTACCTGTATAGACGGTATCACAATTCAGACAGATGTTACTTTCCTCACTGATGGGCGGAATCTCTTTTCCACGTACCATCTTGATATGCAAGGCTCGAAGGTACTTCTTACAGGGAGTCCACCAGGGGGATATAAAATCTAATACACGGTCTGGCAGAATCCTGCGTTTGGTAAGAATATACCAAAGTACCAGTATGAAAGACCATAGAAAAACATTGCTATCTTCTCCTTCTTCAAAAGACAGCCATAGCAATATTGCCAAAATCAGTATTTGCCAAATACTGATCATCTTTCTTCTGCGGGGAGCGGGAGAAATGGGAGAAGCGGAAACAGCCGGAACTGCAGGCGTACTGACAACCGGATGTTGAGGTATCACTTTATTGGCAGTCGAGTCCTCGTTGTCAGCAGATTGTTTATCATGGGTCGGTAGTTCGTCATTTTCCAGTAGTTCTTCCAGCGAACTCATAATCTTCCAGTGTGGATATTTGGCTAATTCTTCGGTAGTAGTTACTCCATGGGTTACACCTGCAAAGTCTACACCTGCAGCTTTGGCTGTGGCAGCATCTACTGTACTGTCACCAATATAGAGGGTTTCAGCTTTGGTGACGTGTAATTGTTTTATGGCAAGTAGTAAACCTTCGGGCGAAGGTTTGGCCGTTTGTACATCTTCTCCACCGACAATGATATTGAAGAAGCTGCCGGGGAAATGCTGGTCGAGCATTTCCTTAATTCGGTAACGGTATTTGGTGGAGATGATACCTATGAATGCACCCGCATCTTTCAGGGCCAGCAGTACAGACTTGGTTTCCAGAAAAAGCACGGTGTTTATTGTCATGTGGGTGTCCGCTTCTTTCCTGTATTCACTTTTAAAACCGGCCAGTTGCTCTTCATCCGTTACTCCCGTCAGGATAGAAAAAGATTCTTCCAATGTTTTCCCGATGGTGCGTTTAATGTCTTCATCGGTTACATTTGTATAACCATGTTTATTGAGCACATTGCGAAAGCAAGTAACAATGCCGCGAGAAGAGTCTGCGAGCGTGTAATCAAAGTCAAAGAGATAAGTCGTATAGCCCATGTCGCTTTTTGCGGCAAAGTTATAAATTAATTGGAATTTTCTGACTATATTTGTTCGCACTATGAATTTATTTTAAAAACTGCTAAGTGTTTCTTTGCGCTGAGTTGTTCCATACATACGTTAACTATGTAATATTATGAAACTATCAGAATTATCTTTTGGGATTTTGCTTCTTTTCTCTTTTTCAGCGTGTGTATCCCAACAACCGGATGCGGAAACTGAGTGTTATGCAACAGAGTACGTCAATCCTTTTATTGGTACTGATTTCACAGGAAATACTTATCCCGGAGCGCAGGCCCCGTTCGGTATGGTGCAGTTAAGCCCCGATAATGGTCTTCCCGGCTGGGATCGCATCTCCGGTTATTTCTATCCGGACAGCACGATTGCAGGTTTCAGTCACACTCATCTTTCGGGTACGGGAGCCGGTGATTTATATGATATATCTTTTATGCCTGTGACTCTGCCTTATAAAGAAGCAGATGCGCCGTTGGGCATTCACTCTTTATTTTCCCATGATGAAGAAACAGCCAGTGCCGGATATTATCAGGTGCGGCTGAAAGATTATGATATCAACGTGGAACTGACAGCAACCGAACGTTGTGGCATCCAGCGTTATACTTTTCCTGAAGCGGACGCAGCTATATTCCTCAATTTGCGGAAAGCTATGAACTGGGACTTTACGAATGATACCCGTATTGAAGTAGTCGATTCGGTAACTATTCAAGGATACCGTTTTTCTGATGGTTGGGCACGCGACCAGCACATTTATTTCCGTACCCGTTTTTCTAAACCGTTTGCATCCGTACAGTTAGATACTGCTACTGTCATCAAAGACGGTAAGCGTATAGGTAGCTCTGCTATTGCCCGTTTTGATTTCCACACAAGTGCAGGGGAACAGATTCTTGTTACCACCGCTATTTCGGGGGTAAGTATGGAAGGCGCAGCACGCAATCTTGCTGCTGAAGCTCCGGCAGACGATTTTGACAAGTATCTGGCTGTTACCCGTAAAAACTGGAACGAGCAACTTTCCAAAGTAGAAATCAAGAGCAATGACATTGATGAGAAAGTTAAGTTTTATACAGCCCTTTATCATTCCATGCTGGCTCCTACTATCTATAGCGATATGGATGGTGCCTATTATGGTCCTGATAAGCAAGTGCATCAGGCAGACGGATGGACCAATTACAGTACTTTCTCATTATGGGATACCTACCGTGCCGCTCATCCCCTTTATACCTATATTGAACCACAGCGTGTAAATGACATGGTAAAATCCTTTCTTGCCTTTTCCGAACAGAACGGACGTCTTCCGGTATGGAATTTCTATGGAAGTGAAACGGATATGATGATAGGTTATCATGCAGTTCCCGTCATAGTGGATGCTTACTTGAAAGGGATTGGGGATTTTGATCCGAAGAAAGCTTTGGCCGCATGTGTAGCTACAGCCAATATTGATGAATATCGTGGAATAGGATTATATAAAAAATATGGTTATGTGCCTTATGATGTAACGGATCACTATAACTCGGAAAACTGGTCACTTTCTAAAACCCTGGAATACGCTTACGATGATTATTGCATTGCCCGCATGGCGGAGAAACTGGGTGAAAGGCAAATTGCAGATGAATTTGATAAGCGTTCCCGGAATTATAAGAATGTATATAATTCTCAGACAACCTTCATGCAACCGCGGAATAACAAAGGATCCTTCATTGAGGACTTCAGTCCGGATGATTATACTCCGCATATTTGCGAAAGTAATGGCTGGCAATATTTCTGGTCTGTGCAACAAGACGTTGATGGACTGATCAGTCTGGTTGGAGGCAAGGAACGTTTTGCCCAGAAACTGGATAGTATGTTCACTTACAATCCTTCTGCGGATGAAGATCTGCCTATTTTCAGTACTGGAATGATCGGGCAGTATGCACATGGTAATGAACCGAGTCACCATGTCATTTATTTGTTTAATGCCATAGGGCAACCTTGGAAGACTCAGAAGTATGCAGCTGAGGTGATGCATGAGCTATATAAGAATACACCTGCCGGTTTGTGCGGGAATGAAGATTGTGGTCAGATGTCTGCCTGGTATGTGTTCAGTGCAATGGGATTCTATCCGGTAGATCCGATTAGCGGCAAATATGAGATAGGTACTCCCATGTATCCTGAGATGAAGATGCATCTGGCTAACGGTAAAACATTTACGATATTGGCACCGGCTGTCAGCAAAGAGAATATTTATATCCAGTCGGTAAAACTCGACGGAAACCCTTATGATAAAAGTTATATCACGCATGAGCAAATAATGAATGGTTCTATCTTTGAATTTGAGATGGGGAATAAACCGGGAAAAGTGTGGTATGAGATAGAGTGATAGAGTGATGGAGTGATGGATGGTACCAGATAATATAATTGTGGGATTATGAGTGATAACTTTGACCTGACTTATAAACTCCTTTTCCGTAAGTACTACGCCAATCTGCTTTTCTATGCCACGCGCATCGTGGGTGATGAAGAAGCGGAGGACGTAGTACAAGATGTATTTGTAGAATTGTGGCGGCGGAAAGATACAATTACGGTAGGAGAGCAGATACAGGCATTTCTGTATCGGGCGGTGTATACCCGTGCTTTGAATGTACTGAAGCACCGGGATATCAAGAATACTTATGAAGCTGTAGTGACGGAGATCAACCAGAAAAGAATAGAGTTTTATCAGCCGGACAGTAATGATGTCGTGAAGAGGATAGAAGACCGTGAACTCAGAAAGGAACTCTCCGAGGCTATAAATGAATTGCCGGATAAGTGTAAGACGGTCTTTAGACTCAGCTATCTGCATGATATGAAGAATAAGGAAATAGCAGATACTATGGGGATATCATTGCGGACCGTGGAGGCTCATATGTATAAAGCCCTGAAGTTTCTGCGTGAGAGGTTGGGCTACCTGAACTTTATGTTAGTCCTGTTTTTATTAGGTAAGGTATAAGTGTTTTTATCGAAACGGTTGTTTTAATAGTATGATGAAAGAAGGAATGAATAAGTTGGATGAAGAATTGATGGCCAAATTCCTTATGGGGGAATGCTCTGAAGAAGAGCTCTGTAAGGTAAATGCATGGCTGGACGAATCGGATGGTAACGCTCGTGAATTGTTCAGGATAGAGCAGATATACCATCTGGGAAAGAGTGAAGAATTTGCGGATGAAAAGAAGATAGAAAAAGCTGAAAAGCAGCTGTTCAAACGGCTGGCACAAGAAGAAGCTAAACGAAATAAAGTGAGAAGATTGAATACCTGGATGCGGTATGCTGCTATGTTCATAGGTATCTTTTTTATATCCGGTTTGAGTTATCATATTTATCAGTCACAAAGTGAAGAGAGCAAATTGGTTGCTGTCACTGCCCGTGATGAAGTGAAAGAACTAATGTTGCCTGATGGCACTAAGGTTTGGCTGAACAAACATACTACTTTAAAATATCCACGTGAATTCTCAGAAAAGGGAAGGAATGTATATATGGAAGGAGAGGCCTATTTTGAAGTAAAGCGAAATACGGCGAAGCCTTTTATAGTGCGCAGTGAAGCCATGCAGGTAAGAGTTTTGGGAACAGTCTTCAACTTAAAGAGTGACAAGACTAACCGTTCTGCGGTAGCTACACTGATAAAGGGAGAGATTGAAGTGAAAGGTAATCACGAAGAAGGCATGATCGTATTGGCTCCGGGACAAAAAGCGGAATTGAATGCTGTAACTCGCCGTCTGGTAGTGAAACAGGTGGATACAGGCATTGAAAACTGGCATAATAATCAGTTTGTCTTTGAAAAGGCTGACATATTTACGATTGCCCGTACTTTGGAGAATTCTTATGGGGTGAAGATTATTCTGGCGCCTGATATGGATGCTACAAAGACATATTCCGGTACATTAAAGAAGAAAGATAATGTCGAGGAGACTCTGAATCTGATTAAGAGTACGAATGCGCTTCCCATTGAATATAAAATTGTGGGAAATAGTGTATTTCTGTCTTCAAAGAAATAGGTAAAAATCGGAAGTATATAATCTTAAAACATAATAATATGAGGAAACTGCTTTTATCGATTTGCTGTTTAGGCTGTGCTCTCTGGGCTCAAGCCAAAGATTTTACGCAATACGTCAACCCGCTGATGGGGACATTGTCTTCTTTTGAACTTTCTACGGGAAATACATATCCGGCTATCGCACGCCCTTGGGGTATGAATTTCTGGACTCCGCAGACCGGAAAGATGGGAGATGGCTGGCAATATGTATATACTGCTAATAAGATTCGTGGTTTCAAGCAGACCCACCAGCCCAGTCCGTGGATTAATGATTACGGTCAGTTCTCCATTATGCCTGTAACAGGCAAACCAGAGTTTGATGAAGACAAACGTGCCAGTTGGTTCTCACACAAAGGAGAAGTCGCATTACCTTATTATTATAAGGTGTATCTTGCCGAGCACGATGTTGTGACGGAGTTTACGCCCACAGAGCGTGCCGTTTTGTTCCGTTTTACTTTTCCTGAGAACGAGAATTCGTATGTTGTAGTAGATGCTTTTGATAAAGGCTCTTATATTAAGATCATTCCTGAACAAAATAAGATAATCGGATATACCACCCGTAACAGCGGTGGAGTTCCTGATAACTTCAAGAACTATTTCGTTATAGAATTTGATAAGCCTTTCAGTTATCAGGCTTCTGTTGCTGACGGCGCTTTGGTTGAAAACCAGAGTGAACAAACAGCAGGACATGCGGGAGCCATTATCGGTTTCAAAACCCGTAAGGGAGAAATTGTACATGCCCGTGTAGCCTCTTCCTTTATCAGTTTTGAGCAAGCAGACAGAAATCTGAAAGAGCTGGGGAGTGACAGTTTTGAAACTTTGGTTCAGAAAGGACAAGATGCCTGGAACCAGGTATTGGGAAAAATAGAAGTGGATGGCGGTAACCTTGATCAGTATCGTACCTTCTATTCTTGTCTATACCGGCTTTTGGGATACTTTCCGTTGTCTGTTCCCTTTCCTCAACCTGATGTATCCTTCAGTGAACAAGCAGATACAGGAAGGTCTTATCAATACATATAAGGAAAGTGGCTTCTTCCCCGAATGGGCAAGTCCGGGACATCGCGGTTGTATGATCGGTAATAACTCCGCTTCTATACTTGCCGACGCTTATCTGAAAGGTATTAAAGTGGACGATGTAACTACTTTGTACGAAGGTCTTATCCACGGAACAAAGAATGTGCATCCGGAAGTTTCTTCTACCGGTCGCCTCGGTTATGAATACTATAATGAATTGGGATATGTTCCTTACGATGTGAAAATCAATGAGAACACTGCCCGCACTTTGGAATATGCTTATGATGACTGGTGTATCTACCAGATGGCAAAAGCTCTGAACCGTCCAAAGAAGGAACTGAAGCTTTTTGCTGACCGTGCTATGAATTATAAAAATGTGTTCGATAAGGAAAGCCTGTTGATGCGTGGACGCAATAAAGATGGACAGTTCCAGGCTCCTTTCTCACCCTTGAAGTGGGGAGATGCCTTTACGGAAGGAAATAGCTGGCATTATTCCTGGTCTGTATTCCACGATCCTCAAGGTTTGATTGATCTAATGGGTGGTGAAAAAGTCTTTGTTGAAATGTTGGACTCGGTATTTATCGTTCCTCCTTTATTCGATGACAGCTACTATGGCCAGGTAATCCATGAAATACGTGAGATGACGGTGATGAATATGGGTAATTATGCTCATGGCAACCAACCTATACAGCACATGATTTACATGTATAATTATGCCGGTCAGCCTTGGAAAGCTCAGTATTGGTTGCGTCAGGTGATGAATCGCATGTACACGCCCGGTCCTGATGGCTATTGTGGAGATGAAGATAACGGGCAGACTTCTGCCTGGTATGTATTCTCGGCATTAGGTTTCTATCCCGTTTGTCCGGGAACCGATGAGTATGTCTTGGGTGCTCCCTTATTTAAAAAAGCAACGCTCCATTTCGAAAATGGTAATTCATTGGTGATCGATGCTGCTAATAATAATTCTGAAAATATGTACATCGAATCGCTCCGTTTGGATGGAAATGTGTATACGAAGAATTATCTGAAACATGGAGATCTGTTGAAGGGTGGTGTCTTGAAATTTGATATGGGTAGCAAACCTAATTTACAACGAGGAACACAGGTGGAAGATTACCCGTATTCTTTCTCCAATGAAATAAAAAAGAAATAAAAAACTGAAGTTAATAATGTAATGAAGAAGGGAATAGGAAATAAAACTATTCCCTTTTTTATTTAATGAAAAAAAATATCATTTTGTACTAAGTGTATTTTCTATGGTCGTTGTTTTATATATGACGGTCAGGAAATAGAGTCTCCCGGTCGATTAAAATTAACCAATGTGTAACCTTTAAACTTTGTTTATGAACAACAATCATGCTTTTCAAAGTTCGAAATTTCTACGAGCTTTATTAGTCTTGTTCTTCATGACTGTATCCGTTCAGTGGACCTTTGCCCAACTGAATTTGAATGTCTCTCGTACGACGTTAGGTACAGTTATCGAACAGATCAAATCTCAATCTAAGTATCAATTTTTCTATGACGACAAGCTCGCTACTATGGCAGTGGAGAATGTCAAAGTGAAGAACGCATCTATAGAAGATGCTTTGAATGCTATCTTGAAAGGAAAAAACATTTCTTTTAAAGTAGAAGATAACATTGTTTATCTTTCAGAGAAGTCTGCTGCACCGCAAGAAGGTAATCAGCAAGGTAAAGAACGGACCATTACCGGACAGGTATCGGATGATATGGGACCTCTTATCGGTGTGAATGTATTAATAAAGGGTACAAGCATTGGGTGTATCACTGACCTTGATGGTAACTTTACGCTGACTACTACTGAGGCAAATCCGGTGGTACAGTTCTCCTATGTGGGTTACAAGCCACAGGAGGTTGCAGCCAAAGGGCAGAATGCTATCAATGTGATGTTGGAAACTGACTCACAACTGATAGAAGAGGTGGTGGTAACGGCTTTGGGTATCAAGCGTGCAGAAAAAGCATTGAGTTATAATGTAACTCAAGTAAATGCAGAGTCAGCTTTAGCTGTGAAGGATGCGAACTTTATCAATTCTTTGAATGGTAAGGTTGCCGGCTTGAATATCAATGCTTCTTCTTCAGGTGTCGGTGGTGCAAGTAAAGTAGTGATGCGCGGTTCCAGAGGAATTGAACAGTCTTCAAATGCACTTTATGTAATTGACGGTATCCCTATGTACAGTCTAAGTTCTGCCGGTGGTTCAAGTGAGTTTGACTCACAAGGTACTACTGAGGCTATTGCCGATATTAATCCGGAAGATATTGAATCGATGTCTGTGTTGTCAGGTGCTGCCGCTGCCGCTTTGTATGGTAGTAACGCTTCCAATGGTGCTATTGTTATCACGACTAAAAAAGGTGCAGCAGGACGTGTTTCTTTAACAGTATCTAGTAATACTGAGATGTTGAATCCTTTTGTGATGCCCAAATTTCAGGACTGGTATGGTACATCAGGTACTGACGGAAGCTGGGGAACCCGCTTAAATTCCAGCAATCGTTATGGCTATGATCCAAAAAGTGATTATTTCCAGACTGGTATTATTGGAACGGAAACTTTCTCGCTATCTACCGGTTCTGAGCATAATCAAACTTACTTATCAGCTGCTGCTGTAAATTCTCGTGGTATTGTCCCTAATAATAAATATGAACGTTATAACTTTACATTCCGTAATACGACTCAACTCCTGAACGATAAGATGACGTTGGATGTAGGTGCGCAATACATTATGCAGAAAGACCGTAATATGACTAATCAAGGTATTTATGCCAATCCTGTAGCTTCTGCTTATTTATTCCCACGTGGCAACGATTGGGAAGAATATAAGATGTTTGAACGCTATGATCCAGTTCGGAAATTATATACGCAATATTGGCCACAGGGTGGTGGTTCATATCGTTTGCAGAATCCTTATTGGATTAACTATCGTAATTTGCGTGAGAACGATAAAGATCGTTATATGTTGAGTGCATCTTTGTCTTATGATATTTTGGATTGGTTGAATATTGCCGGACGTGTGCGTATCGACAATTCATTGAATAATTATACTCAGAAATATTATGCATCAACTGAACCGACTATTGCTGAAGGTTCTGAAAATGGTTATTATGGCGTAACGAATACACGTGATAAACAAACATATGCAGACTTTTTGGTTAATATCAATAAACGTTTTGGTGAAGATTGGTCGTTGACTGCTAATATTGGTGCTTCTTATTCAGATACTCGTTCAGAAGCGATGGGTGTGAAAGGCCCTATTCCAGCTGATGGTTTGGCTAACTATTTTTCAATAACTCAGTTGGACAAGCAGACCACCAAGCGTGAGGAAACTGGTTATCGTGAACAAACGCAATCTGTTTTCGCTTCTGCGGAGGTTGGCTATAGAAATACTTATTATCTGACATTGACAGGACGTAATGACTGGCCTTCACAACTGGCAGGTCCAAAGTCTGTACAGAAGTCTTTCTTCTATCCTTCAGTGGGTGCTTCAGTTCTTTTGTCTGAGATATTAACTTTGCCGGAAAGTATTTCATATCTTAAACTGCGTGCTTCATGGGCATCGGTAGGTTTGCCATTCAAGCGTTTCTTGGCTTATCCTACTTTTGAATGGGATAGCTCAACAGGTAAGTATAGTACAAAGTCAGCTTATCCTTTGTATGATTTGAAACCCGAACGTACTGACTCTTGGGAAGTCGGTCTTACAGTTCGTTTCCTGAAGAACTTTAACTTAGATGTTTCATTCTATAATACTAAAACTTATAATCAGACTATGGACACCCAAGAATTACCTACCGGAGGTTATAGTACTTTCTATGCGCAGACTGGTAATGTACGTAATCGTGGTGTTGAGCTCTCGTTGGGTTATAAGAATACTTGGAATAAATTTACTTGGAACACCAATTATACATTCAGTGCCAATAAAAACAAGATACTTAGTTTGATTGACGGATATGTACATCCGGTGACAGGTGAAGTAATTTCTAAGACACAACTGGATATGAAAGGATTGTCGAATGCTCACTTTATTTTGAAAGAAGGTGGTTCCTTGGGCGATCTCTATTCTATGTCCGATTTGAAGCGTGATGCCAATAATAATATCTATGTGGATGCTGACGGTTCTGTTAAGACAGAGAGTTTGAAAGAAGGAATAAAGCTTGGCTCTGTATTTCCTAAAGCTAATATGGCATGGCGCAATGATTTTCAATATAAGAACTTTGGTTTTGGTTTCTTGCTGACGGCTCGTTTGGGTGGCATTGTTTATTCGGCTACACAAGCTACTCTTGATGCTAATGGGGTATCTGAAGCTTCGGCTATAGCACGTGACAATGGTGGTGTAATCATCAATGGGGGAGATGTAGTTAGTGCGGAAAAGTGGTACACAGCGATAGGTGGCGATAGCGGTATTCCGCAAATGTATACTTATAGTGCCACTAACTTACGTTTGCAAGAAGCATCCATTAGTTATACTATTCCCAGAGCTAAATTGAAGAATGTGATGGATATTACCCTCTCTTTGGTAGGACGCAATTTGTGGATGATTTATAGTAAGGCTCCTTTCGATCCAGAGGCTGTGGCTTCCACAAGTAATAACTATTATCAGGGTGTAGATTACTTTATGATGCCAAGCTTGCGCAGCGTGGGATTCAATTTGAAACTTAAATTCTAAAAGATTGAAAAGTATGAAAATAAATAGTACAATAGCAAAATTCATGGCTGCGGGAGCAATATTGTTCGGTAGTGTGGCTTGTACAGGAGATTATATAGACTATAACAAGAATCCGCATGAACCGGATTTGGATCAGATGTTGCCAGACGATTACTTGTTTAGTGCACTTCTGTTGAATATGCAAGATGTGATGATGCCTGAACAGGAAAACTTTTCTCAGTATGTGGATTGTTTAATGCCTGGCGGATTTTCCGGTTATGTTGCAGACTCTAACTTAGGTACCGGCTGGTCGGGGCGTTTTGCTACTTACAATCCGTCTGAGGCTTGGCTGAGAATACCTTTTGCGGATTTTTATGATAAATTCTATCCCAATTACTTTCAGTTGAAAGAGCAATGTGAGGATGAAGTATATCTCTCATTGGCAGAGTTATACCGCATTTGCACTATGTTGCGCGTGACTGATACGTATGGTCCGATACCTTATTCTCAGGTAGGTGTTAACAATGCCTTAAAATCGGGCTACGATTCTCAGGAACAAGTTTATAAGAAAATGTTTGAAGATTTGGATAACATTATAGATGTACTTACTACTTATTCCGCTCAGAATTTCAATTCCAGTGGTGATCGTATTTATGGTGGTAATACCAAATCATGGGCTAAGTTTGCTAATTCTGTGAAACTTCGTATGGCTATGCGTATTGTATATGTTAACGAGAGTCTGGCAAAGCAAAAAGCTGAAGAAGCGGTTAATTCGGAAATCGGTGTAATGACTGTAAGTACGGATGGTGCTTACCATAAAGTTGTGGATCACAATCCATGGGAACGTTTTATGCCAAATTGGGGTGATGCTCGTATTTCTGCTGATTTGGTTTGTTACATGAATGGTTATAGTGATCCTCGTCGTGAAGTCTATTATGATAAGTCTACGTTTGCTACGAAAGGAGCTTATAAAGGTACGGAAGACTATGTTGGTCTGCGTCGTGGTATCAGACAGGGACAGTATAATTCATGGTCTCAAGGTTATTCTTGTATGAAGGTGACGGTGAGTGATAATATGCTTATCTTCCCAGCTTCAGAAGTTACTTTTTTACGGGCAGAAGGTGCTCTTCGTGGGTGGAATATGGGTGGAACGGCTAAAGCGCTGTATGAAGAAGCTGTTAGTCTTTCTTTTGATGAGCGTGGTGTTTCAGGCGCTTCTACTTATCTGACTAATTCTACAGGATTACCAACTGTCTACAAAGACCCGTTAAAGGGTGAGGATGGGCAGAAATATGATTACTCAGGCTCTACTAATTCTACGATAACTGTTGCTTGGGATGATGCGGCAGATTTTGAAACGAAGCTGGAAAGAATCATTACTCAGAAGTGGATTGCTATTTTTCCGAGCACTATGGAAGCATGGTCGGAATATCGTCGTACAGGATATCCTAAGTTGATGCCTGCGATGCACAATCTAAGTGACGGGGTAGTGGATGATGCTGAGGGAGCACGCCGTTTATCTTATCCTGCTGATGAGTATCGCGAGAATGGCGAAAATCTGGATGCTGCCGTTTTGGCGCTGACTAAGGAATCAAGTAATAAGAAGGGTGATACAATGGCAACCCGAATCTGGTGGGATTGTAAGCCTGCTAAATAATCACTCAAAATAATCATTGAATAGTATGAAAAGAAATAAAAGTAATAAGATATTTGGAGCGTTGCTTCCCATATTGACTATGGTTTTATTGGTATCATGTACTGATGTTGAAAGTATCGATATAAATCGCCCGGGACTCGAAGAACAGAGTCCGGAACTTTATGCCAAATATTTGGAGAACTTGAATACATATAAACGTTCTGATGACCATAAAGTGGCGTATGCATGGTTTGACAATAGTGTAAAAGCACCTTATAGTCGTGCTCATCATATTTCGGATATTCCTGATAGCTTGGATGTTGTTTCGATGATGTATCCGGCAGATTTGGCCGAATTCGAGTTGACAGATATGGCTACTGTACGTAGAAAAGGTACAAAAGTGGTTTATACTATCAGTTTTGACCGTATACAGAAAGAATATACAGATAAAGTGAAAGAGGGGGTAGAGACAGGCACTTTTAGTGTTTATTTGAAGGCAGAAGTAGATAGGCTGATAAGTTATGAATCTTCTTTTGACGGTATAATTGCAGAATACAAAGGAAAAAATCCTATTTATATGTCTGCGGCTGATAAGGAAGAGGCCAAGGCGAATCAGGATATTTTTTGGGGAGCGGTTATGGCCTGGAAACAAGCTAATACAAATAAGTTGTTAACTTTTCAGGGTTATCCGGAGAATCTGATAGGGCAATCTGTACTGTCAGAATGCCGCCATATCATTCTGGCAACGGATGACGTAGATGCTGTTGAGGAATTATCGGTAGTTGCACGTAAGGCTATGCTTTCGGCTGGTACCCCGACAGATCGTTTTGTAGTGGCGGTTTCGACTATCTCTATGGATGCTGCCGATACCAAAACCGGATTTTATGAAAAGGCAAGAGCTATTAAAGAAGCTGCTTATTGGATTACGGAACCCTCTGCTGACTATACCAGAGCTGGTATTGCGATATACAACATTCAGAATGATTATTATAATGCTGATGCTATATATCCATGTGTG
>OMAK01000772.1_pt1 | contig 15165 bp, 8 predicted proteins | sample 1644681 | NCBI WGS metagenome assembly OMAK01 (sample SAMEA103958133, study PRJEB25191) | human gut metagenome | biome: human-associated habitat [ENVO:00009003]; feature: intestine environment [ENVO:2100002]; material: feces | place: Germany | collected 2013/2015 | reverse complement strand
TTCTATAATATTCCCCATTTATATAGGCATTTCTATACTTTATTTTATAGACAACAGGATTATAAACCTCTCATATCAGTTCTTTCCCACCCTCACCACACCTAGGACGTACTTGCTCCGTACCAAGTCCGCAGTTTCTCCGTCTAAAGGTACTTCTGACCGAAGAATGTACGGAGCAAGTACGGTTCAGATACAGTTCGGGTACGATCCTGGTACAATTCAACACAGGGTAAAAAACACCTCATTCCATAAAAAAACAATATTTCTTTCTTTTCATGAGAAAAAATCCATAACTATTTGTTATCTTTAGGCATCCAAAAGCTTTTATTCAAAGGATTTGGCATGAATAAACCTTATACATAAACCATTAAAGCAAAAGATTATGTTCAACTCATTCGGCAACATTCTCCGCCTTACCAGCTTTGGGGAGTCACATGGTAAAGGCATCGGAGGCGTCATTGATGGATTTCCCGCTGGTATCCGCATTGACATGGATTTCGTGCAAGCGGAACTGAATCGTCGCCGTCCCGGGCAATCCCTCATCACAACGGCACGGAAGGAAGGTGATAAAGTAGAATTCCTTTCAGGTATCTTCGAAGGTAAATCGACAGGATGTCCCATAGGATTCATAGTATGGAACGAAAATCAACATTCCAGTGATTATGATAATATGAAGGAAGTGTACCGCCCCTCGCATGCGGATTATACATATAAGGTGAAATACGGCATTCGCGACTATCGTGGCGGCGGACGTTCATCGGCACGCGAAACCATTTCACGCGTAGTGGCAGGTGCGCTTGCCAAACAAGCACTCCGTCAACTGGGCGTACGCATTACGGCATATACCTCACAGGTAGGCCCCATCCGTCTGGAAGAAAATTATACCGCTTATGACCTTGATCTTATAGATACCAATCCTGTACGTTGTCCGGACCCTGTAAAGGCGAAGGAAATGGAAGAACTGATTTTCAAGATCAAGGGAGAAGGTGACACTATCGGAGGTGTAGTGACGTGTGTCATCAAAGGATGTCCTATCGGACTGGGACAACCAGTATTCGGCAAATTACACGCTTCGCTTGCCTCGGCCATGCTCAGTATCAATGCTGCCAAAGCATTCGAATACGGCGACGGATTTAAAGGCCTGAAGCAAAAAGGTTCGGAACAAAATGACGTATTCTTCAATAACTGCGGACGTATTGAAACGAAAACCAATCACTCCGGCGGTATTCAAGGCGGCATCAGCAACGGACAGGATATCTTCTTCCGCGTTGCATTCAAGCCTGTAGCCACCGTGCTTATGGAGCAACATACGGTCAACATAGATGGGATAGACACCACACTGAAAGCCCGCGGTCGCCATGACCCATGCGTATTGCCACGTGCAGTACCCATCGTAGAGGCAATGGCTGCCATGACCATACTTGATTTTTATCTTATTGACCGTACTACACAATTATAGAAGTGGTAGGGTGTTAAAGTAATTCACCTTATTATATATATTTATGAACGAAATACAGAAATACATTTCAAAGAATGAATCCAAGATGCTGGAAGACCTGTTCAGCCTCATCCGTATACCAAGTATCAGTGCAAAACCGGAACACCATGATGATATGCTGGCCTGTGCAGAGCGTTGGGCACAACTTCTGATTGAAGCCGGTGCAGACGAAGCATTGGTGATGCCCTCAAAAGGCAATCCGATTGTTTTCGGACAGAAGACAGTAGATCCTACAGCAAAAACAGTTTTAATATATGCGCATTACGACGTGATGCCCGCAGAGCCGTTAGAACTGTGGAAAAGTGAACCTTTTGAACCGGAAATACGTGATGAACACATCTGGGCACGCGGTGCGGATGATGACAAAGGGCAAGCATTCATCCAAGTGAAAGCTTTCGAATACCTTGTGAAGTACGGTCTGTTGAAGAACAATGTCAAGTTCATTTTCGAGGGTGAAGAAGAAATAGGTTCACCCAGTCTGGAATCTTTCTGTGAAGATCATAAAGAACTATTAAAAGCCGATGTCATTCTCGTATCGGACACCAGTATGCTGGGGGCGGACTTACCCTCACTCACTACAGGACTCCGCGGACTGGCATACTGGGAAATAGAAGTAACCGGACCTAACCGCGACCTGCATTCAGGACATTTCGGCGGCGCTGTTGCCAATCCTATCAACGTACTATGCGGCATGATTGCCAAAGTGGTAGATGCGGATGGACGTATCACGGTACCCGGTTTCTACGATGACGTAGAAGAAGTGCCGCAGGCAGAACGTGATATGATTGCACACATTCCGTTTAATGAAGAAAAGTACAAAAACGCTATTGGCGTAAAAGAACTGTTCGGAGAAAAAGGTTACAGTACGCTGGAGCGTAACAGTTGTCGCCCTTCATTCGACGTTTGCGGCATCTGGGGTGGATATACCGGTGAAGGTTCTAAAACAGTACTTCCATCCAAAGCTACAGCAAAAGTATCCTGCCGTCTGGTTCCGCATCAGGACCACCACAAGATTTCGCAAGTGTTTGCCGATTATATTCGGAGTATTGCTCCGGATACGGTACAAGTGAAGGTAACACCGATGCACGGAGGACAAGGTTATGTATGTCCTATCAGCCTGCCTGCCTATCAGGCCGCTGAGAAAGGTTTTGAAAAAGCATTCGGAAAAAAGCCACTGGCTGTGCGACGCGGAGGAAGTATCCCTATCATTTCAACGTTCGAACAGGTGCTTGGCATTAAGACAGTGCTCATGGGGTTTGGATTAGAATCAAATGCCATCCACTCACCCAACGAAAACTTCCCGCTCGATATTTTCAGAAAAGGTATTGAAGCGGTGGTGGAATTTCATATTAGCTTGTAGCTCGTAGCTGCAACTCATTGATACGTCGTCCTCAACACCTTGAACTCTGTACGACGGTTAATCGCATTACAAATCTCCTGCTGTTCCGGTGGGAGATTTTTTATAAACTCTTCTGTCAACACATCTCCCTCTTTCAGGAAAGGTGCTGATTTCAGCGTAAACTTGGTCACTGTTTTAGGTTGCTGTTCACCATATCCTTTCGGTGTAAGACGTTCCGGATCAATCCCTCCCTTAATAAGATAGCGTACAACAGACTCTGCACGGCGTTGCGAAAGACGAAGATTATAATCATCATTTCCTTTATAATCGCAATGCGCAGACAGTTCGATAGTAACATTTGGATTGTCATTCAACAACTCTATCAGTTCATCTAGAGCCACTGTAGATTCTGATGTCAGATCAGCCTTATCAAACTCATAAAAAATATTCTCTATCAGTACAGGGCGGGTAATGGAAGATAGCGGAAACTCAAGTTCATAGAGGCGATCCTCATTAATATTTTCCGTTGCCATTTCTTCTTTGTCATTCAAATAACCACGGCAGGAAGCCAGCAGGGCATAACGGCATCCCGGTGCGAGCTCTTGAGTGAAAGTACCGTCTTTCTTCACGTTTATCTTTAAATAAGTACCGTCATCCCCCACCAAAGTGACAAGCGCATCAGAGAGCGCATCTCCCTCCTTATCGTACACCAATCCTTTCAAGACATGATGTACCTCAGGAAACTCAAAACTATAAATATGATCCCAACCACGGGCATCTCCACGGTTAGAAGAAAAGAACCCTCGATTGGGAGCACCAGGCTCAAAAGTCATACCGAAATCGTCACCCTGTGAATTCACCGGAGACTGCATATTTTCAATACGCCATCGCCCCGTCAGGCTGTCTGTTATAGCACGGAATATATCCAGCCCTCCCATACCAGGATGTCCGGTAGAAGAGAAATACAAAGTACCATCCGGCGAAAAGGTAGGAAACATCTCATCAGCAGAGGTGTTTATTTCAGGTCCCAGATTGTCGACATAGCCGAAACCATCGCGGGTTATGTTGATACGCCACAAATCCAGCCCTCCTTGTCCACCGGGCATATCAGATACAAAATAAAGATAATCACCCGCAGGAGACAACACCGGATGAGCAACAGAAGAAAGCGTATCATTCAGAATTGCACATTTCTGAGGAGCTCCCCACTCTGCTCCGGCACGCTGAGAAACATAAATCTCGGCATAAGCTGGTGCATTGGGCAAGGTCCGGCAGCGAGTAAAATACATTGTTTTACCATCCGATGAAAAAGAGCAGGCACCCTCTTCAAACTCACTATTCACTTCCGAAGCAAGCGGTTCAGGCTTCTGCCATTGTTTCTTTTCATTCCGTTTAGAATGAAATATATCAGCACTCTTCATCCCGGTAATACCGTTCAGGTCAGTACCTTTCGCTTCATTACGGGTAGAGGTGAAATACAAGATATCGGGATCATCTCCCGCATACATAGGAGAATAATCGCTACGGCGGGAAACAAGAATAGGCACCCGTTTTACAATATACCGGGTAGGCTTCTTTTTCCATTCCTGCGCCAAACGACAAGAGGTGAGTCCGATTTGTGTCAGAGAGTCTTTACGTTCTTTCCCGGCAGGCAAGGTCTGTGCGTAAGCAAGGTAATTCTCATAATAAGGTATAGCCGCTGCATACTCACCATTCTTACGGAGCATTTCCGCCAGATAAAAATGAGAGAGAGTATCCGGATAACGATAACGGACAGCATTCATATAAGCGCCTTTAGCCTTCAATGTATAATTGATGCGACGGTAACAATCGCCTTGTTTATAGGCCAGTACGCCCCGTTGCGAACGATCTTTCGGAGAAGTACGGGTATAGGCGGTTTTATAATGACGGGCAGCATCAAAGTATTCACCACGAGCATAGCTTTGCTCTGCATGGCGCAAACTCCGTCCCACTCCACAGGAAGTGAGAAGTAAACCGACAGAAAGAAAAAAGAAAAGAAAACGCCTATATAATCTCATGCTCCATTACTTTTCATAGCTCATTCTAATAAACTGAAAAATCGGCAGATTATTGTATCTTTCATTCCGAACCAAACGCCTGACGAAACGTACATCCGTTCTTCCATTCAGAGCAACCATAAGCGGTTTTACCTTTAATAATGGTTCCTTTGCCGCACAACGGACAAACTTGTCCCTCAACAGAATCTGTTTGGGCAGAATCTATTTGAGTTGCATCTGTCTGAATATTCCCTGTCTGCGAAGCACCATCAACCGGTGCGACAGGTTTAGCTTCAGCAGCCTTTTTCCGCGGTTTACTCTGACGCTTAGGCTTCGAAGCATCTTTTTCTTTAGCAGCTTTCCCGTTCTTACCGTCGGCAGTCGCTTCCTGCACAGCCTGTACAATTGTAATATGCCGGTTACTGTTATCCGAAAGCACGCTCATCACAACTTCGGAAACCATCTGTTTCAGTTCCTCAAGAAATTGTGCAGCATTATATGTTTTCTTTTCAATCTCCCGGAGCTTCTTTTCCCAGATACCCGTCAATTCGGCAGACTTCAGCAGTTCTTCATGGATAATCTGAATAAGTTCGACGCCTGTAGGTGTAGCAATCAGGTTTTTCTTTTCCTTGCGGATATAATTGCGCTTGAACAAAGTCTCAATAATTGCCGCACGCGTAGACGGCCTGCCGATACCATTCTCTTTCAGAGCATCCCGCAATTCATCGTTATCCACCAGTTTACCTGCGGTTTCCATGGCACGCAACAAGGTAGCCTCTGTATAAGGACGAGGCGGCTGCGTCCACTTCTCATATAAATCAGGCACATGGGGTCCGCTTTCACCTTTCACAAAAGCAGGTAATACATTCTCTTCCTCTCCCGGGTCTTTTTCTTCTTGCGACTGTGCCCCCGGAGTTCCGAATATAACTCTCCATCCCGGTTCCAAAATCTGCTTACCGGTAGTCTTGAATTCAATCTCTTCAACTACACCCAACACCGTAGTAGTGGCAAACTTACAATCAGGATAGAACACTGCAATAAAACGACGCGCTATCAGATCGAAAACGCGACGTTCCATATCCGTCAGGTTCTGCGGATATTGCCCTGTAGGGATAATAGCATGGTGATCCGTTACCTTTGAATTATCAAAAACTTTTTTGGATTTCAGCAAAGTAGTGCCATCCAAAGGTGTCGTAAACGTAGCGTAGTCACGCAGTCCTTTCAGAATGCCCGGACATTTCGGGTAGATATCATCACTTAGGTAAGTGGTATCTACACGCGGGTAGGTAGCCACCTTCTTCTCATATAATGACTGAATAATTTTCAGAGTTTCATCAGCAGAATAAGCAAACTTCTTATTACATTCCACCTGTAGGGAAGTCAAATCAAAAAGACGGGGGGGAGCTTCCTTTCCTTCTTTCTTGGTTACATTGGTAATGGCAAAAGGAGAATTCCGTATTTGTTCCAGCAATGCCGCCCCTTGCTCTTGGCTGGCAATAGGATCAATACCCCGGTTTTCTTCTTCCTTTTTGGGCTTCTTCCCGGCAGCGATAGCTTCCTTATTCTTTTCAGCTTCCAGAATCAGCTCTTCCTCACTTTTCCGGATTATGGCAGAAAACGTTGTATCACGATATACAGTCTTCAATTCCCAATATTGTTTGGGCACAAAATTCGCTATTTCCAACTGCCGGTTTACAATGAGTGCCAACGTTGGCGTCTGTACACGACCAATGGAAAGTACCTGTTTATTCTGTCCATACTTCATTGTATAGAGACGGGTTGCATTCATTCCGAGCAACCAGTCGCCAATAGCCCGGCTCAGTCCGGCTTCATAGAGCGGTTGAAACTCTTTCTGATCCTTCAGTTTGGCAAAACCTTCACGGATGGCTTCTTCCGTCAACGATGAAATCCACAACCGCTTTACCGGACAGCGTGCACCGGCTTTCTGCATCACCCAACGCTGAATTAACTCTCCCTCCTGCCCGGCATCACCACAATTTATAATCATGTCGGCTTTCTGCATGAGGGTTTCTATCGTATGGAATTGCTTCTCGTAAGTAGGATTACTGATTAGTTTTATTCCGAAACGGGGCGGTATCATGGGCAGGCTTCCCAGGCTCCATGATTTCCAGTTCGGGGTATATTCATGCGGTTCTTTGAGTGTACAGAGGTGACCGAAAGTCCAGGTAACCTGGTATCCGTTCCCTTCGATGTATCCGTCTCTCCTGTCTTTCGCTCCTAATACATCAGCAATGTCACGCGCCACAGAGGGCTTTTCGGCAATACAAACTATCATTCATCTCTTTTTTAGTCGGGCAAAAGTAGTATAAATCGAAAGCAGAAGCAAATTTATTTGCACTATGCTAAGATACAGCCCATTTTCGGGAAGCAAAGGTACAAAAAAGAGATGAATGATAAAAAATGAATTAATCTTTAAAGAATAATTTCTTCCTCAGTACATTTGTACCATTGGTTGCAATAACGATATAGAAACCTTTTTGCATACCTGATAATTCCAGAAAATTAGCGTTGGTATCTTGCAAAAGCAGGCGTCGGCCGGACAAGTCAACAATCTCGATCCGGGTACTCATATCATTCCCTAAGCCACTCCAGGACAATTGGCCGTTGTAGTAAAACATTTCTGCCGCAGACGAGGAAGCATCCGGTAAAATACCGGTTGAAGGATCATCTACGCAAGCGGCATAAAGTTCATGAATCGACCAGTAATTGCCCTTAGTTCCCGTTTGCACAATCTTGAATTTTGAAGTTTCTTCTGCCGGGAAAGAGATAATTTGTACTGATCCCGCATTCTTGCCCGAAGCAACAAGTTTCCATGTGTCGCCTTCACCGGTACTCAAATACAACTCATAACCTGCCGGACCATCATTCGGACTCTTCGATGTGTCCAGAATAATCCGGTTCAGTTTCTGTGCCGCTCCCATGTCCACCATCACCCACTGTCCGGCTTGCTGCGAAGCGCTTGTATCCCAACGTGTGGAGGCATCATCATCAATGGCTTTACCCGCATTTGAATTGTTCGTACTGGCCGTGATCTTCCATTTCAGACGATTTAACAGCGCATCCGTAGTAGTGAAAACAGGTGCAATCGTCAAGTTATTCTCCCACACAGCTATCTTATCAATAGTTCCGGCAGCCACATCGGTTACAGTAGACGTAACAGAAGCCTGCTTCTCGTGTCCTTCGCTAATGAAGGCAGCCTCGTCTTTCATATTTACGACAGCATTGTGTAAAACGATAGTACCTGTAGTCTTGGGAAAGTTCATGAAGGAAGTCCCTCCGGACGTACTGAAGTTCACCAGATTCAGATTCATTTTTCCACTTTCCACAACGACACCATGCTTGGCACTTCCCCAGAAATCCGCCCCAAAAAGAGTTACCTCACCCGAAAAGCCTGCACGAGTAGTCAGAAAGCGAGTTTCTGTATATGTGTTACTTTGATCTTCAAGGGCTACAACCTGAGAATTAATCATATCAAAGCCAGCCGGATCGAGCGCCTCGTAAACCACGGAATTCCAGGAACCATCAATACCCAATCCAAGGGAGCAACCCGATGCGGCTTTACCCTGGTCGGCTTGAAAGACGATGCCCTCGAAACCACCATAATGGAAGTCATTGTACAAAATCTGATTACGGCAATCGCCCACGGTGATGAAACGTAATTCTGTCTGATTCTGCCAATAAGCCTTGTCCTGATCTGCTTTTGCACTGTTGGGCCATGAACCAAACTTTGTTTCTTCTCCACAAGCATACACTATCGTATTGAACTGCATATTGCAGACCCGCCCACCTTCTGAACCGCCACCGATGCGGATTGCATTCATAAAAACATGTCCTGCCAGATAATCGACATAATGATTGTCACATTTATAAGTAAACAAATCCAGACCGTTGTATGCAGCACGCAAACCTACATTCACTACATACACATCCTTTCCCAGCGCCTGAATACAATAAGGATATTCAGTTACAGTAGGCAATGCGGAAGATACCTGCTCGGGATAGTCAAACGACAATCCACGCACGCCACTAGCAGCTGAGAGTTTCAGGAAAGCCTCTCCTTGTGCCTGTCCGCGCCCTGCATAGACTTCAAGAATACTGCCATGCCCACGTGGAATAGTAGCAAAATCAGAAGCGCCCCGCAGTTCCACACCTGTAGGAACTGTCAGATTCCCCAGCACTTTATAACGCCCGCCGGGCAGATATACAATACCTCCACCTTCACTGGCAGCCTTATCCAATGCCTTCTGAATAGCTTCCGTGTTATCCTTAGCCATCTCCAGTCCCGAACGGATATCTATTTGAAGCCACATACTGGTTGAGCTGGCAGTAAATGGTACCACAAAGGGTTCGGCTCCAAAGTCAAGTACATTATACAACGCCATACGCAAAGGCTTGGTTTCCGGTACTTTCATTTCCGGGAACTCCGGCAAAGGCTTCATCTCTACAGGCGTATGATCAATGCGGCATTCAAAGAGGGATTGATTATTGATATCCGCTTTCTTCGCAAAACGATTACCTGTAAGGATTGCACGGGCATCAGAACCAATATATACTTGCGGCGCGTCATTATTAAAGTCTGTATCCGAAACGATGAGATCACCTCCCAAACCTTTTACTTCCCCCTTATTGACAGTACACTGCTGCATCATCAATTTAGAAGAAATGCCTTGTTCCAGCAATACTGCCGCATCCGAGGCAGATATTTCACACCCATAGAACTGTACCGGTCCAGTACTGGCGGATGTCACTACCACACCTTTTTCGCAATCTTCAATGTGGGCCCGTGTAAACATGATACCTGCCGATGAAGTACCATCCACATAAATACCCGTCTCGCAGTTCCGCAAATTGAACTCATAATTATGTCCGTTAGGTGCACCGTCTCCTCCTACGCAAAGTCCGGTACTAAAACCTTTATTATAGCCTTCAATATCCACATAGCATGTATACGACCAGTCGTTACGACGCATCACAATGCCTGTTCCATGCTTATAGATCCAGTCAGCATAGGCTTCACCTGCCTGCGGCGCTCCTTCCAGACCGGAGTCCGCCCAATAATCGGGTGAGAAATGTATCCACTCAAAACGCCCTACATCGGCTATATGGTCAATCTCGATACCACGTGACAGCGGAGTGCCATACACATCGTAGATATTGGGACAACCGCCCCCGTTTTTCCTCGACAGCACGATGCCGCTATAAGAATTCACCAATGTCACATGACGCACATTGCAGTAATCGTTTCCCCATACGCCCTCACGCCCGTACAAGATAGTGGGCGGATAAGGTTTTATATTATCAGGATCCTGGTGCGGATACCAGATAGTAAGGTGTGTCAATGCAGTAGACGGTTCCATCGTGATAAATGCACCGGATTCTGTCTCAGATCCACTTTGCGTATCCACCATCAGGATGGTTCCTTCCACTGGCTTGCCTTTCACCGGCCGTTTCCATTCTCCACGCATCGTAACACCGGTAGGAATGAACAACTTTCCGGAAATACGATAACGACCAGCCGGAACAAACAATACACCACCACGGCGATTTTCGCCTAATTTAGTCAATGCCGTCTGGAAAGCATCCAACGAATTTTTCACACCCGTAGGATCGGCATTAAAGTCAGTAGTCACAGTATAGGTAGCCACCCCTACATCTTCTGCCGGATATTCATCCGACGCGATTAATTTCCAGTTACCGGGTTTATCAGCAGACTGCGATCTTACACCCAAAGCCAATAAGGCTAACAAACTAAAAAGTAGTAATTTCTTCATGCGATATTATTATTAGATTATGGTTCTTCTATAAGCAAGAATAATAGCGCAAAGATGTGGTGGGACAGTTAATAAGAGAATTAATCTGGAATTAAAAACAAACTAATTTTCGTGTACACCGCTTAAAAACAAAAAAGCAGGGTGTTTTTTAACACCCTGCCTCTCTAAAATTATCGAAATTATCAATAAAAGCTTTATTCTTCGTCCATCATGATTTCCAGAATCTGGCAAGCAGCCTTGGCAACCGGAGTACCGGGACCAAAGATAGCAGCTACACCGGCCTTATAGAGGAAATCATAATCCTGTGCAGGAATTACACCACCGGCAATTACGATGATATCCTCACGACCTAATTTCTTCAACTCTTCGATGATCTGCGGAACCAGTGTCTTATGTCCGGCAGCCAGTGAAGATACGCCCACTACGTGAACGTCATTTTCAACAGCCTCGCGGGCTGCTTCGGCAGGTGTCTGGAACAACGGTCCCATATCCACATCGAAACCACAGTCGGCATATCCGGTAGCTACAACTTTAGCACCACGGTCGTGACCGTCCTGACCCATCTTGGCAACCATAATACGGGGCTGACGTCCCTCTTTCTTCGCAAACTTTTCAGTCAACTCGCAAGCACGCTTGAAGTCACTGTCATTCTTACTTTCTGATGAATACACGCCTGATATAGTTCTTATTATTGCTTTATAACGTCCTACAATCTTTTCGCAAGCATAAGAGATTTCTCCCAATGTAGCGCGAACACGGGCAGCTTCCACTGCCAATTCCAGCAAGTTGCCTTCCTTGGTTTCCACGCATTTGGTGATAGCCTCCAATGCTTTCTGCACTTCAGCTTCATTACGTCCTTCTTTCAGACGCTTCAGGTTCTCAATCTGTTCCAGACGAACTGCCGTATTGTCGATTTCAAGGATATCAATCGGAGCTTCTTTCTCCAAACGATACTTATTCACACCAACGATAGTCTGAGAACCGGAGTCGATACGGGCCTGCGTACGTGCAGCTGCTTCTTCGATACGCATCTTAGGAATACCGGTTTCGATAGCTTTCGCCATACCACCCAATTTTTCAACTTCCTGAATGAGTTCCCAAGCCTTGTGAGCCAGTTCATTTGTCAGAGACTCTACATAGTAAGAACCACCCCATGGGTCAACATTCTTGCAGATGTAAGTTTCTTCCTGAATATAAATCTGAGTGTTACGTGCGATACGTGCAGAGAAGTCCGTCGGCAACGCAATAGCCTCGTCAAGTGCATTGGTGTGCAAAGACTGAGTATGTCCCAGCGCGGCAGCCATGGCCTCGATACAAGTACGGCCAATATTGTTAAACGGATCTTGCTCGGTCAGTGACCAGCCCGAAGTCTGGGAGTGTGTACGCAGAGCCAGAGATTTCGGGTTCTTCGGATTGAACTGTTTCACAATCTTCGCCCAAAGCATACGTGCAGCACGCATCTTGGCAATTTCCATGAAGTGGTTTGTACCGATAGCCCAGAAGAAAGACAGACGCGGAGCAAAAGCATCAATATCAATACCCGCAGCTGTTCCGGCACGGAGGTATTCCAAACCGTCGGCCAACGTATAAGCCAACTCTATGTCCGCCGTAGCTCCCGCTTCCTGCATGTGGTAACCGGAGATAGAGATAGAGTTGAACTTCGGCATCTTCTGAGAAGTATACTCGAATATATCGGAAATAATCTTCATGGAGAATGCAGGCGGGTAAATATAGGTATTACGCACCATGAACTCTTTCAGAATATCATTCTGGATAGTACCGGCCATTTCTTCCAACTTAGCCCCCTGTTCCAGACCGGCGTTAATATAAAACGCAAGAATCGGAAGAACAGCACCATTCATTGTCATGGATACGGACATCTTGTTCAAAGGAATACCATCAAAAAGAACCTTCATGTTTTCCAGTGAGCAGATAGATACACCGGCTTTACCTACGTCACCTACCACACGTTCGTGGTCCGGATCGTAACCGCGGTGTGTAGCCAAGTCAAAGGCAACGGACAAACCTTTCTGTCCGGAAGCCAGGTTACGGCGGTAGAATGCATTCGACTCTTCAGCAGTAGAGAATCCGGCATACTGGCGGATCGTCCAGGGACGCAGTGTGTACATCACAGAGTACGGACCACGCAGGTAAGGAGGCAAACCGGCAGCATAGCCCAGATGTTCCATGCCTTCCAGGTCTTCCTTTGTATAAACAGGCTTCACTTCAATGTGTTCCGGCGTCTTCCAATCAGCATGGATGCCGTTAGCCTTTTGCCACTCAGCACCGTTTGCGGGCTGAAATGCGGCATATATATCTAAGTTCTTAAAATCTTTTCTCATCGTTATATGAAATTAAGAATGAAGAATGAAGAATGAAGAATTACCATGCGGTGTTATAGCGCAGCCAAATTCTTCATTCTTAATTCTTAATTCTTCATTAATATCTTATTGTATTCTCTCAGCGTTTCCAGCACGTTAACGCGAACATGGATAAAGTTCTCGATACCGGCAGCCTTCAGTTCTTCCATGTTGGCAGGAGCACCGGCTACGATAAATATGGCACGGCCATCCAAAGCCTTGAAGGCAGGAACAGCATATTCTGCATATTCATCATCACTCGAACACAATACCACGATGTCAGCCTTGGCAGCCATGGCGGCCTCTATACCGGCTTCCACAGTGGGGAAACCAAGGTTGTCAATCACCTCATATCCGGCACAAGCCAGGAAGTTGCAAGAGAACTGAGCACGTGCCTGACGCATAGCCAGATTGCCGATAGTCAACATGAATGCTTTCGGACGCTTGCCGGAAGCTTCCGTTTCGAGACGCAACGCTTCAAATTCACTGGCAGCACGGTCGAAATTCAATGCCGGAACATCTTTTTCGCAAGTGTCGTGACCACCGCAGCAGCAAGTAGCTTCAAACGGTTTCTTCTCACCTGCCTTTTCATTGAAGTTCGGGAACTGATTGGTGCCCAACAATACTTCGCGACGCTGAGCAACTGCTTTATGACGGGTCTTGTTGCTTTCGTTCACGGCAGCCTGTACCTTACCTGCTTTTATTGCTGCATAGAAACCGCCTTCTTCTTCTACTGCGAGGAAGAGTTCCCATGCTTGTTTAGCGATGGATACAGTCAGATTTTCAATATAATATGAACCGGCAGCAGGGTCAATCACCTTATCAAAGTGAGACTCTTCTTTCAGCAACAACTGCTGATTGCGTGCCATACGTTCAGAGAATTCATCAGGAGTTGCATACGTTTTGTCGAACGGACTCACAGTCATTGAGTCCACACCGCCCAAAGCAGCACTCATGGCTTCTGTCTGCGTACGCAGCAAGTTCACATGAGCGTCGAACAAAGTAAGGTTGAATGTAGAAGTTTCAGCGTGAACACGCATCTTGGCAGCACATTTAGCCTCCGCATCATAAGAAGCCACAATGTTTGCCCACAACATACGGGCAGCACGGAACTTAGCTATTTCGAGGAAATAGTTGGAGCTGATGCCGAAATTGAATTTAATCTTCCTGGCAACTACAGCAGCAGGAACTCCGGCTTCAGTCAGTTGATTCAGATATTCATTACCCCAGGCAAGAGCATAACCCAATTCCTGATAGATATAAGAACCGGCATTATTCAGTGTCAGAGCCGTTACATTCAGTACACGGTATTCCGGCAGAGCAGCGGTTGCTTCAATCAAGGCTTTGGCTGTTGCCAGCATATCGCCCTTTTCTTTACCTTTGGCCAGCATCTTGTCGAAGAAATCATAGCCGATAGAACCTTGCAATTTCGTCAGGTCATATCCTTTCTTTTGGAAATAAGCCACCAGGATTTCCGCAAGTTCCACTACATGTCCCTGGCACGTGTAGAAGTTCAGTTCCACACACTCGGCACAGATACCTTCGAGCAATGTCTCGATGTATTCGGCATTGAGCTCTTTTGCCTTCACACGGAACGCCAGTGAATCTACGCCTTTATTCAGAATATCCAGCGCTTTTGTGTTAGCTTCCTTCGGGCACTCCACCTTGATTTCCTGGCGTACCAGCCATTCGTTGTTGTCTTTCTTGGTGCCTCTGAGATAAGGGAATTCACCGGGAAGTGCATCCGTCGTTTTCAGTCCTTCGAGGTCTTCCATGCGATAGAAAGGTTTCACCTTGAATCCTTCGTTTGTTTTCCAAACGAGTTTCTTCTCAAAATCAGCACCTTTCAAGTCGGCTGTAACCTTCTCCATCCATTGCTCGGTGGAGACAGGAGAAAAGTCTGAGAAGAGTTTTTCTTTTTTGTCTGCCATAGTTTATCTAAAATTAAAACAAGAATTAATATTGTCTTTATTTTTATGTATCTCTTTCCAAATGTCCGTCGTTAGACCTGCAAATATAACTAATTAGTTAAAACAAAGCTCTTTTTTAGAGAAAATTCGCACTGTACACTTGCACAATGTCGGACATTTGCCCGGGAAAATAAAAGACGGGAAATATTTGATTAGCTCCAATGTTATGAGTAATTTTGCACTCGTTT
>OMAK01000745.1_pt1 | contig 15708 bp, 13 predicted proteins | sample 1644681 | NCBI WGS metagenome assembly OMAK01 (sample SAMEA103958133, study PRJEB25191) | human gut metagenome | biome: human-associated habitat [ENVO:00009003]; feature: intestine environment [ENVO:2100002]; material: feces | place: Germany | collected 2013/2015 | reverse complement strand
CCGAAAAAGACTGAACTGGTAAAGAAAGGAGGCGCAAAGTGGCAGAACAAATACACATCGGCTTTGGGATCGATAAGAACTTCGGCAGATTTGCCGGGATAACGATCACCTCGCTGGTACATAACAATATCAGTCACGATTTGGTTGTACATATCGTCTATGACGAATTACTGCCGGAGGATAGGGAGCGGCTGCTAAAGACAGAGCAACTATACCGTAATCTGACGCTGCATTTTTATCAAATCACCAGCACCGAGGGGATGACCTTTGTTGTACCAACCGGTCATATCACCCAGGCCATGTATTACAGGTATCTGTTTGCCGAAATGCTGCCAAAAGCAGTGAAGCGGCTGCTCTATATGGATGCCGATATCATCTGCAAAGGCGATATTCTGCCCCTGTGGCAGACAGATTTGCAGGGCAAGGTATTAGGAGCTGTGCGGGACTGGGGTGAAGAAAAAAGCTGCGGGCGCATTGGCCTTAAAAGCGGCCGCTACTTTAATTCCGGCGTGCTTTTAATGGATTTAGTCAAATGGCGGCAGCAAAAGCTGACCCAAAAGTTATTCCGATGGCTGGAGCAGGTTGGCACTACCAAGATTCTTTGGGGTGACCAGGACGCCCTCAACGGCGTTATTGATGGTGATTTTGTAGAGCTTCCCAAGATTTATAACGGTATCGTTATCAACAATACGGAGCTGAATGAGGAACTGGATGTAGTGTTGGTGCACTATATCGACTATATCAAACCATGGCATATCTATTATATGGACAGCAATGCCAAGGAGCTGTACTGGGAATATGTAAAAAAATCCCTGTGGAACGATATGAAGCCGATGGACGGTAAAACGGTACATACGGCGATCATGACGGCGCGCCTTTTGCATAAGCAGGGCAAATACGCCCAGTCGGCGTCGTATTACGAAGCTTTATTAAAGTATTTTTTGAAAGATAAGTATGAATAAACTGAACTATAGTTAAGCATGTAAACACAAAAAAGAATTTGAGAAGGAAGTGTGCAAATGTCTCGTAAAAAAGCTTTAGGCCAAAAAATAGCCCATACCCTGATGGCAATGTCCATCGTCTATTCCAGCGGTATCAATATCGTTGTCAATGAGGTGTACGCCGCCGAAAGAACTGAAAATATTACCGGCAGCAGCGCCAGCTTTACTGAAAATGGCGCCAATGGCACTAATTTTGACGATCCTAGTGGTGTTACAGACGGCGAAGACGCCAAACTGACAGGCACGATCACGGAAAGTGATGTTGCTGCTAATCCTATCGTCATTACAGCTAAAGGCGGTAACGGTGGTAAAGATGACGGCTCGTTTGGCGGGTCACCTACAGTGATGCAGGGGGCTACTGGCGGCGATACCATCGCTAAAGTAACGGTAGACGAAAACCTGAGCAGTATTACCACAGGCAATATCACAGTAACTGCCACTGGCGGGGAGAACGGCAGTGCTTACCAGGGCTTGGGGGGCGATGCCGGTGCGGCAGCGGCTTACGGCCTGGAGGTCAAGCACGATTTGACCATCACGGCGGCTGATATCACTGTGAGCGCTCAAACAGAATATAAGTATAATAGCTATGGCACCGATGTAGATATAAACGCTGATAAACATAATGGCGCCACGGCAACAGGCTTGCAGGTCGACGACGGTACTGTTGATTTTACAGGAACTACGATTAAAGTACAGGCAAAAAATATAGGCTATTCTGCTAGTGTTGATGAACTGGCTGCTGAGAAAAGGAAGGGCTCTGACGGCGGTGATGCCAAAGCTTATGGCATCAGGGTCAACGACGGTGAAGTAACAGCCAAGCTGACAGGTAATCTTGTTGTTGAGAATGTTGTTGGCGGCGGCGGTACTAGTATTTATGATAAAGCTGCTGTGGCTAAAGGAGCAGAGGGAGGCAATGGTGGTAAGGCTATCGCTTATGGAGCCGAGGTCAACGGCGGCATCGCTCATTTTGATTTGCAGGATATCATTATCGATTCACCCGGTGGCTCATTCAGCAATTATATCAGCGGTGGCACTGGTGGCAGCACTGCTAGTCAGGTGAAGGACAGTGCCGAGACGATAATTAAAAATGGCAGCAGTGGTAAAGGCGGCGACGCCATTATTGCCGGTATCCATGTCACCGGCGGTAAGGCTGATGGCACAATAAAAGACATAACTATTGAAGTTGATAGTAAGCGAAGTAAGGGCGGCTATGGCGGTGGTGGAACAAACTGTTTCGGCAACAGCGCCGGTGCCGGCGGTGATGTTTATGCAGCCGGTATCAGTAACGACGGCGGCACGGCCGAGCTGACAGTAAATTCCATGGATATCGCGGCACTTGGCGGCGAAGGCGGCGATTTATATGGTGTAAAAATAACTGACGCGAGCCTCATAACAGCGACAGGAAAAGTACAGGCAGCGGCCGGGAAAGGCGGTGAGGTGCTGACCGTAGGCGTAGATAACCGCAGCGGCAGCAGCAATGTTACAGTTACAGGTAATATCAAGCTCACAGCGACCGGCGGTGATGGTGGCGCTGTGCATCAGTTTGGTTTTGAAAATCCTACACCGGACAGTGTGGCACCAATATTAGCAACAGAGAGAGTAAGTGGTGAGGGCGGCGCAGCCACAGCCGTTGGTTTGCAGAATGTAGACGGCATCCTGACCGCAGATGTGGCTAAACTGGAAATACAGGCCATCGGCGGTAAAGGTGGTGCAGGAGGCAGTACTTATAACACGATCAATGGCTTTAGTGCAGAAGGCGGGGCTGCAGCTGCTTACGGTATCAATGTTTTAGGCGGGCTGGCCGAAAGCCTGACAGTGGCCGAAATCACGGTAGAGGCCACCGGCGGCACTAGTAAGGCGCCTACTGTTGCCAATTCTGGTGGCAACTATAATGATGACGGCGCCGGAGTAAAAGGCGGCAAGGGCGGTCAGGGCGGCATCGGCAACGCCTACGGCGTCAGCAACAGCGGCGGCAGTGCGGTTGCAACAGTTGGTTCCATCACGGCCAAGGCTACAGGTGGCAAGGGCGGCGATGGTGGAATAGTAGATAAAAAATACGATGCGGTAGCTGCGGGTATCGGCGGTGACGGTGGCAATGGCGGCAATGCTTATGCCTATGGCGTTTTGGGCACCGGCAGCAGCCACACGGCGATCGCTGTCGATGAGATCAGTGCCAGTGCGACAGCAGGCGCTGGCGGCAGTGGTGCAGCTGCAAATCCTGGCGTGCTTACAGCTGGCAACGCTGGCGAGAAAGGCGAAGAAGCCAAAGCTTACGGCGTTTACGCCGCCAGCGGCGCTGTGATCGACTTAAGCGCCAAAACAGGCGGCGGAACGATAAAAATCAATGCCCAAGCTGCTGATGGCACTGTTACTAACGAAGCCTATGCAGTCTACGCTGAACGTGGTACAGTTTTGTTCGGCAGTGATGCCGAGCTGAACTGGGATGGCAGCACTGGTAAGAATCTTAATCTTGTTACCGGTCTGAATAATGGTACCCTGGGCTTTAGTGGTACAACTGCTGGCCGGACTGTTACCGGCGGAGCCCTTAAGTTGGCAGGCAGCAATACCTTCATGGTCAATACTGAACTGGCAGGAGGAACGGCAGATAAATTTACCTTTAACAGTCTGGCGGCAGGAAACAGTACTGATAAACAGTACATCGCTGTTGGTTATGATGCTGCTCTTGACCCCTATAAAGTGGGCCATATCGAAGCCAGCGGTGGTACACCGATAGATGTTTTGGAAATAGCCAATTTGAACGGACAGGATTTAAGTAACTTCACAGGCGGCAGTTCTACACTTGACAGTGCTATTTATCAGTTTAAAACTACTACTGATGTTCAGCTTGACAGTACTGGGAAAAAAGTACAGGTGACAGGCGTGACTACTGCCAAAACGATGATCGCCTCAGAAAGTGTTAAAACAGCCAGCGACTCGCAGATGGCGCTTGGCAGCATGTGGCGCATCGAAGGCAACAACCTGATGAAACGTATGGGCGAGCTGCGCAGCGATAAAGAAGCTGCTAACGGCGGAGTGTGGGCCCGTTACTACAGGGGCGAGCTTAGTGCCGACAGCGCTTATGACCGCAATTTCAGTCAGGACTACACAGCCTTCCAGGGCGGTATCGACAAAGTACAGGACTACAAAGGCGGCAAGCTGTATACAGGTATAGCCGTTAACCGCATCGACAGCAACGCCGGTTATACGGCAGGCAGCGGCGACCTGAGCAGCACAGGCGTTGGGTTATATGCCAGCTGGTTGGGCAGTAAAGGACATTATGTAGACGTTATCGCCCGCGGCAGCAAGCTGAGCAACGATTTTAAATTAGTTGATTTGAGCGGCAACTCTGCCAAGGCCGATTATGATACCTGGGCCTACGGCATCAGCGCCGAATATGGCTATCGCCAGAACCTGAACGCAGGCTGGTTTGTAGAACCCCAGGCAGAGCTGAGTCTTGGACATATTGGCGGCGCAGATTACGAAATGTCCAATGGTGCCCATATAGAAAACGACAGTGTCAACAGCGCTGTAGTACGCCTGGGCTTTTTGGGCGGCAAAGAGTTTACCATTGGCGGGCGCACCAGCAATGCTTATGTCAAAGCATCGGCATTACATGACTTTGGCGGGAACGGCGGTGCAACAGCCTATTACGGAACGGATAGCCTGGCCATGCAAACAGGCGATTTGACCGGTACCTGGTATGAGATCGGGCTGGGGGCTAACCTTGGCATTGCCAAAAACAGCAACCTGTATTTCGACGCACTCAAAACCTTCAACGGTAATCTGCGTACCGACTGGCAGTTTAACGCCGGGTTAAGATTCACGTTTTAAATGACGGCTTGAGGCACTGTTTCTGTGAACCTCAAGATTCTTTCCCTTAAATGTTCATTTGAGCAGCGAGTGCAGCGTAATCAAAATATTAACAGTGCTGAAAGTTCTTTGTTGACTTTCTTTCAAGAAAGTCTAAAGCAATTTATGGCGTTAAAAGAAAGGAATATTTAAGATAAAATATAGTACTCTTTGATGCTCTTTACTGCAAGAAAGTCTAAAAACATTAAAAGAAAACATCGTGTTCTTTAAAAAGCAGCCCTTTTAAACAAGGGGGCTGCTTTTTGCATACCACAGGGCCTTGCCCCTGATGACCTGCCCGCCGGGCTTCATAGCTCCGTCGCCGGGTGAATCGCGCAGATACCATAAGTCCCAGCGGGTTTCGGCGTCGCCGCTGTACGGTCCGTAGCCGTCGATAAGCGCGGCTTCGCAGTGAGTAAGGATATTCCAGCGGTCGATAGGGACATTGAGCCCCTGGGCCAGCTTGGCAACTAATTTACCTGCGGCGTCTATCTGGCGGGGTGTGGGCGGAAACTTGCCGAAATCAGTATCCCTGCCGTTATGGGGCAGCGCGCCGCAGGCGCAGCAGAGAGCGATACCGATAGCGCCGGTATTGCGGTGCCACGTATGGCTTTTAAGCTCGGTGAGCTGCGTGCAGGTCTGGTAAACGCTGCCGTCGGCGTCGATGTTGAAATGGTAGTCGTCGTAAAGCTCTGGCCGTAACGTCCTGCGGTCCAGTGCAGATAGATCTGCGAGATGCGGTTGTGCCCCAGGGCGATCAGGTCGGCGAGCTTGGCTGCTGTCAGCAGCGGTGCTGATGATGTTTGCATTTGCATAGTAGAGATGCTCCTTTTAGATTTGATTGGCAAGGGGGTAAAACCCTCACGCTATATATAGGGCAGCGAGAGGGATAAAAGTTTACATCGGTTTGAAATTTTTTTTTGCAAGGTGGTTTTTAACAGCAGCTCATAGCATTTTAGTGATATTTGTGAATAATATGTGAAATTACATTTTGGCATGTAAACTTTTCCAGTGTTCGCTGCCCTATATATAGTGACAGTATTCAGTACTGAATTTGTTAGCAGAGTTTTTAAGACTTATAGGGTTTTACTGCTTATGACTTTGACCTTGAATCTAACAAAGAAATACTTACAGCAAAGTAAAGCAATACTTATTTAGTAAGTACTGAATACTGCCATAAATACTTGCACGACGAGCGGCAAAACATGCAGAGAAGTCCGTTCCAGGCCAGCCGGTGGATCATGAAGCTAATAAAAAACGTCTGCAGAATCTTATAAAAATATTGTCTAGAAGAATATAAAATAAAAATATGGCAGATTAATGTTGTATTTGATGATATAAATTCGTTTGTGGGCAAAAGAAGTTGTTGCAAAAACTAATTGTTTGTAGTATTATTTTATAAAATAGAATAATATATAATAATCAAATCAGAAAAAATAAGTAAAACAAAAGTAGTTGGTCCGGTAGTTGAAACGATTATATGGGTAAGAGTGGTGTAGAGGGTAAAATGAAAAAACAGCGTTATGATCTAAATGATTTAGGTAGTAATGTGAAGATGATGCGGAAGGCAAGAAAAATTTCGCAGGTGAAATTATCGGAAGCCCTGCAGATGTCACAGCCGCATCTAAGTAATCTGGAGTGCGGCAGGACGTTGATCAGTCTGGAGATACTTGTCAAACTGGCTGACGTGTTTGATTGTTCGGTAGAAGATATTCTATTGTGCAGTCAGGAAAAAGTTAAAGCAGTAAATTAAAAGGGTTAGAACAAAATAAAAGCAACAGCTTAAACAGCTGTTGCTTTTTTATATGTGTATTCATTGTTTTTACAGCATCTGCCCAAAGGTATAAAGCAGTTTGAGGGCGTAAACAAAAATAACGGCGCCGCAGATGCGGTTGATCCATTGCATATGGCTGGGGCGCAGATTTTGGCAGCAGGTTTTGAAGATGCCTGTAAGCCCGAAGAACCACAGGCAGGAGGCAGCTGCTACGCCGCTGATAAAGAGTGAGGCAGTATCGGCAGGCAGTGATGAGCGAAAGGCGCCCAGCATCAGCGTACCGTCGATAACGGCCTGCGGGTTGAACCAGGTAACGGTAAAGGCCAGCGTGGCCGTTTGCCACAGCGTCGGCTGGCTGTAAGCAGAGGTGTCTGTCTGCACCTGCGCATGCAGCAGCTGCCAGGCCAGATAGATCAAGATCAGTCCGCCGCCGCCGAGCAGTGCTTTTTGCAGTAGAAGACTGTGTTCGATCACAAGGCCGATGCCCCAAAAGCAGGCCAGCGCCAGGCTGATGTCAAAGAAGGCGACGATGCCTGCAGTGACGAGGGCAATGCCTAAAGGCGCGGTGAGCGCCGTATTGATGACAAAAAGATTTTGGGCGCCGATGGGGGCAAGATAGGCCAGCCCCATGGTAAGACCCTGTAAAAAAATTTCCAAAGCAGATTCCTCTCGATACTGAAGGCTGTGCCGATTGATCAGAGTACAGCCTGCAGCAGTGCAAAGACGGCGGCGCCGCTGACTATCGCCAGCCCCAGTGATTTTGTTTTATAGACCAGCGGGAAGATGATGACGGTCGACCACAGGTACAGGTTGTTCAGTCCCAGATCCAGGCTGCCTGCGGGCAAAAAGACGTCGGGCAGGACCAGCGCGCCGAAAATAGCTGTCGGCACATAGGTGAGCCAGGTTTTGAACCAGCGTGGTACAGGTTTGCCGGCCAGCAGCAAAAAAGGGATGATACGGGAAATATAGGTGACGCCCATCATAATGAAAATGGCGCCCCAAACGTATTCAGCGGACATTATCAGCACCTCCCGCATGGCGTTCGGTGATATAGCAGGCGGCGCCGGAGGCTGCCAGAGTTGCCAGCACGATATGCAGCTTATAGGGAACGATCTGCGAAAGCAGGATCGCCAGAAGCCCTGATACCAGCCCGGTGATGATCATTTTCCGGTCGGTGAGATAGTTGACCCAGATGCCGAGGAACATGGCGATCAGCAGATAGGAGACCAGCTCGGTAGGCGGGTTGAGATAAGCGGCGGCATAGCAGCCGAGGGCATTGCTGAGCGACCAGACGGCGCAGGAGGTGATATTGAGCCCCAGGGCTTCTTCGCACGTCCAGCGGGGATCTGTTTCTGTTTCAAAGGCGTTCAGGTTGACGGCAAAGGTCTCGTCGGTGATGCCGTGGGCATAGCCGATAAGAAAGTTTTTGCTGCGGCCGTTAAAAAAATTCATCAGCGTGGAGCTGAATAAAAGATGACGCAGGTTGACGATAAAAATAGTGAGTCCGATAGAAACGAGGGCCGCACCCTGGCCCATCATGGCGATGCCGATGAACTGACCGGAGCCGGCGAAAACGAGCACGCTCATCCCTAAGGCTTCAAGCGGTGTGAGACCGGCCTGCTGTGCCAGAATACCGCAGGCGATGCCAAGGGCCAGATAGCCAATGGCGATGGGAATAAGCTTTTGCAGGACACGTCGGTTGACTGTTATAGATGACACGGATGGACACTCCCCTTATTTAAAACGACTTCCTCTATTATAACTTATTTTGGATGGATAAGAAACCGGGAAAAGTGTTATATTTATTACGCCGCAGGAAAATATTTTTTACAGCGCTGGTGTTTGCTGCGGCGACGCTTGCGTTTTAGCAGAGAACTGAGTAAAATAATATAGATAAGGACTAATTTGATTTTAGCATGTGTTTGTATATACATACGACGCTGGAGGAGGTTTTTTAGATGACACAGATCAGACCGTTCTGCGGGCTGCGTCCGGTGCCGGAATATGCGGCAGAGATCGCTGCTTTGCCTTATGACGTGATGGATACCGAAGAGGCGCGGCAGATACTTAATAAGAACCCGCTGAGCTTTTTGCGGGTGACAAAATCGGAAGCGACGATGTCGGATTGTATCGATCCGCACAGCCAGGCAGTTTATAAGATGGCGAAAACAAATCTCGACAGGTATCTGTCCGACGGGCAGATGAAAAAGGATACGACGCCCTGCTACTATATTTACCGTCAGCAGATGGGGCAGCATATCCAGATCGGCCTTGTGGCCGCTGCTTCGGTGGAGGAATACCGCGAGAACATTATCAAGAAGCACGAGCTGACCAGGCATGATAAAGAGCAGGACCGGGTCAATCATATTCTGGCGACAGAAGCGCAGACTGGCGCTGTTTTTTTAACTTATAAGGGCAAGCCCGAGATCAATACTTATGTTTTGAGCCTGATGGGAGCCAAAAAGCCGGTATATGATTTTACGTCGGAGGACGGCGTGCAGCACACCCTGTATGTGGTGGAGAACCTGATGGAGATTGCCGAGCTGACCCGTCTGTTTGAGGACGTGCCTGTAATGTATATTGCCGACGGCCATCACCGCAGTGCTGCGGCTATGCGTGTGGCTGACGAGCTTGGCAAAACGCCGAGGCATGGTTCTAACGAAGAATATAGCACTTTTTTAGCGGTCATTTTTCCCGATAATATGATGCAGATCATGGATTATAACCGTTTGGTCAAAGACCTGAACGGTTTGTCGATGGAAGAATTTTTAAGCAGAGTCGGAGAAAAGTTTGAGATCAGCGAGCTGGAAAACGGCCCGAAGCCGGAAGCGCGGCATCAGTTCAGTATGTATCTGACCGGAAAATGGCGTCGCCTGACTGCGAAGGAAGGTACCTTTGCCGCGGATGATGTGATCGGGTCGCTGGACGTTTCGATCTTGCAGGATAATCTGCTGGCGCCGATCCTGGGCATCAAAGACCCGCGTACGGATGAGCGCATCAATTTTATGGGCGGTATCCGTGGGTTGGATGCTTTGGCGGCTAAAGTAGACGCAGGGGCCTACAGTGTGGCTTTTGCCATGTATCCGACGTCGATGGAGGAGCTGATCAAGGTAGCTGATGCCGGTAAGATCATGCCGCCGAAATCGACCTGGTTTGAACCTAAGCTGCGCGATGCAATGGTCGTGCATTTGATCGGAGAAGATGAATGATGAAGCGTATCTATAATTTTAATGCCGGCCCGGCCATGCTGCCGCTGGAAGTGCTGCAGGAGGTACAGTCCGAGCTGCTGGACCTGCAGGGCAGCGGTATGTCGATTTTGGAAATGAGCCACCGCGCGCCGATTTATGAAAAAATCAATGCTGAGGCGGAGGCCGACATCAAGGAGCTTTTGGGTCTGGGCGACGATTATTGCGTGCTCTTTATGGGAGGCGGCGCCAGCCTGCAGTTTTCGATGGTGCCGATGAATTTTTTGGGGGCTGGACAAACGGCGGCTTATGCCGTGACCAGTAATTTTTCGGATAAAGCTGTAAAAGAGGCGGAAAAGGTAGGCAAGGTCGTTATCCCTTTCAGCAGTAAGGCTGAAAAGTATGACCGGGTGCCGCAGCCGGGCGAGATCAGGCTGCCGGAAAACTGCGCTTATCTGCATATCACGGCTAATAATACGATCGAAGGCACAGAGTACAGCGTTTATCCTGAAACCGGTGCTGTACCGCTGATCGCGGATATGTCTTCGGATATTTTGAGTAAATCGATCCCGGCGGAGAAGTTTTCGCTGATTTATGCCGGGGTACAGAAGAATATCGGTCCTGCCGGCGCGGTAGCAGTCATTGCCCGTAAAAAATTTATTAAGGGGCGTTCTAAAGCTCTGCACAGTATGCTGAATTACGAAACTCATCTTGATAACGGTTCGCTGTATAATACGCCGCCGGCTTTTGCGGTCTATATCGTTGGCAAGGTTGCCAAGTGGCTGAAGGCGCAGGGCGGACTGGTGATGATGGAGCAGCGCAATGCGGCTAAGGCCAAGATAGTTTATGATGTGATCGATATGTATCCTGATTTTTTCCGCGGCTTTGCCAAAACTGACAGCCGTTCGCTGATGAACGTGACTTTTGGACTGCCGACCGAAGCGCTGGAGAAGCGTTTTGCGGCCGAGGCCGAGGAGCTGGGGATGGGAGGACTGAAGGGACACCGCAGTGTTGGCGGGCTGCGGGCCTCGATTTACAATGCGATGCCGCTGGCAGGCTGCGAGAAGCTGGCTGAGTTTATGGAAGCTTTTTATAAAATGCATAAATAATATTGACCGGGAAATAGCTGACGCTGCTTGCGCAAAAACAGGCAGCGTTGCTTTTTACCTGAACTGGTTTGAGGGAGGGGCAGCAAATGCAATATGATTTACTGATCAAAAACGGGTATGTGGTCGATTATGCGTCGGCACGGGAAGGATATTTTGATGTCGCTGTGCAGAACGGTATGATTGTGGCGGTGGAAAGCAGTATCGGCGGCAGCGCCGTGCGGGAGCTGGATGCGTCCGGCAAGCTGGTACTGCCGGGCTTGGTCGATTCGCATGTGCATGCTTCGGCCTGGCTGGGAGGCAGCTACGCCCACACGATGCTGGTCAAGGCTGGTGTGACCAGTGCTTTGGATATGTCAGGGCCGGGGACCAGTGTACTGGAGCTGGCGCGTGAATATGGGACCGGTCTCAATCTGGCTACGATCGAATATGTGCGGCCGGGACATACGGTCAGCAGTGACGATCCTTCGTCAGCAGAGCTGCAGCAGCTGATAACGAAAGTGCAGAGGCAGGGGTCGTTAGGCATCAAGCTGCTGGGCGGGCATTATCCGCTGACGGTGGCAGCAACGGCCAGAGCGATCAGGGCTGCGGCAGAGCTGGGAGCTTATACGGCTTTTCACGCCGGGACAGCCGCTCATGGTTCCAATATCGAAGGCCTGCTGGAGGCGGTGGAGCTGGCCGACGGCAACCCTCTGCATTTAGCGCATATCAATGCTTACTGCCGTGGTACGGTACTGCCGGAGGCGGAAGAAACGGAGCTGGCCCTTAAAGCTTTGGCGGCCAATCCTAATATTTCCTGCGAGTCTTATTTATCACCGCTCAACGGTACAAGCGCTGAAATCATTGACGGTCTGCCGGGCAGTATGGTTACCCGCCGCTGCCTGAAAACCGGCGGCTTTACGGAGGATGAGGCGGGCATGGAGGCGGCGCTTTTGTCTGGCTGGGCACATGTCAATTATCCGCAGGGACAGGAAATGACTTTGCTGACAGGTGAGGCGGCCAGGGATTATTGGCGCGGGCAGCAAACGCTGGTTTCCGTCAGTTTTGCGGTCAATCCTGTTGGGCCGCGGGTGCGGCTGGCAACGGCGAAAAAGGCTGACGGCAGTTTTGCTGTAGACGCTGTCAGTACTGACGGCGGCGGTATTCCACGCAATGTGCTGCTGCCTGCTGGTCTGGCTTTGGTCGATCTGGGCGGACTGTCGCTGCAGGAGCTGGTGGCGAAGATCAGCTATCAGCCGGCGCGGCTGCTTGGTCTTGCAAATAAGGGCAGCCTGACAGCAGGGCGGGATGCCGATATTACGATCGTCGACAGGCTGCAGCGCAGCGCGTTTGCCACGATCATCGGCGGGCAGGTCTATTATATGGACGGTAAGGTTTTAGGGCGCGGCGGCAGGATCATTACTACTGCCGCAGGGGCGGACTATGTACGCAGCCAGGGGCTGGAGCCGCTGGTCGTTGACCTGGCTGACAGCAGTTTGCTGCAGAAGGCGCAAAAAAGATGACAATAAAAATAAACCACCTGATCGCTCTTGCAGTCAGGTGGTTTATTTATTAGACTGGGGTTACTTTGTATGGCCGCCGTAAATTATACAGGGGCAGCAGATAAAGATAAAAGGCAAACAGGATCGAAGCGTTGCCGGCGCCTACGGTGGCGAGCGGTACAGCGCAGGCGATCGACCAGGGGATGAGCGCCGCTACTACGATAGTGCTGTTTTCCAGGTCCAGGGCCAGCTGCTGCATATTGTCAGCGCTGTCCTTGTGCAGCTGATAGGTGAGGATGCTGCTGAGGGTCTGGTTGCAGGTTGCCATACTTGTGATGGTGGCTGTCAGCAAAATGCTGCCGTACGGCGTTATTTTTTCTCCAAGCTGTGCAAGGCGGGCCTGCGTAGTATTCAAAAAGCCTGTTGCTTCAAAAATCCCGGCGTAAGCGGAGGAAAGGATAATGATTACGCTGACGGTGAACATGGAAATGATACCGCCGCCGCTGAGGATCTGGGCCAGCTGCTGATCAGCAGGGTAAAAGCCGTAGAACATGATCGAGCCCAGTTGGGCGGGAGTGATATCCTGCAGGAAAAGGCAGAGTAGACTGCCGGTAATGATGCTGGCTGCCATTGTCAGCCTGACCTTGACCTTGCACAATGAAAGAATGATGATCAGCAGCGCTGGAATAGTGGTAGTCCAGTGCAGATCGAAGTTTTGCGGAAAGAGTGCGTACAGGTCGGCTGTGCCGGTGTTGCCGGTACCGGAAAATCCCAGCAGGGCGTAAAGCAGGCAGGTGACTGAAAAAGGCAGCAGCGCTGATTTGAACATGTTTTTGATATTACAGTAAATATCAGTCTGCGTCAGTTCGCTGATCAGAAGGGCGCTGGTCGACATCGGTGAACAGCGGTCGCCGAAATAGATGCCTGATAAAATAGCGCCGCCGGTAAAGGTGGGATCGATACCATTGGCTTTGGCGATAGACATACAGATGATGCCGATCGTGGCCGCAGTACCGAAAGAGGTGCCTGTTAAAAGTGAAACGAAACAGCAGAGCAGAAAAACTATCAAAATGAATATCGACGGTATGAGCAGGCCCGACATATGGTAAATAATGAACGGTATCGTGCCGCAGGCCCGCCAGACGGCGGTGATCATACCGATAAGGATAAAGATGAAGAGGATATTTTTGATCGTGCGGATTCCTCGTCCGGACATTGTCAGTACCTGTACTGGCGTATGTCCCTGCCGGAGGGCGTAACCGAAAAACATCAGATAGCCGAAAAGCAGGGCCCAGAGAATGGAGTAGCCTGCCAGAATGCAGCTGAGCAGTATAAAGGAAAAGATCACGATGATAATAGCTTCCATAAAATTTCTCCTGCGGCAGAACGCCGTAATTTTTTAGAGGTCAGTCAGTAATAATACTATTATCATACTGCTTGCTGTGCTGCTTGTCTAATAATAAATAAGGCGCCTGGCAAATATTTGCCCGGCGCCTTATTTATTATTATATTTCTTCCAGAATCTGACCGTCGGTGCTGATGGTGACGACCTGCCAGGGGATGATTTTACCGCTTTGCTGCAGCGCTGTTCTGACCGCCTGTTCCATACCGCCGCAGCAGGGTACTTCCATGCGGACGACGGTAACGCTTTTGATATCGTTTGCAAGCAGGATCTCAGTCAGCTTGCGGCTGTAATCTTCGTTGTCCAGCTTGGGACAGCCGATAAGCGTGATATGGTTTTTTATGAATTTATGGTGGAAATCGCCGTAGGCGAAGGCGGTACAGTCGGCGGCAACCAGCAGCCTGCTGTTTTGCAGGTAGGGTGCGTACGGGTTGACCAGCTTGATCTGGACAGGCCATTGCTGCAGCTCGCTGTTTTGGGGCGTGGCTGCCTGATGCAGTAAACGGGCCTGTTTGCCGGGGCAGCCGCAGGGAAGTTCAGCTTCCTGGCTGGCTTTATTGGCCAAAACGGCAGCTTCGTCATAGGCTGCGGCTTCACGTACTTCAAAGGTTATGGCATTGGTAGGGCAAACGGGCAGGCAGTCGCCCAGGCCGTCGCAGTAATCGTCTCGCAGCAGGGCTGCCTTGCCGTCCACCATGCCTATGGCCTGTTCGTGGCAGGCCTGGGCGCAGAGACCGCAGCCGTTGCATTTTTCCTGATCTATAGTGATTATTTTGCGTAACATGATGAACCTCCTGTTGTCTTTCTGTTTTTATTATAGTACGATAGTAGGAAGAAAGCTGTTGTTTTTACAACGGAGGTAAAGAAGAATGGATAAATATTTGCAGATCATAGCGTCGGCATCTTTGTTCCGCGGTATTGTGAAAACAGAGATTGCGGCAGTGCTGCAGAATCTGGATGCGCAGCTGAGGGTCTATCCCCGGAACAGCTTTATCTGGCAGCTGGGCGAGCAGGTAACGACAGCTGGTTTTGTCGTTGCCGGCAGCGTGCATATCCTGCGCGAGGATTACTGGGGGCGGCAGAATATTCTGGCGCAGCTGGGCTGCGGGCATCTGTTCGGCGAGGTCTATGCCTGTCTGCGGCAGGTGCCGCTGACGGTGAGTGTGGCCGCGCCTAATGGAGCTACGGTGATCTTTCTGGACATTAAACGTCTGCTGGCGGGTTCGGCTCGCAGCGAAGCTGAAAACAGGCTGTTGCATAATCTGCTCCTGCTGATGGCGGAGCGCAATCTGTTTCTGACTCAGAAAATGGAATATCTGACGAAGCGGACGACGCGGGAAAAGCTGCTGGCGTACCTTTCAGAACAGGCGCGCCTGCAGCAGAGCAATAAGCTGAAGATACCCTTTAACAGGCAGCAGCTGGCCGATTTTCTGGCGGTAGACCGCAGCGCGATGTCAGGTGAGCTCAGTAAGATGCAGGCGGACGGACTGATCAGGTATAAAAAGAATAATTTTGAGCTTTTACAAAAATAAAACCAGCCGCTTCAAGCGGCTGGTTTTGCTTATACTGTTATTACATATAGAGGAATTGCAGACAGGTAGCAAATAAAGCTGCCGTTAAAACCTTGATGACTGCGCCGATAATGGCTGCCGTCATAGCCTCGCGTTCGGTAAGGTCGGTGCAGCCGCTCCAGATAGCGGGGATCTGCCCGAAGATGACCTGCAGCGGGAAGCCGGAGGAAGCCAGGATATACGAGCCGACGACCAGCGGCGGGGCGATCGTGGCGGCAATTTCCTTCAGCTGGGCCATTGCCAGTGAGCCGCCGACTAAAATAGAAACGGAACCGGTTTCGGCATGGATGTTGAAGGCATTGAGCATGGTATTGATACCGGCCTGAATGCCGTTCCACA
>OMAK01000737.1_pt1 | contig 15812 bp, 16 predicted proteins | sample 1644681 | NCBI WGS metagenome assembly OMAK01 (sample SAMEA103958133, study PRJEB25191) | human gut metagenome | biome: human-associated habitat [ENVO:00009003]; feature: intestine environment [ENVO:2100002]; material: feces | place: Germany | collected 2013/2015 | reverse complement strand
TGCAAGGCACTGCATTCAGCTTCCTGTGTGCTGACGGCAGTAGCGCGTTCCAGTACTTTATTTTCAAGTTCGGCATCCTGTGTGTTCAGCTTCTGCCGAATATTTTCAATATTTTCTATCTTGTGCACAAATTGGGTCAGTTTGCAGGCACGCAGTTCTTTATCCAGCAGATTGAATTTGCGTGTTTGTTCTGCAGCCAGGCGCAGAGGCTCGACCTGACCTTCGACTTCGGCTTTGATGTCGTTGATGCGGGTCAGGTTGGCAGCGGTATCGTCCAGACGCCGCATAGCTTCTTTTTTACGCATCCTGAACTTGGCAATACCAGCGGCTTCTTCAAACAAAGCGCGGCGTTCTTCAGGACGGCTGTTCAGTATTTCATCGATCTTATTCTGACCGATAATAGACATAGAACCACGTCCCAGACCAGTATCTGCCAAAAGGTCAAGAATGTCTTTTAAACGGCAGTTCTTTTTATTGATGGAGTATTCGCTGTCACCGCTGCGAAAAACGCGGCGGGTAATGCTTACTTCATCAAAATCAAGGCTGAGGCGATGGTCGCTGTTGTCAAAAACCAGCGTCACTTCGGCAACACCCAAAGGCCTGCGCTTGCCGCTGCCGGAAAAAATAACATCTTCCATTTTGCTGCCGCGCAGATATTTGGCGCTTTGCTCGCCCAGTACCCAGCGGATCGCATCAGAAATGTTGCTCTTGCCGCTGCCGTTAGGTCCAACGATTGCCGTAATGCCCGAACCGAAGCTTAATTCAATTTTATCTGCAAAGGATTTGAATCCATAAGTCGAAAATGACTTTAAATGCACAAAATCACCCAATCTGCAATATTCTATCAGTATATTTTACCATAGATGAAGGTTTCATACAATTATATGACTCAACGCACTTTTTTAATCAAGTGCTGCCGTTATGCTTAAGAAGCAAAAAGTATTTTTTGAAACACTTTTGCTGTATTTCAGGTCGTTTTGTAAAATATTTTTACATTTTTTTATCCTGATGCTAAAAATAACGATTTAATTATGATATAATATGAACACTTGGCAAGACAGCAGAAATGCTGCCAAGTGCCAGAATAACCCCGGGTCCTGGCGCCCGGACAAAATTTATCAGCAGTGAGGGGATTTTACATGAAACTTTCAGCACGTATCCAAAGTTTGACTTCTTCACCTATCAGAAAGCTGTCGCCGTATGCAGATGCAGCTAAAGCGAAGGGTAAAAAAATCTACCATCTGAATATCGGACAGCCCGATATCAAAACTCCTGACCAGTTTATGGAAAGCATCCGCACTTATGACGAGCAGGTAATTGCTTATGGCAATTCCAAAGGCGAAGGTTTTCTGATCGAAGCGATACGCAAATACTATGCCGAAAAAGGTATGGATTTTGCTGCCGATGATATTTTTATTACCAACGGCGGCAGCGAAGCTTTGATTTTTGCTGTCATGGCCTTATGTGATCCAGGAGACGAGATCATGGTATTCGAGCCGTTTTATGCTAACTATACTACTTTTGCCAGAGAGTTCGGCGCTAAAATCAACGCTGTACAGACAAATGTGACTGACGGTTACCATCTGCCTGACGCTGCTGCTATCGAAGCGCAGATCACGCCCAGAACAAAAGCTGTTTTACTGACTAATCCCGGTAATCCGACCGGTGTTGTTTATACACAGGAAGAAATGGATATGATTTCAGCAATCGTCCGCAAATATGACCTGGCTTTGATCGCTGACGAGGTATACCGTGAATTTGTTTATGACGGCGCTTACCGAAGCTTTGGCACAATGCCCGAGCTTGCCGACAACCTGATCATCATTGATTCGGTTTCTAAACGCTACAGTGCCTGCGGCGCCCGTATCGGCTGCATAATCAGCAAAAACAAAGAGCTTGCCAAGCAGATTATCAAATGCTGCCAGGGCCGTCTGTGCAGCCCGATTCTGGAACAGGTCGGCGCAGCCGCTTTATATACTACTCCCGTCAGCTATCTGGAGGAAGTGAATCAAGAGTACAAAAAACGCCGCGATACGATCGTTGCCGCGCTTAAAGAGCTGCCTGGCGTAGTTGCTTCCGATCCTAAGGGAGCCTTTTATATTATGGTGCAGCTGCCCGTAGACGATGCTGAAAAGTTTGCTATCTGGACTTTGGAAAATTTTGCTATTGATAACGAAACTGTTATGTTCGCTCCCGGCAACGGTTTCTACAGCGACCCTGAGTTGGGGGTTAATGAGGCTAGGCTGGCCTATGTTCTCAATTGCGATGATTTGAAAAAGGCAATTTATATCCTTGGTGAAGCACTGAAGGCATATCCAGGAAAAACTAACTGATAACTAAAGTAAAAGCCTTGAATACAAAAAGTATTCAAGGCTTTTTTATTTTTTAACGGCCGGTATTGATAACCTGCCACGCTTCCAAAAGCTTAGTCAGGCTCCAGCGGGCATTAGCAGGGCTGGTAGAAGGCAGGAAATGCACAGTAATCCTCTGCAGATCGAGCTGTCTGGTATATTTTTTAAAGGCGGCGGCAGCTTTGCCTCCATTACAGCAGATAGTATGTATCTGCGGATGATTCTGCAAAAATCCGGCCAGATCGTTAGGCTGCTCGCAGGTAATATCCGAATCAAGACTGCCTTCACGTTCGCAGTAACCCAGTACGTCCCAAAGAGCTATACGGTTATCTAAAAGCATCTGCTTTTTATCCGCATAATCCAAAGGAACCTCAGCATAGCCTAAAAGCATCGTCACCAACGGCCAAAAACGATTCTGCGGATGTCCGTAATACTGCTGCATCTGCAAGGAACGAATACCGGGCATGGAACCGAGAATGAGCAGCCTGCTGTCTGTATCAGCGACCGGGTCAAAGCTCTGACATTCACTCATCGTCCAACCTCCAGCTTATCATAATAAGTTCTGCATCAGGCCTGGCCTTGATATTTACAGGAACCGGTCCTGCAAGCTGCTGCCAGCGCCGCAGATTATTGTTTTTCAGCCCGCGCAGCTTTGATTCCAGCTTGCTCGGGCAGTTTATTACTATGTTTCCCGCGCCTTGGCAAAGCAGCCTCTGCAGCTGCGGAGTCAGTTCGGCATAGAGCAAAAAGCTTTGCACAAGTTCACCAAAAGATGGGTGGAACGGTCCAGCAACAATATTACCTTCACTGCACAACTCTTCATCGGACTGCAAGCCAACACGAATGACTTTGATCCCCGCCAGGGTTAATTTGCTGTATACATAAGCACTTTGCTCAACTGCTGCTTCCAGTGTCAGAGGCTCAAATTCACCACGTTCGTAAATATGCTCAAGCGGCGTGCCTTTTATTACCAGCAAGGGATAAATACGGGCAAAAGAAGGACCGAGCCTGAGCACCTGCTCAACCGTAGCTTTGACGCTGTCAAAGCTTTGACCAGGCATACCTACCATTAACTGCAGACCGATCTCAAAGCCATACTGTTTCAGCAAAGAAACAGCCTTATAAACATCGGTAGCCTGATGCCCCCGCTCTGCCGCTGCCAGAACATTATCGTCCAGCGACTGCACACCCAGTTCTACCGTTTTTACGCCGTGTGCCTGCAGCAGCTCTAACCGGGCGGCATCAATATAATCTGGTCGGGTAGATAAGCGAACACTGCCAATAACACCTTCCGCCAAAAGTTTATCTACAGGTCGGAAAAGTTCTGTCTGCAAGTCGGCCGGCAAACCTGTAAACGAGCCGCCGTAAAAAGCCGCTTCGTTGGAAGGGCCCGGTTTGATCCATTGCAGATAGCGTTCGAGCTGCTGCTCTACGTCTCTCGACGACGCAGTCTGCTGACCGCTGATAGTTTTTTGATTACAGAACACGCACTGGTGCGGACAGCCCGCATGCGGTATAAACACAGGTATGATTGCCACTGCCCTGCCTCCTTGCATTAAACGTTTATTATAATGCGGCTTATTAGTGCGCCTGCATTTTTATCAACATGCTTGATAATTGCATTATACCCGTATCACCGCTCCCGGTCAATGCCCGCCATCCGCCCTGGTGTCATTCACAAAATTTTACTTGCCTTTTTTAGAAAATGTTGTTATAATTCAATTAGTCCGATTTCGGACTTTATTAAAAAAGGAGGGCGCTTATGCATAAAGATCTGCAACGGATACGCCACGGCTACTACGACCTTTGGTTCGGCACAAACGCCGTCTATGAACGCTGGGCCAAATCACACGGACTCAATAACAATTTACTACTGACCCTGTATTTACTGAAGGAATTTCCAAATGACTGTACCCAGCATCTGATCTGCGAAAAACTGATGCTGCCCAAACAGACGGTCAACAGTATTCTGTCCGGATTGGAAGACAAAGGCTTCGTCGAAAAAATAATCAGCCCTACTGATAAACGCGTCAAGCTGTTGGTTTTTACCAGTCAGGGTGCTGCTTATGCCGACGGGCTTTTACAAAAAATGGATGATTTTGAAGAACGGGCGCTGCGTAATATGACCGACGCCCAGCGCAACGCACTGCTGGAAGGCGGCTTTGCCTGGATGAAGGCTTTACGTGACGCCATAGATGATTAGGAGGATATCATGGGATTTGTATATTTAGGTTTAGCTATTGTTTTGGAATTACTGGGCACAACATTTTTGAAATACACACTGGGCTTTACTAAGCTGTCACCTTCGCTGGTAGTAGTTGCAGCTTACACAGGCGCTTTTTATTTTCTGTCCCGTTCACTGCAGTTTATTGATTTGAACATTGCGTATGCAACCTGGGCAGGTATCGGTGTCGTTGCCGCAGCCATCATTTCAATGCTGGTCTTTCACGAAAGCATCAACGCCATCGGCGCCGTCGGTATGGCTTTGGTCGTCAGCGGTGTAGTTCTGCTGAACCTGTATGGACCTTCACACTGAGCTGAACAGCAGACAAAGAAAACCCTTGCCGGTAAACCGGCAAGGGTTTATTTTATTTAGGAAAGCCTGTCAAAGGCGCGCCCATTTTTTCAAGAGCGCTTTTAGCAGCCTGCTGTTCCGCTTCCTTTTTCGTCCTGCCTTCGCCTGAACCGATATGTTTGCCGTTAACGGAAACAATGGTGGCAAAATGTTTGTTGTGTTCAGGACCTTTGGAACCGATCAGCTCATAGACGATATCAACATCGCCATCCTGCTGCGCAACTTCCTGCAGCCTTGTTTTAAAATCACTGCAAATGCCGTGCGTACAGATAAAATCCAGCTCGGCTTTCATTAACCCCAGTAAAAATACACGGGCTGCTTCCATACCCTGGTCTAAATAATAAGCCCCAAGTACAGATTCAAAAGCGTCGGCCAGGATAGAAGCGCGTTCGCGTCCTCCTGACAAACCTTCTCCCTTTCCTAAAAGCAGGTAATCACCAAGATTTATTTTACGGGCATATTCAGCCAGCGATGCTTCGCAGACGATATGGGCCCTGAGCTTGGTAAGTTCTCCTTCGTTAAGGTTGGGGAAAGTGCAGTACATATATGTACTGACGATAACGCTGAGCACGGAGTCGCCTAAAAATTCTACGCGTTCGTTATGTTCCGGACGCGGTAATTCTTTAGATTCGTGAGCGTATGATGTATGCGTCAGAGCGCTGTTCAGAAGTTCCAGCTTGTGCATTTCGATGCCAAGGCTTTGACAGAACTTCAGCAGCTGCTCTTTGCGCGTGTCTTGCATTTAAATCACTCTATTCTCAATTAAGCTTGATATTTTTTGAAGAGAATGGTGGCATTATGGCCGCCAAAGCCGAAGTTATTGGACAGAGCCGCTCTTACTTCTGCTTTACGGGCTACGTTAGGAACATAGTCGAGGTCCAGACCTTCTTCTAAATCAGGGTCTTCATAGTTGATCGTCGGAGGGATAATACCATTCTCAATGGTCATGACGGTAGCAATTGCTTCTACGCCGCCTGCAGCGCCCAGCAAATGTCCTGTCATGGATTTGTTGGAGCTGATAGTCATTTTATAAGCATGATCGCCAAAAACCTTTTTAGCAGCTAAAGTCTCATTCAAATCATTACGATGGGTAGAAGTACCATGAGCGTTGATGTAATCAACGTCTTCCGGTTTCATACCAGCATCTTCGATAGCCTGCTGCATGCACAGGGCAGGCATTTCACCGCTCGGATCAGGAGCAGTGATGTGATAAGCGTCGGCATTCATGCCAAAGCCTACTACTTCAGCATAGATATGAGCTCCACGTGCCAAAGCATGTTCCAGCTCTTCCATAACTACTACGCCGGCACCTTCACCCATAACAAAACCGTCGCGTTTTTTATCGAACGGACAGGAGGCCTTTTCAGGATGTTCGTTGTTGGTGGAAAGAGCTTTCATGTTACCGAAGCCTGCTATAGCAACAGGAGAAACAGCAGCTTCTGTGCCGCCTGCGATCATAATATCGGCATCGCCATATTGAATAGTGCGCAGAGCGTCGCCGATACAGTTAGTGCCGGTAGCACAAGCTGTGATGATAGCGGTATTAGGGCCTTTAAAGCCTAAAGCAATAGAAATCTGGCCGGCAGGCATATTCGGGATCTCCATCGGAATGAAGAACGGACTGATTTTGCCTGGACCTTTTTCGCCATATTTTAAAGACTGCTCGAGGAAGGTATGGATGCCGCCAATGCCGCTGCCAACGCAAACGCCGGCACGAACGGGATCAATTTTTTCCAGATCGAGTTCAGCATCTTCCACTGCCAGTTTAGCAGCCGCTACAGCAAACTGGGTCACACGATCCATACGTTTGCCTTCTTTTTTATCGCCATAGTTAGCGAAATCAAAATCTTTAACTTCGCCTGCAATTTTAGTAGTGAAGCCAGGATCAGAAGCATCAAACTGGGTAATGAGACCGATACCGGATTTACCAGCGATCAGATTGCCCCAAAATTCATCTTTGCCGATGCCGATTGGAGTAATCGGGCCAACACCGGTAATAACGACTCGTCTTTTCAAAATAAATCACCTCAAATTAAATTTTTGCTATTTCTTCTTTCAGTCTTCTGAAAATTTCTTTCACGGGTAAAATTTCTTTGATCTTCCACATATTGGCACCTGTAAAAACAAGGCCGGTTTCAACATCGCCCTGCTGAGCTCTGGTGAGCGCGCGGATGATGCAGAAGCTGCGGGAACATTGTTTAAGGCAGTTATCACAGGTGCGGGGACGCGGCTGCGTACCTTCCAGAACCTGTTTGGCAAAAGGATTAAGGATCGCCCTGCCTTTATAGCCAACGGGACTGTCGATCTGTACAACGTCCTCTTTGGTCATTTTGAGATATAATTCTTTCAGCGCCGGAGCACCGTTGGATTCTTCGCTGGCGGCAAAACGACTGCCCATCTGCACACCGCTGGCCCCTAATTTAAGAAGCTCCGCTACAGCTGCACCGTCAGTAGCTCCGCCGGCGGCGATAACCGGAATATTGACCGCCTTGACAATATCAGGCAGAATATCTTTGATGGACTGTTGAGTCCCAAGATGTCCTCCCGCCTCTGTTCCTTCCACTACAATAGCGGCTGCACCGAGCTTTTCAGATATTTTAGCTAGTTTGACAGAGGAAACGATGGGCACTACGGCTACGTTATGTTCACGCCCCACGGCGAAAATATCTCTTGAAAAACCGGCACCGGCAACGATCAGGTCAATTTTTTCTTCGGCAGCAGTGGTAATTAGCCCAAGAAATTCGCGGGCCGCAACCATGGCATTAATGCCGATGATGCCTTTCCCGCCGGTAAGCTTTCTGGCCAGCCGGATCTCTTTACGCAGCTCGTCAAACGCCATGCCGGACGCTGCGATGAGTCCTATTCCGCCTTCCTGCGCAACGGCTGCCGCCAAACGCGCGGTAGACAGTCTGATAGCCATTCCGCCTTGTATGATCGGTACTTCGGCTGTCAAATCACCTATTTTAAGTACTGGTAGTTTCAACAAATATCCCCCATTTCAGGACTACTGCAACTGTCAGGGAAAGCTCCTAAGAGCTTTCCCTTGAGCTGCTAAAAGATTATTTTTCTTCATCCAACATTTTGACTGCATCAGCCACGGTGCGGATTTTTTCAGCTTTTTCGTCAGGGATTTCAACTTCAAATTCCTCTTCGAAAGCCATGATTAATTCAACGATGTCGAGGGAGTCAGCGCCCAGATCATCGATGAAGGATGATTCCATCTTTACTTCATCAGCGTCAACGCTCAATTGCTCGACAGTAATGTCTCTTACTTTTTCGAAAGTGCTCATTTACGATTCACCTCCTTCCAAAGGTCTTTTTTTAAGAATTGCATAATTACATTACCATACCACCGTCAACATGTAAAGTCTGACCGGTTATGTAAGCAGCATCGTCACTTACAAGGAACAATACTGCCTTGGCAATATCTTCAGGTTCGCCAAGACGTGCCAGCGGGATACCGGCTTCCATATCGGCTACTACTTTTTCTGGTAAAACGCTGGTCATATCAGTTTTGATAAAACCAGGTGCAACACCGTTAACAGTGATGCCACGGGCTGCAACTTCTTTAGCTACAGATTTGGTGAAACCTATGCAGCCTGCTTTTGCTGCAGCATAGTTGGCCTGACCGGCATTGCCCATTACACCTACGACAGAGGTGATGTTGACGATACGGCCCGCTCTTTGTTTCATCATGTATTTGACAGCTGCTTTAGTGCAGTTGAAAACACCTTTGAGGTTAGTGTTCAGCACTGCGTCCCAATCTTCTTCCTTCATACGCATCAGTAGATTGTCACGAGTGATGCCTGCATTATTGACTAAAATGTCGATACGGCCGAATTCTTTGATAACGGCATCGATCATTTCAGTGCAGACTTCAAGCTGAGCAACGTCACCCTGGAGCAGCAGAACTTTGCGTCCCATAGCTTCGATTTCAGCAGCCACTGCTTCAGCAGCAGCTTTGTTACCGGCATAATTGACAGCGACATCAGCTCCTGCAGCAGCCAGCGCCACTGCGACAGCTTTACCGATACCGCGGGAAGCACCTGTAACCAGTGCGATTTTACCTTCTAACTGCATTTTAACGAACCTCCTTAAAATAAGCAAGTGTTTTTTCAAGGCTTGCTTCATCTTCGACGTTCAAAGCAGCCATACCCTTGGCAATTTTTTTAGTAAAACCGGACAGAACCTTGCCTGGGCCGACTTCGACAAAAGTATCGACGCCGCCTGCGATCATATGGTTGACAGAGGTTTCCCAAAGTACAGGCATAGCAGCCTGACGGATCAGAGATTCTTTGATTTCTTCTCCTTTGGTAACTTCAGTTGCAGTTACATTAGCGACGACAGGAATCTTAGCGTCGTGGAAGGTAATAGTTTCAAAAACTTCAGCCAGACGTTTGGAAGCCGGCTGCATAAGAGTGCTGTGGAAAGGTGCGCTTACGGGAAGAAGAACAGCGCGTTTGGCGCCGGCTTCTTTCAACGCCGCCAAAGCTTTATCCACTGCGCCTACAGAGCCTGCAATAACGACCTGGCCAGGGCAGTTGAAGTTTACTGCCTGTACAGCTTCACCGCATTCAGCTTCAACAGTACGGCAGATATCAATGATTTTATCGCTTTCAATACCTAAGACAGCGGCCATACTGCCTTCGCCAACAGGAACAGCTTCCTGCATGAACTGGCCACGTTTACGAACGATACGGACAGCATCAGCAAAGTCCAAAGCACCTGCCAAAACCAAAGCAGAATATTCACCCAGGCTATGGCCAGCAGCAACTTCGCAGCTCAGTCCGTTTTCTTTCAGCACCTCAGCACAGGCTACGCTGGCAGTCAGGATAGCCGGTTGAGTATTAAAGGTCAGACGCAGCTGATCTTCCGGACCATTAAAACACATATCGCTGATGGAGAAACCCAAAGCTTCGTCAGCAGCTTCAAAAACCTTGCGCGCGCAAGTATAGTTATCATAAAGATCTTTACACATACCTACAGTTTGGGAACCTTGTCCCGGGAATACAAATGCAATTTTGCTCATTGGGAAAACCTCTCTTTCGTCTTTTGCTCAATTGTTCTTGCAGGTTTATTTACTCCATTTAAGCACAATGGAAGACCATGTGAGGCCAGCACCGAAACCAACCAACAGTACTGTACCGCCTTTTTTAAGTACGCCCTGCTCCTGCGCCTCGCACAGGGCAATGGGAATGGAAGCAGCGGAAGTATTGCCGTATTTATCGACATTTACCCAAACTTTTTCCATTGGCATTTTCAAACGTTTAGCAGCACTGTTAATAATGCGGATATTAGCCTGATGCGGAACCAGAAGATCGACATCAGCCGGTTCAAGACCTGCTTTAGCTAAAGCTCGTTTAGCCGTTTTGCCCATGATCTGGATTGCAAATTTAAATACTTCATTGCCGTTCATATGGATAAAATGCTCTCTTGCATCTACTGTTTCGTGAGAAGCCGGTCTGCGGCTGCCTCCAGCCGGCTGGAACAGATATTTACCGCCGCTGCCGTCGCTGCCGAGATCGATACCCAAAACACCAAGACCATCCTCGACTTCACCAATGACCGCCGCTCCTGCACCGTCACCAAAAAGAACGCAGGTATTGCGGTCTTCCCAGTTCATAATGCGGCTTAAAGTTTCAGCACCGATGATGAGCGCTTTTTTGTACAAACCGGATTTTACCATCTGGCTTGCTACGCCCAGACTGTAAACAAAGCCGGAGCAGCCTGCGGACAGATCGAATGCGGCTGCGTTTTTAGCGCCGATACGGTCCTGTACCAGACAAGCGGTAGAGGGAAAAGCATGGTCAGCAGAAGCAGTTGCCACGATGACCAGTTCGATTTCTTCAGGGCTTACGCCTGCGTCAGCCAACGCACGTTCTGCCGCAATAACGGACATATCGGATGTAGCTTCGCCTTCAGCGGCAATATGCCTGTTTTTAATGCCTGTACGTTCAACGATCCACTCGTCGCTGGTTTCTACTATTTTTTCAAGATCATGGTTGGTCAGCACCTTTTCAGGCACATAGCAGCCCAGACCTAAAATACCAACTGCTTTTTCCATTTATATTTCCTCGTTTCCTTTTCTTGATTTCACGATATTGCCGGCAATATGTTCAACTACATCACGCTCAGCAAAATCTATAGCCACGCCGATTGCATTTTTGATAGCCTTTGCTTTACTGCTGCCATGACAGATAATAAAAGGTGCCTTGACACCCAAAAGCAGCGCACCGCCGTATTCAGCCGGATCAAGCCGCTTGGCAAGCCCCTTCATCGCCGGTTTGATCAAAAGTCCGCCCAGCTTGGCCAGAAAACCGCCATTCAAAATAGCTTCTTTCATTAACTTCATTATAGCACTTGCAAGACCTTCTGCAAACTTCAGGACTACATTGCCGACAAACCCGTCGCAGACGACTACGTCAACAGTGCCTTTGTTAATGTCACGGCCTTCTACATTACCGACAAAGTTGATATGTTCTTCAGCCTTGAGCAGAGGATAAGTAGCAAGAGCCTGCTCGTTACCTTTTGTTTCTTCTTCACCGATATTCAAAAGCCCGACGCGCGGATTTTTTATTTTCAGCATCAACTCAGCATAAACGCTGCCCATGATAGCACTTTGCACCATATGTTCGGGTTTGGCGTCGACTTTAGCACCGCTGTCTAAAACTACTGTCGTCCCGGTAAGACTTGGGATAGGAGTCGCGATAGCCGGACGTTCGATGCCCCTGATGCGTCCCAGTCCAAACAATGCTGCGGCGACTGCCGCCCCTGTGCTTCCGGACGATACCAGCGCATCACACTCTTTATCACGCAGCAGCTTCGTAGCAACGACGATAGACGCATCTTTTTTAGTTTTTACTGCTATACCTGGATGTTCATCCATATTAATAACTTCGCTGGAATGATGTACTGTGATTTTTCGTTCATCAGCAGCATTATATTCCACCAGCAGTTTTTTTATAATTTCGGAGTCGCCTACGAGAACGACTTCGCAGTCATACGCTCTGACAGCCTGGACAGCTCCCAAAACCAGTTCTTGAGGTCCATAGTCAGTTCCCATCACATCAACCGCAATTTTCACTATTTCTCGATCCTTTCGTTGGGCAGTGATACAATAATGAATTTAGCACGAAACACTTCTTCGTTATTGTTGCGAACTTTGACCCAGATAACATATTTATCATGCTCACGGCGGATCACCTCCGCCTTAGCGACTAAGGTTGCACCGGCATAGACCGGTACTTTATACTTAACATTACCTACCCCTGTCAAGGCCGCATCTGCATCGACTACAGCCAGAGCCAGGGTATTGGCCATCGCAAACATATAGTAACCGCGTGCGACGCCTGTTTTTTCCAGCACCATTTCCGGCGTTATTTTCAGCATCGAAATACCGATCTTATTCAATTCCAGATCAATAAGATCGCCGACAATATCTTTTTTGTCGATGGCTTTCAACTTTGTCTGCGCAGTTTCAGCCATCTGACGTGTACGTTCACGTACCTCCGGAATATTCATTCGCAGGCGATCCAAACGGATTGTCTGGATACTGACTTCAAGTGCTTTAGCAAGCTGCTCGTCTGTCAAAAATGGATTGCGTTCCAACATCTTGGACAGATGTTCCTGCCGTATTATTTTTTTGGAAGAATTCATTTTATCACCCGACTTTAGTACCAACTATTAATATCTAGAGGTATTATAAAAGCTCACAATAAAAAAAGCAAGTAAAAATTTTAATTCCATACTTAATTTTCCTAATAATTCACAAGTTAGTCACAATCAAATGCCCGACGGTTTTCAAACAGCTTTTTTACTCTGCCTGTATCACTTTAGTACCAGCCAATAAAAAGCAAAAATCCCCGTACCATTAAGGTACGGGGATTTAAAGCTGCAAGATTATTGTTCTTTAACGATAACTTGTTTGCCGTTGTAATAACCACATTCGGGACAAACGCGATGCGGCATTTTCATCTCATGACATTGCGGACATTCGACTAAGCCAGGAACTGTAAGTTTCCAGTTCGCACGACGGGAATCGCGGCGAGCTTTGGACATTTTTCTCTTTGGTACTGCCATCTTTGATACACCTCCTCAAGCTAATGAATGTGAATTTAATTTTTGATGAATTGCTTTAATGCCGCCAACCTGGGATCGACTGTGGTAGTATCACAGCCGCAGTCGCCTTTATTTCTATCGGCGCCGCAGACCGGACACAAGCCCTGACAATCGATCCTGCACAAAGCTTGAAGGGGCTCTGCCAGCAGGAGACTTTCACGAATCGGTTCCGTCAGATCGACGATATCAGATTCATAAATAAAAGCATCATTTTCGATATTCTCAGCACTTGCCGGATAGAATTTTTCCAATACTTCAGCCGTACTCTTACCGGTAAAGGCTTTAAGGCAGCGTCCGCAGGTCCTGTTGACCATGGCTTCAACCATAGCTTCCAAAAGCAAAACATCACCGGCATTGGATATCGTGCCTTTTACGGTCACCGTTCCTGTCAGCGGAAGATCCGCTTCGGTAATGTTCAATTCTGCTGGTTTCAGTTCATAGGAAAAGTCTTTTTTACCGACCAGTCTTTTCTTGATTTCTGCGACATTTATCTTTATCATATTTCACCAATCGTATCAATTATAGCTATGCTCTAAATCTTTGTCAAGAAAAAAGCGTAACTTTTATTATAATTTAATGATGCGGCGGCAGATATTCAGTGTATCACGGGCAATGACCAGTTCTTCATTCGTGGGAATCACAAAGATCTTGACCCGCGCCCTTTTGATACTGATTTCCATCTGTTTACCGCGCAGCTTGTTAAGTTCCGGATCAATACGCGTACCAAGATATTCCAGACCATTACAGATCTTATCACGCATAAACGGAGAGTTTTCACCCAGACCTGCTGTAAAGATGATGGCATCAACGCCACCCATGGCAGCAACATAGCCGCCAATATATTTTTTGACCTTATAAGCGAAAATGTCTATAGCAAGCTGACTGCGTTCATCACCGCGGTTAGCGGCACTTTCCAGATCACGGAAATCACTGGATAGCCCTGAGATACCTAAAATACCGCTGCGACGGTTCAGATAATCGTCGATCTGCTGTGCATTCATATTTTCTTTTTCCATCAAAAAAGGAATGATAGCAGGGTCGATCTCGCCGGAACGTGTACCCATGACAAGTCCTTCCAACGGTGTGTACCCCATGCTGGTATCGATGGATTTACCATATTTGATCGCAGCAATGCTGGCGCCATTACCCAAATGACAGGTAATAAAACGCAGGTCGCTCATATGCTCGCCCATCATTTCGGCCGCCTGCTGGGCTACATATTTATGGGAAGTTCCATGGAAGCCATAGCGGCGCAGTCCGTATTTGACATACATTTCGTAAGGCAGGCCATACAAATAGGCAACTTTTGGCATAGTCTGATGGAACGCCGTATCAAAAACAGCTACCTGAGGAGTATTATACATCAGGCGCATACAGGCTTTGATACCATACAGGTTCGGCGGATTGTGCAGCGGCGCAATCTCAGCGCAGGCCTCGATCCCGTTCAAAACATCATCGCTGATCAGTACCGAATCGGTAAAGCGTTCGCCGCCGTGCACTACACGGTGGCCAACAGCATCGATTTCATCGAACGACTCGATACACCCATATTCTTTACCGGTGAGTACATTCAGTATGTTTTGAATAGCCGAATGGTGTTCCGGCATACTGGTTTTCAAAATTACTTTTTCTCCGTTGGGCAAAGTTAGTTTCAAGAAAGAATCTTCCAATCCTATTTTTTCTGCTCCTCCTTGTGCCAATACGGACTTGGAGTCGATGTCGAATAATTTGTATTTTACCGACGAGCTACCGCAATTTAATACTAATATTTTCATAAGGCATGCATATGCATTAAGGTTATTTTTTCAAACTGATGGCTTGATTACAAGTAATGGCTATCATTTTATAGATATCATCGACCGAACAACCTCTGGAAAGATCGTTGACCGGTGCGGCGATTCCTTGAAGAATGGGACCCACGGCTTCGGCATGAGCTAACCTTTGAACCAGTTTATAAGCGATGTTGCCTACTTCGAGCGAAGGGAATACCAGTACATTCGCATGTCCGGCAATCTCGCTACCTGGAGCTTTGCTTGCTCCTACGGCAGGAACAATCGCTGCGTCGGTTTGCAATTCTCCATCGATTTTTAGAGAAGGTTCCATCTCTTTGGCCAGTCGGGTAGCCTCCACTACTTTATCGACCATTTCATGGCTGGCACTGCCTTTTGACGAGAAACTCAACATGGCGATACGTGGATCGATGTTAGCGATATCTCGGGCTGTTTTCGCAGTGGATACAGCTATTTGGGCGAGTTCCGAAGCTGTCGGGTTTGGTAATACGGCACAATCGGCGAAAACCATCAATCCGTCTTCTCCGTATGAACGATCGGGGACGAACATGAGGAATGCTCCCGAAACGACCTTTACGCCGGGAGCGGTTTTGATAATTTGAAAAGCCGACCGTAACACATTACCTGTCGTGTTACGAGCTCCGGCAACTTCGCCGTCGGCATCTCCGTTTTTAATCATGAGGCAACCGAGGAAAAGAGGATCTTCGACCATCTTTTCGGCTTTTTCGAGGGTTACGCCTTTGGCTTTTCTTAGCTCATATAGAAGTTGAGTATATGTTTCTTTTTTTTCGTGGCTTGCAGGATTTACCAGAGTCGCCTTGTCGATGTGTTTTAGCTTGTACCGATCGGCAAGTCCCATAATTTCAGACGGTTCCCCGATGAGTATAATATCGGCGATGTTGTCGGCCAATATTCGGTCGGCTGCTTGTAAAGTACGTTCTTCCGTTCCTTCGGGTAAAACAATACGCTGTTTGTTTG
>OMAK01000733.1_pt1 | contig 15835 bp, 7 predicted proteins | sample 1644681 | NCBI WGS metagenome assembly OMAK01 (sample SAMEA103958133, study PRJEB25191) | human gut metagenome | biome: human-associated habitat [ENVO:00009003]; feature: intestine environment [ENVO:2100002]; material: feces | place: Germany | collected 2013/2015 | reverse complement strand
CGGTAAAAGAAAAGGCACAGCAGGCAGGGGCATTCGTCATGCGCCACAAGAAGGGCTTCCTGATGGCAGGGGTTTTGTTCCTCATCGCCTGTATGCTGATGAATACCATGTCCTCCTGCTCTATGATGGCACAGAGTATTGGTTCTGTAATTTCCGGCACTACCTATCCATCGGATGACCCGGAAATGCTGGCGGTGGAGGCAGATTATGCAGACAGAGAAGCTCGGTTGCAGGAGAAAATCGACAACATCGAAAGCAGCCACCCAGGGTATGACGAGTATCGCTATAACCTGGATATGATTGGCCATGACCCCCATGAGCTGGCGGCAGTTCTCTCTGCTGTCTTGCAAGGCTATACACGCCACAGCGCACAGGCAGAGTTGAGTCGTGTGTTTGATGCACAGTATCAGCTCACGCTGAGAGAAGAAATTCAGATTCGCACTTACACTGACGAAGATGGGGATGAGCATGAATATGAATATCGTATTCTCCATGTAACTTTAACAAGCCGTTCCATTGCCTCTCTTGCGCCAGAACTACTGACTCCGGAGCAGATGGAGATGTACCAGGTCTACCGACAGACTATGGGCAATAAGCCGCTGTTGTTTGGTGGCGGTTCTCCCGATACAGGTGTTTCTGAAGATTTGACTGGTGTTGAATTTATCAATGGCTCCCGCCCCGGCAATCCGCAGCTGGTGGAACTGGCGAAAAGTCAGGTGGGCAATGTGGGAGGACAACCTTATTGGAGCTGGTACGGCTTTGACTCCCGTGTGGAATGGTGTGCCTGCTTTGTATCATGGTGCTATGGTCAATCCGGTCGAACGGAACCACGCTTTGCTGGTTGTCAGTCTCAGGGTGTTCCGTGGTTCCAGTCTCATGGACAGTGGGGCGCACGAGGATATGAAAACATCGCCCCCGGTGATGCCATTTTCTTCGATTGGGATCTGGATGGTTCCGCAGACCATGTGGGAATTGTTGTCGGCACCGATGGCAGCCGTGTTTATACCGTGGAGGGAAATTCCGGCGATGCCTGCAAGATCAAAAGTTATGACCTGAATTATCAGAGTATCAAGGGCTACGGCCTGATGAACTGGTAACAGAGATTTTTTAGAAGGAGTGATAGACGATGGCAAAGAACAAAATTGAACGCATTGACCAGGAGATTACTAAGGTCCGCGAGAAGATCGCAGAGTATCAGGAAAAGCTCAAGGCGCTGGAGACACAGAAAACCGAGGCAGAAAATCTGGAGATCGTCCAGATGGTGCGCGCACTGCGTATGACCCCGGCTCAGCTGAGCGCCATGCTGTCCGGAGGCACAGTTCCCGGCAGTTTGGCTGATGACAACAACGAACAGGAGGAAAACAGCTATGAGGAATAAACGATTGCTCCGAACACTTTCCGCCCTTTGCCTGACGCTGGTGCTGGCATCGGGCTTTACTGTTCCCGCTTTTGCCCAGGGCGCAGCGCCGCCCCCGGCAGAGGATACCACCAATGACAGCAATGTGGTGGTGGAAGAAACGGAAAAAGCACCTCCGCTGACCCCGGATGGCAACGCCGCTCTGGTGGATGATTTTGGTGGCAACAAGCAGCTCATTACCGTTACCACCAAGGCAGGCAACTATTTTTATATCCTGATCGACAGGGCCAATGAGGATAAAAAGACTGCTGTTCACTTTCTGAACCAGGTGGATGAAGCGGACCTGATGGCGCTGATGGAGGATGGAAAACCCAAAGAGGAGCCGCCTGCGGTGTGCAGTTGCACGAAGAAATGTGAAGCAGGGGCAGTTAATACGGCCTGTCCGGTCTGTGTAACTGATAAGAGTAAATGTACGGGAAAAGCACCGGAACCTCCGGCAGAAACATCGGAGCCGGAAAAAGAGAAGCCTGCCGGATTGAACCCGGCTGCGCTGGCCCTTTTGCTGGCTCTGCTTGGTGGCGGTGGCGTATTTGCCTACTTGAAGCTCGTTAAGAACAAGCCTAAGACCAAGGGCAATGACAGTCTGGACGATTATGATTATGGCGAGGAAGATTCCGAGGAATGGGAAACTGAGGATGAGGAAGTCCTTGAGGATGGTTTTGAGGGTTCTGACCCTAATGAGGAACGCGATAGAGCAGATTGAACCATTTGAGCGTAGCGTATTTCAAATCATTGCGGGATAAGGGACAGAGGACAGGGAGAAATTCCTGTCCTCTGCTGCTCTACTCACTCTCTTACTGCAAATCTACACCCAAAATCAGCACATGGTCAAAGAAAGGAGGACCTCACAATGAACACCTGGAACTTGTTATTACACTTTCTGATTATTTTTGATCTGGTCGCCTTCGGAATTTACTTTGGAGGAGACATTCTTTTCACTGCTATAAGCAAAGTTCAAAAAAAGTCAAAGAAGGACGATGACTTGGATCTTTATGATTTTGAAATTGAGACCGCACCCCAAAAACGCTCTTTATGTGTGGACTCAATCCGAATGCTTTATTCTGGTGAGATAGATGAATTTGTGGAAAAGGAACTGTTGCCTGATGCAGCGGAGACCATGAACGCTTTATCTGAAGCTGAAAAAACAGCAGTTAGCCTGTTACTAAAAGCTTATATCGGTTTTTTGAGCGAAGAAGCAACGGTAGATGAACAAAGTTTTCCCATGGTTAAGGAACTGTTGTCTTATACACAGGGCAGCAAAGAAGATGGTGAAAAAGATGCCATAGATTGTCTGATGGAAGATACGGTCAGCAGAACCCACAGACATCGAGAATATTACAACAATTATCAACGCTATCAACTGATGCAGGTGGATAAAGAGCGTGTGATTATGGCCTGCAATATCATAATCAATGATTTGATTGGCAGGTTGTACCGATATGATTATCGCTTTGGCTATGACATTACACTTGCCTCAGAACACAGCATTGCAAAAAAACTGTCTGATAATTGGCAGAATGAATGGGAGGCTGAAGATGATGAGATATAAACTGGTAATCGCTGAAAAACCATCGGTTGCACAAAGTCTGGCTGCGGTAATCGGTGCAACTGCTCGTAAGGATGGGTATCTGGAGGGTAACGGCTGGCGTGTCAGCTGGTGCGTGGGCCATCTGGCCGGGCTTGCAGATGCAGACAGCTATGACCCCAAGTATGCCAAGTGGCGATATGATGACCTGCCTATCCTGCCGGAGCATTGGCAGATGGTGGTGGGAAAGGATAAGAAAAAGCAGTTTGATATTCTCAAAAAGCTGATGAACGCCCCGGATGTGACGGAGGTAGTAAATGCCTGTGATGCCGGACGCGAGGGCGAGCTGATCTTCCGCAGCGTCTATGAGCTGGCAGGCTGCCAAAAGCCGATGAAAAGGCTCTGGATTTCTTCGATGGAGGACTCCGCCATCAGGGAGGGCTTTGCAAACCTCCGCCCCGGTGCGGACTATGACGGACTTCGGGATGCTGCTCTCTGTCGTGCCAAGGCCGACTGGCTGGTGGGGATCAATGCCACAAGGCTTTTTTCCGTGCTGTACCACCGCACCCTCAACATCGGGCGCGTGATGTCCCCTACGCTGGCACTCATTGTCCAGCGAGAAGCTGAGATCGACACCTTTAAGCCGGTTCCCTTTTATACCGTGGCGCTGGAGCTGCCCGGTCTTACCGTATCCGGGGAGCGCATGGCGGATAAGGCCGCTGCCGAGCAGCTGAAAGAAGCCTGTCAGGGTGCAAATGTCACAATCAAAAAGGTGGAGTGCAAGGAAAAGTCCGAAAAGCCGCCTGCCCTCTATGACCTGACTACCCTGCAAAGAGATGCCAACCGCCTGCTTGGATTTACAGCCCAGCAGACCCTGGACTATCTGCAAAGCCTGTATGAAAAGAAGCTCTGCACCTATCCCCGTACTGACAGCCGCTATCTGACTGGCGATATGGCAGACAGCCTGCCGGTGCTGGTGAATCTGGTTGCCAGTGCTATGCCGTTTCGCAAAGGGATCGCCATTACCTGTGATCCGCATACGGTCATCAACGATAAGAAAGTAACCGACCATCACGCAGTAATCCCTACCAGAAATCTCAAGGATGCAGACCTTTCTGCCCTTCCTGCGGGAGAAAAAGCGGTGCTGGAGCTGGTGGCCCTGCGTCTGATGTGCGCCGTAGCCCAGCCCCATATCTATTCGGAAACTGTTGTGATTGCAGCGTGTGCCGGTGGGGAGTTTACCACAAAAGGAAAAACGGTGAAACATCCCGGATGGAAAGCACTGGAGGACGCTTACCGTGCCAAAATGAAGGATGCAGAGCCGAAAAAAGAGGGCGCAGAGAAAGCCCTGCCGGAGCTGACCGAAGGACAGACCCTTTCGGTTTCTGCGGCAATCGTCAAAGAAGGCAAAAGCAGTCCGCCTCAGCACTTTACGGAGGACACCCTATTGTCCGCGATGGAGACTGCCGGAAAAGAGGATATGCCGGAGGATGCCGAGCGAAAAGGTCTGGGGACACCGGCCACCCGTGCCGGTATTTTGGAAAAGCTGGTATCTGCCGGTTTTCTGGAACGAAAAAAGAGCAGGAAAACGGTGCAGCTTCTCCCTTCCCACGATGCAGTTTCCCTGATCACCGTTCTGCCGGAACAGCTGCAATCGCCGCTTTTGACTGCCGAGTGGGAGTACCGCCTGGGCGAGATCGAGCGCGGGCAGCTTGCCCCGGAGGAGTTTTTAGACGGGATCAGCACCATGCTGAAAGATCTGGTGGGGACTTATCAGGTCATCAAGGGAACTGAGTACCTGTTCACTCCGCCCCGTGAGGTGGTGGGCAAATGCCCTCGCTGCGGCGGTGAAGTTGCAGAACTGCAAAAAGGCTTCTTCTGTCAGAATGATTCTTGCAAATTTGCAATCTGGAAAAACAACAAATGGTGGGCTGCCAAGAAAAAACAGCCGACCAAGGCTGTGGTGTCTGCACTGCTGAACGATGGCCGTGTCCGTGTGACGGGCCTATATTCGGAGAAAACCGGCAAGACCTACGATGCCACTGTGGTTTTGGAGGACGATGGACAGTATGCCAACTTCAAGCTGGAATTTGACCAGCGGAAAGGAGGCAGCCGATGAAGCTCTCTTTAGTGGAACGGGAAACCATTCTCCTCTATAACCAGGCAGAACCAATGGCTGAGGTCTACACCCACGATCCCCGTCTGATGGAGAAGCTGGAACTGCTGGCAAAAAAGCACCCCGACCAGATCACCCGAAAGGACGCCCATAACTTTACCGTCCCCAAGCGGTGTGTATCAGTCCGGGAGCCATACAGCGCCGAGCGTCGCAAAGCTGCCAGTGAGCGTGCGAAAGCCGCCGGATACCAGCCCCCTGTGAAAAAGTCCGGCAGTTAAAGGCACATGGCAGAGAATGTATTTGAAGCAGTCAAGCAGTCGGTCAGCACCAGAGAAGCGGCAGCGTTTTATGGGATCGAGGTCAAACGAAATGGTATGGCCTGCTGTCCCTTTCACGATGATAAGAACCCCAGCATGAAGGTAGACCAGCGGTTCCACTGCTTTGGCTGCGGTGCAGATGGGGATGTGATCGACTTTACCGCAAAGCTCTTTGACCTCTCCCCAAAAGAAGCGGCGGAGAAACTGGCACAGGACTTTGGCCTGATCTATGACAGTCAGGCCCCGCCCCGCAGGAGATATGTCCGGCAAAAAACCGAGGCACAGAAGTTTCGGGAGAATCGACAGCGCTGTTACCGCGTACTGTCCGATTACTACTATCTGCTGAAAAAATGGGAAGCCGACCGTTCTCCCAGGACACCGGAGGAAGAACCGCACCCCCGTTTTGTGGAAGCAATCCAGAAGAAAGCCTATGTAGAGTACCTGCTGGACCTTTTTCTTTATGAAAGTGAAGAAGAACAAAAGGCATGGATTGCAGAACACACAGCAGAAATCACACACTTGGAAAGGAGATTGAAAATCATGGCTGAGAACAAACCCACCAACCGAGAACGGCTAAGGGAAATCACAGATGGCATCGAGCAGGGCATCAAAGAACTGTTTGAGAGTGAAAAGTATATGCGCTATCTGTCCGTCATGTCCCGCTTCCACCGCTATTCGGTAAACAACACCATGCTCATCTATATGCAGAAGCCGGACGCCACTTTGGTAGCCGGATACAATAAGTGGAAAGACCAGTTTGAGCGTCATGTAAAAAAGGGCGAGCATGGCATTACCATCATCGCCCCCACACCGTATAAGAAGAAAATCGAGGAGCAGAAGCTGGACCCGGATACCAAGGCTCCGATTCTGGATAAAGACGGAAAGATCGTCACAGAGGAAAAAGAAATCGAGATCCCCATGTTTCGCCCGGTCAAGGTCTTTGATGTGAGCCAGACCGACGGGAAACCTTTGCCGGAGCTTGCTTCCTCCCTTTCCGGCAATGTGCCAAATTATGAGGCATTCATGGAGGCCCTGCGCCGCAGCGCACCGGTGCCGATTACTTTTGAAGCAATGGCCGCCGATACGGACGGCTATTTTTCTGCCGATCATCAGAAAATTGCCATTCGTCAGGGCATGAGCGAGGTGCAGACGGTTTCGGCCACGGTTCACGAGATTGCCCACAGCAAGCTCCACAATCAGAAAAAGATTCAGATTGCCAATGACGAGCAATATCAGGAGATCGAGCTGTTTGATAAACCCGGTCTGTTCTCCAATGGGCGGATTGTCCGTGATAATCTGCCGGAGGGCGTTTATTGCTATGACCTGCGCGGTTCTGACTACGACCCCGGAGAGCCGGTCTGTGTAGAAGAACGAGTGGTTGTAAACCATGCAGGTTCCGTTCTGCTGACAGAGCCGCTGGAGCTGGCGGAAAATGGACGCCTGATGCTGACCGAGGAAGAAGGACTGAATTTTGTTGGCGGCTTTTCTACTCTCGCCCAGTTTTTGCAGGAACAGAAGAAAGACCGTCACACGGAAGAAGTAGAGGCTGAAAGCATCTCCTATGCAGTCTGCAAATATTTTGGCATTGAAACCGGAGAAAACAGCTTCGGCTATATTGCCAGCTGGAGTCAGGGCAAGGAACTGAAAGAGCTGAGAGCCAGTTTGGAGACCATCAATAAGACCTCCGGCACTTTGATCTCTGACATTGAGCGCCACTATAAGGAAATCTGCAAAGAGCGCGGAATCGACCCTCATGCAAAGGCAGAGCCGGAAACCGCCCCGATAGAGCAGCCAACCAGCAATCTGACCTACTATGTAGCAGAGTGCATGGAGTTTCCAAACCTCGGAGAATACCACGATAACCTGTCTTTGGAGGAAGCGGTTCGCATTTATCAGGAAATTCCGGCAGAGCGAATGAACGGGATCAAAGGAATTGGTTTTGAGCTGAAAGACGGAAGCGACTATGAAGGACCGTTTCCGATTTTGACCGGGCAGACCATTGACCTGGACACTATTCAGGCAATCGACTATTACCGTGACAATCCGCTGGTACAGAAAGCGGTAAAGGAACTGGCTGCGGCCATGCCGGAAATGGAGGTGCTGGGGGCGGACGCCAACCAGCAGGAGGCTTTGTTTCTGATCGACGATGCCACCTATCTTCATATCCAGCCCTGTGACAGCGGCTGGGACTACACCCTTTACGATGTTGCATCCATGAAAGAGCTGGATGGCGGTCAGCTGGATATGCCGGAGCTTTCCCGCATGAAGGCAGTTCTTCAGATTTGTGATGACAACGATTTGGGCAAAGACTCGGTAAAATACGCACCGTTGTTCATGATCGAGACCTTGCAGGAAGCTGCCTATCAGCAGATGCAGGCAGAGGCCAGTCAGATGGCTACTTCTTCCCAACTGCCGGAAGCACAGGAGCAGGCACTGGATGAATACCCCATGCCCGATGAGCAGGTCTCCACACCGGATATGCAGGAATACGGATACTCATATGATGGGATGCTCCCTGTTACCAGAGAACGGGCGCTGGAACTGGATGCCGCCGGTTTGACCGTCTATGTGCTGCATGAGGACAATACGGAGAGCATGGTGTTTGACCCGCAGGAAATCATGGATCATGGCGGTCTTTTCGGCGTGGACCGTGAGGAATGGGAGAAAAGCCCTCAGTTCCACGAAAAGGTCATGGAGCGTCAGGAACATCAGCAGGAACGAGAACAGGCATTTCTCTCCCAGAACAGAGATTGCTTTGCCATCTATCAGGTGAGCCGTGACGATCCGCAGAATGTGCGCTTTATGAATCTGGATTGGTTAAAGTCCCATGACATTTCCATAGACCGCAGCAATTATGACCTCATTTACACCGCTCCGCTGAGTGAGTCTGGCACTGTGCCGGAGCAGCTGGAAAAACTCTATCAGCAATTCAATCTGGAAAAACCCGTGGACTTTCACAGCCCCTCCATGAGCGTCAGTGACATCGTTGCGATCAAGCAGGACGGTAAGGTATCCTGTCATTACTGTGACAGCGTTGGTTTTACCCAGATCCCCGGATTCTTTTCGCAAAATCCACTGAAAAATGCGGAGATGGCCGTGGAGGACGATTACGGCATGATCGACGGTATCATCAACAATGGCGCAAAAGAGCCTACGGTGGCAGAGCTGGAACAGCAGGCCCGAAGCGGTCAGCCCATTTCCCTGATGGACTTGGCTGATGCCGTTCATCGGGAGGAACGGGAAAAGAAAAAGTCCGTCATGGAGCAGCTGAAAGGCCAGCCCAAGACAGAACACAAAAAGACAGCACCCAAAAAGAGTGCGGAAAGGGAGATTTGATATGGGAAACTTTACTTTTGAGGAAATGAACCTGATGTGCATTTACAATACCGGCAGCCGCACCGGACTGATCGACAGCCTGCGTGAGATGCGCGGCGAGCTTTCGCCGGAGGAAACGGAACTGAGGGAGCTGACCGACAGCGCCCTTACGAAGCTCTGTGCGATGACCGATGAGGACTTTGCCCAGCTGGAGCTGTACCCGGATTTTGACCAGTAAACACCATAACCGCAGGGATGGGGTGGCAAATTGCCACCCCGCCTTTTTACCCCAAAACTGAAAGGAGGACAGAACACTATGCCAACCAAAGCTGAACTATATGCACAGATGGCGGACAAGGTGGCAACACAGCTCACGGGGAGCTGGCAGGAATGGGCAGGGTTTCTCACTACTGCTTCCCGCCTTTACAAGTACCCGTTCCATGAGCAGCTGATGATCTATGCCCAGCGACCGGACGCCACCGCCTGTGCGGAGTACGATTTGTGGAATGAAAAGATGGGCCGGTATGTAAGGCGCGGTTCCAAGGGAATCGCTCTGGTGGACGATTCCGGGGACAGACCTCGCCTGCGCTATGTTTTTGACATTTCCGACACCGGAACCCGTGAACATTCCCGCACTCCCTGGCTGTGGCAGCTGGAGGAGCGCCATCTGGATTCCGTGCAGGCCATGCTGGAGCGCACCTATGATGTTTCCGGTGATGACCTTGCCGGACAGCTCACTGAGGTAGCCGGAAAACTGGCTGAGGAATACTGGACGGAGCATCAGCAGGACTTCTTCTATATCGTTGACGGTTCCTTTTTGGAGGAATATGATGAGTTTAACATCGGAGTACAGTTCAAGGCAGCAGCCACCGTCAGTATCACTTACGCTTTGATGTCCCGCTGTGGACTGGAGCCGGAACGCTACTTCGACCACGAAGATTTCATGGCGATCTTTGATTTCAACACCCCGTCCACCATCGGGGCGCTGGGAACAGCGGTCAGCCAGATCAACCAGCAGGTGCTGCGGCAGATCGGCGTTACCGTCCGAAATGCAGAGCGCGAAGCCAACCAAGAAAGGAGCAAACAAGATGAACAATCCCATGACCTATATCCAGAACGGAGACTATCTGATTCCCGACCTGAAGCTGAGCCAGCAGCCGGAGAAACCCCTGGGCAAGTACGGCAGGATGAGGAAAACCTACCTGAAGGAACACCGTCCCATCCTCTACAACCAGATGTTGCTGAGCGAGAAGCTGTACCCGCACCTTCTGGAGATCGACGAGACCGCCCAGAGCAGACTGGAGCAGATGATGCCCCAGCTGGCGAAGGAAGCGGGAGCCACCGAGGAACTGAAAGCCAGCGATCCCATGAAGTGGGTGGGGCTGATGAACACCTGCAAAGCTCAGGCCGAGGAAATCCTGATGGCGGAGCTTATCAACAGCTGACCCTAAACCTGTTCCTCTCCGAAGCGGAACAGATCCAATCCATAGATGAAGCAGAGAATGTAGCGCATACATCCTCTGCTTTTTCTTTTGCCCAAAATGATATTGACCATGTGCTGCGTTTGGGCGGCAATACAGACCGCCAGAGGGAGCGTGTGGTTGCAGCCTTTGAAAAGCAGAAAACCACCGCTGAGATTGCCGAGATACTGAAAACGCTGTACCACGGCGGCAACGGCCTTGGCAGTGTGAGCGCATGGTATGCCGAGGATGGTATCCATCTTTCTCATGGGAAGTCTGTCCGTTATGACAGGTCTGCCCAGGTCATTTCCTGGGAGAGCGCCGCAGAGCGTATCGGGGAGCTTTTGGAGAGCGGCCAGTTTGCCTCCAATGTGGAGCTTGCAGAAGCGGCAGGCTATGAACGCTCCCTCCTTGCAGAAAAGCTCTGGTATCTGTATCACGATCTCAGTGAGGACGCCAGAAAAGCCGGATATTTGTCCTGCCTGTCAGAGATCAAAGGCAATGGGTTCCCGGAGGAGACCCGCCGCCTGACGGAGCAGCTGAGTGACCCGGCTTTCCGCCAGACACTCAAGGAAGAATACGCCGCCTTCTGGACTGCCTATCAGCAGGACCGTGACCTGTTGCGCTTTCATTACCATAGGCCAAGGGAAATCTGGGAGAACCTGAAAGACCTTGACCTGCCCCGCAGGACTTTTTCTTCGGACCTTTCCCAAGTGCCAACCGTCCAGCATTTCATTACCGAGGATGAGATCGACGCCGCCATGACCGGCGGCAGCAGTTTCGCCGGAGGAAAAGGCCGTATCTATGCGTTCTTCATGGAAAACCATACGGATAAGGAAAAAGTGAGATTCCTTAAAGACGAGTATGGCATTGGCGGACGCTCTCATGCCCTGTCCGGCGCAACACACAGCGGCGAAGATCACGATGGGAAAGGACTGCACTATAAAAAGCAGGACTGCCCGGATGTTCACTTGAACTGGGAAAAGGTTGCCAAGCGCATTACCTCTCTTGTCCAGAAAGGCCGCTATCTTACCGAACAGGAACAGGCGCAGTATGACAAAATCCAGGCTGAAAAGGAACTGGCAGAAGAAGATGCCATTCAAGCCCAGCAGCCGGAGGTGGAGGAAGAAACGCCAAAGCCTACCCTTCGGGAGCAGTTTGAGCAGTATAAGCCTGTGGTGACTGCCGCTATTTCCGAGGATGCCGCATACCGCAATGCCTGCGGTCATTCTGACCGTGAAAATGCTGTCATCGAGGGCAATGCCGCTGTGCGCCGTGCGGTCCTTGGTTCTAAGGATATGGAGCTGATCCGCCTCTATTCGGATGTGCCGGAGTTCCGCCAGCGTCTGCACCGGGAAGTGATCGACGAAACCTATCCAAAGCTCCATGAGCTTCTGCGCCCTCTTTCTCAGGAAGATATTGATACTGCCCTTTGTGCATGGAACGGCAATATCGAGAGTAAACACGCTGTCGTCCGCTATATGAAAGACCATGCAAGAGAGAAAGATACCGCTGCATGGCTGGCTCAGGAATACGGCGGCAGTAACAGCAACAGCCTGTTCGTTGTCCGTGCCGGCAGCCCGGAGGAAACGCAGCTGCCCTGGCCGAAGGTACAGCGCCGGATTGCCCAGCTCATTCAGGAGGACCGGTTCTATACCGAAGAAGAACAGGACCGTTTTGACAATATCGACCCCATCGCCATCCGGGAAGCCCTGGAGGAAAGGGGCATCGTCAACGGCCAGGTGGCAGACTCGGAAAAACTGGACAATGCCCCATTTATCCAACAGGTGATGTCAGATGCCGAGACAGAGCAGACTTCCGAAGTTTCCATTTCCGATGAGGAATATGACGCAGTTCGCCGCCCAATTCCGCAAAGAACCTCCTATGACCCAGCCGCCCCGGTCTATGCCGTGGGCGATACCGTGTATATCGAGGATGACGCCTATCAGATCACCGAGCTGCGGGAGGACACCGTACAGCTTCTGCCCACCGGGATGGTATATCCCATCTACCGGGCAGAGCGCAAAGAACAGTTCGAGCAGCTGCTTCGGGCAGACCGCCGCAATGCTTACTATACCGAGTTTCTTCCTATTGACCCGGACAAGGCAGATCAGGACTTGCGGGATGTATTGTCCCATGGACTGATGGATGAAGCAGATAAAAAACAGGTTTCCACGCTGCTGCAATCCGGCAGGAGCAACAGTGAGATTGCCTACTGGCTGAGCAGAGCCTACCCTCATGAGATTGAGACCCTGAATCTGGAGACCGGCGATATTGCCGATTACCGTACCACGGCACAGGGCATGGAGCTGGAAGTCCTGGACGCAGAGGAAAAGCGTTTGGCTGTGCTGTATTTCCGCTGGGATGAAGTTGCGCCTTTGCTGCGCGGGATGTATGCCCGTCAGCTGGATGGCTTTGGACAGGAACAGCCCCAACCGTCTACCGAATCCCCGACCTTCCATTCCGAGACCGTGGCCGTCTATCCGGGCGATAAGAACAATCTGCCTTATGATGTGGTGGTGGAACGACTGCATATCGAGGAGCCGGAGCCACCAGCCCCTGTGACTGAGCCGGAGAAAACCTTTGAGGAAGTGCTGGACGAACACCCGGTTTCCATTCAGGTCAATGGCCAGTGGCAGACCTTCCCCAATGCCAAAGCTGCCGAGGAAGCCTCCTATGAGGAATACAAGGACAACCTGCGCCGCAATGCACAGAACTTCCGCATTACCGATGAGCATTTGGGCGAAGGCGGTCCGAAAGCCAAGTTCCAGGCAAATGTCAATGCGATTCGTTTGCTGAAAGAGCTGGAAGCTGCCGGACAGCAGGCAAGCCCCGAACAGCAGGAGGTTCTTTCTCGATATGTGGGCTGGGGCGGTCTCTCTGATGCGTTTGACCCGGAGAAACCGGCATGGGCTTTAGAGTATGCCCAGCTAAAAGAACTGCTGACCCCGGAGGAATATGCCGCCGCCAGAAGCTCTACCCTCAACGCCCATTACACCAGCCCTACGGTCATTCAGGCCATCTATGAAGCGGTGGACCGTATGGGATTTGAGACCGGAAATATTCTGGAGCCGTCTATGGGTGTGGGCAATTTCTTCGGTATGCTGCCGGAGGAAATGCGAAACAGCCGTCTGTACGGCGTGGAGCTGGACCCGGTTTCCGGGCGCATCGCAAAGCAGCTCTATCCCAAGGCGGACATCACAGTAGGCGGCTTTGAGACCACCGACAGGCGTGACTTCTTTGACCTTGCCATCGGCAATGTGCCTTTCGGTCAGTATCAGGTCAACGACAAAGCCTACAACAAGCTGAATTTCAGTATTCACAACTACTTTTTCGCCAAAGCACTGGACCAGGTGCGTCCCGGTGGTGTGGTGGCTTTTGTAACCTCCCGCTATACCATGGACGCCAAGGATTCCACCGTGCGCCGCTATCTTGCCCAGCGTGCCGAGCTGCTGGGAGCTATCCGTCTGCCCAATGACGCGTTCAAAAAGAATGCCGGTGCCGAGGTGGTATCGGACATCATCTTCCTCCAAAAGCGGGACCGCCCGCTGGACATCGTGCCGGAATGGACCCAGACCGGACAGACGGAGGACGGGTTTGCCATCAACCGGTATTTTATCGACCACCCGGAAATGGTGCTGGGCAGACAGGAGCCGGTAAGCACTGCTCATGGTATGGACTACACCGTGAACCCTATCGAGGGACTGGAGCTTTCCGACCAGCTGCATGATGCGGTGAAGTATATTCATGGCACTTATCAGGAGGCAGAGCTGCCGGAGCTGGGCGAAGGCGAAGCCATTGACACCTCCATTCCTGCCGACCCCAATGTGAAGAACTATTCCTATGCCATTGTAGACGGGCAGGTGTACTACCGGGAAAACAGCCGTATGGTGCGCCCTGACCTCAACGCCACCGCAGAAGCCCGCGTGAAAGGTCTTGTGGGACTGCGTGATTGTGTGCAGGAACTGATCGACCTTCAGATGGATGCAGCGGTTCCGGACAGCACCATTCGGGAGAAGCAGGCGGAACTGAACAGCCTCTATGACAGCTTTTCTGCCAAATACGGTCTCATCAATGACCGTGCAAACCGTCTGGCCTATGCAGACGATTCTTCCTATTACCTGCTCTGTGCGCTGGAAGTCATCGACGAGGACGGAAAGCTGGAGCGCAAGGCGGATATGTTCACCAAACGGACCATCAAGCCCCATCAGGCGGTGGCTGTGGTGGATACGGCAAGTGAAGCACTGGCGGTGTCTATCTCGGAAAAAGCCTGCGTGGATATGAGCTATATGAGCCAGCTTACCGGAAAAACAAAAGAAGAACTGGCCGGAGAACTGCAAGGCGTGATCTTCCGTGTACCGGGACAGTTGGAGAAAGACGGCACACCCCATTATGTGACTGCTGATGAATACCTTTCCGGCAATGTACGCCGCAAACTGCGTCAGGCGCAGCGGGCGGCACAGCAGGACCCGGTTTATGCAGTCAATGTGGAAGCTCTTACCGCCGCCCAGCCCAAAGACCTGGATGCGTCGGAGATCGAGGTGCGTCTGGGCGCTACCTGGATTGACAAGGAATATATCCAGCAGTTTATGTATGAGACCTTTAATACCCCGTTTTATCTCCAGCGCAGTATCGAGGTCAACTATTCGTCCTTTACCGCTGAATGGCAGATCAAGGGGAAATCTTCCGTATCCTACAACGATGTGGCAGCCTACACCACCTACGGAACCAGCCGTGCCAATGCCTACAAGATTTTGGAGGACAGCCTGAACCTGCGGGATGTCCGTATCTATGACACCATAGAGGACGCAGACGGAAAAGAGCGCCGCGTGCTGAACGCCAAGGAGACCACCCTGGCTGCTCAAAAACAGCAGGCGATCCGGGAAGCCTTTAGGGACTGGATCTGGAGAGACCCGGAGCGCCGCCAGACTTTGGTGCGCCAGTACAACGAAGAAATGAACTCCACCCGTCCCCGTGAATATGATGGCAGCCATATCACTTTTGGCGGCATGAACCCGGCCATTACCCTGCGGGAACACCAGAAAAGCGCTATCGCCCATGTGCTGTATGGAGGAAATACCCTGTTGGCACATGAAGTAGGCGCAGGCAAAACTTTTGAAATGGTAGCTGCTTCGATGGAAGCCAAACGCCTGGGACTGTGCCAGAAATCTCTCTTTGTGGTTCCAAACCATCTGACAGAGCAGTGGGCGTCGGAGTTTCTGCGTCTCTATCCTTCTGCCAACATCTTAGTCACCACCAAAAAGGACTTTGAGACCCATAACCGCAAGAAGTTCTGCGCCCGTATTGCGACCGGTGACTACGACGCCATCATCATGGGACACAGCCAGTTTGAGCGTATCCCCATCAGCCGGGAGCGTCAGGAACGGCTTCTCTATGAGCAGATCGACGAGATCACCGAGGGCATCGCAGAGGTGCAGGCCAGCGGCGGCGAGCGTTTTACCGTCAAGCAGCTGGAGCGTACCAGAAAGTCTCTGGAAGCCAGACTGGAAAAGCTGCAAGCCGAGGGGCGAAAAGACGATGTGGTAACCTTCGAGCAGCTGGGTGTGGACCGTTTGTTTGTGGACGAGGCCCACAACTATAAAAACCTGTTTCTATACACAAAAATGCGGAATGTGGCTGGTCTTTCCACATCGGACGCGCAGAAATCCTCCGATATGTTTGCCA
>OMAK01000724.1_pt1 | contig 15950 bp, 17 predicted proteins | sample 1644681 | NCBI WGS metagenome assembly OMAK01 (sample SAMEA103958133, study PRJEB25191) | human gut metagenome | biome: human-associated habitat [ENVO:00009003]; feature: intestine environment [ENVO:2100002]; material: feces | place: Germany | collected 2013/2015 | reverse complement strand
AGGCTTCACGGTTGGAGGTTCCAAACTGAGACATTTTTTGCTCAATCACAGCAAGTTCCTCCGCTGAAACTCTAAAGTTTAATTGCATATCCCGCTTACGCTTTGCCATGGTTATCTCTCCGGTCCCTGTTTCTTCGGGGCGGCAGGCTTATGGGCAGGCAGCTCCTGCTTGAGCTTTTGCAGGACAGAGCTTTTTGCTTTCTCCTGAACGGCCCTTCGAGCCTGTCTTGCAAACAGGTCTACAAGTCCCGGATTGACCTGATCTACTACCAGATAAGCATTGCGGCGAAACGATTCTTTGTCCTCCGGCATAGGAATGGTCTTTGCCCATGCTTTGTTGTCACGGGAGATCCGCCCATCTGCATCCTTATGCTGAATGGTATTGGCGAGAATAAAGTTCATCCGCTCTGCTCCAAATTCCTCCAAAATCTCTTGCACCGCAGAAGCAGTATCCAGCCTGTTATCCCTATAATGGGCACTGATTGCCTGCTCAATGGCAACTTTACAGGAAAAATTCGCCTGGTCAGACAGCCAATATGCGTCTGTTTCTCCATGCTTAGTCGCGTATGAAGCAGAATGAAGATAAACTACCATGGGATTAAGTTCTTCTGGTTCTCTGCATACCTCATTGGCTCGGCTTTCAATGCTGTCCCGGATCACATCCATATAGCCGGTCTCCAGCTTTTCAAAATAGCGGTACACATCCGCCAGCGGAGAGGGAGATTCCAAAAGTGCCTGAGCCTGGGCATCAGTCAGCTCCAGTTCCTCCATCGCCATCACAATGTCCTCACGAACCGTGTACTCATAGGTGTGGTGCAGGATTTCTTCCGGGGGCTGGCTTTTCAGCCAGTCCCTGTATTTATCCTGCTCAGCAGCCATCTTTTCATAAAGAGCTGTATTCAGATCGTTGGTATTCATGTTATCGCACCTCCTCATGCTGTTTTGGTTTCTTGTCTGTACTGCGGGGTTGCACCGGGCGTTTTAGGTTATCCAGCACCGAAGGCCGTGTACTTTTGGCAACAACAGACTCGGTGTGTGCCTGTCCCTTTCCGTCGATGTTGAGCAGGGTATCCAGCTCCACCAGACGGGCGTTTTTGCTTCTCAGTTCTTCTTCATAAAGGAATGGCTTTCCGACTTCCTCCTTTGCGGCAGCCTGCTGCTGATAGAGGTTATCCAGCTGGGCCTTTGCCGCCTCCAGACGCTGCGGCATCTGGGCGAGGGCATTGTCGATACGGGTAAGATTTCCGCGAGGGTCTGTACCAAGGGTTGCCCGGTGGGTCATCTGTCCTTTCAGCAGGAGCGTATATTCCTGTTTCCAGGCGGAAAATTCCACGGACATGGCATAGCCCCGGTAGCTGCCGATCTGCACCGGATCGGAGGTTTTGACCTCCTTGCAGGCATCCAAAAGGGCAGCACCGGCGTTCTCCTTATCGGTCAGCAGATCTCCACGAATCTCCATACCGGCAAAGCCGTCCTCCGGGTGCGGGTGAGCTGCCAAAACCTCCAGGTCAGATTCAAAGCCCTTGATAAAGCCCTTGTGCTTTTCAATCTCCTCCGGGAAGTATTTGAGCAGCTGGTCCTCCAGACGATATTGCTTGCTCTGGTGGTCGGCTTTCATCAGCTTCAGGCGGGATACCTCCACATCCAAATCCATACGCTCTTTGATGCGGGGATCTCCGGCACACAGAGCCTTGATCTCTGCAAAACTGAGGGCGGTTTCATCCACATCATCGCAGGAGCGTACCGGCGATTTAGAAGTCATGATCTGACTAATGAATTTTTGCTTATTCTCCACCGTCTGCCAGAGGTATGCGTCAAAGGTTCCTTCGGTCACATAGCGGTACACATGGACAAGAGGATTCTGGTTACCCTGGCGCTCGATACGGCCCTTGCGCTGGGCAAGGTCTCCCGGTCTCCACGGACAGTCCAGGTCATGAAGTGCCACCAGACGGTCCTGCACATTGGTGCCTGCGCCCATCTTGGCGGTGCTGCCCAAAAGGACACGAACCTGACCGGTACGGACTTTAGAGAACAGCTCCTTTTTCCGCACTTCGGTATTGGCTTCATGGATAAAAGCGATCTGGTCGGCAGGCATCCCCTGAGCAATGAGTTTCTGACGAATATCGTCATATACCGTAAAGGTCGGTTCCTGTTCCGGCAGAGGCACAGCGCCTTCCAATGCGTGAAGCAGTGGATTATCCAGCGTTTTCGCCGCCTTGCTTGCAGGAGCTTTTGCCTGCGGTGTAGAAATGTCGCAGAACACCAGCTGGGTCAGCTTGTCAGCTTTGCCATCCCGCCAGATCTGCATGATGTTGTCCACGCACTGATTGACCTTTGTGCCAGGTTCATCCGGGAGCATCTGGTTGACGATTCTCTGGTCCAGGCCCAGCTTACGGCCATCCGAGGTAATCTTGAGCATATTGTCCTGGGACGGGTCAACGGTTCCGCTGTGTACCAGCGATGCGCGCTCCGAAAGGGCCTTGACCATTTCCTGCTGATGTTCGGTAGGCTGCGCCACGATGTTGTGGTATTCCACTTCCGGGGTAGGCAGATTCAGCTGGTCGGCAGTCTTAATGTCAGCCACTTCTTTGAACAGGTTCATCAGCTCCGGCAGGTTAAAGAACTTGCTGAATCTCGTTCTTGCCCGGTAGCCGGTGCCTTCCGGTGCCAGCTCCAATGCTGTGACGGTCTCCCCAAATCGGGAAGCCCAGCAGTCGAAGTGGGTCATGTTCAGCTCTTGCAGGCGTTCATACTGAAGATAACGCTGCATGGTGTAAAGCTCGGTCATGGAGTTGCTGACCGGGGTGCCGGTGGCAAAGATCACACCACGATTTCCGGTGATCTCGTCCATATAGCGGCACTTGGCAAACATATCGGAGGATTTCTGCGCGTCCGATGTGGAAAGACCAGCCACATTTCGCATTTTTATTATAAAAACTTACTAAATTTCTGATTATCTTTTCATAAGTTGGTAAATGCCGATATATCCCGTATTTTAGGGCTTTATCGGTATTTTCTTTTTGGAAGATACCTTGCATAAGCTGGCATTTACCAGCATGAAAATGCAACCAAAAGTAGTAAATGAGTAGTAAATATAAGCTCCGATATTAACAAGCCAGTCTTTCCAGCTCCGCTTTTGCAGATTGAAATGTACCGTGTGCGTAATAGCCAAGTGTCATGGTTATGTTAGCGTGTCCCATGAGATATTGCAGGGTGTTTGGGTTCATTCCTCTGTTTGCCATATTCGTACAATAAGTATGTCGGAATGAATGTGGTGTAATGTTTGGTAACTTATCTGTGTGATACTTGTTATACTTCTTAATCAGTCCTCGCACCATGCCCTCATAGTTTCCTGCAACTTTAGGTAATCCCTCACGGTTTAAGAATAGGAAATTGCTGTAACCACCTACAATTAGCGGTTGTGTATTTCCTCTGTTCTTTAGTATTCTTTGGATTGCTTGATAAGCTCGTTCTGTCAATGGGAGTTCTCGTTTACCGTTTTTCGTCTTTGGCGTTTCAATATAGTAGCCGATTTCGCTATCTTTCAATAACTGGTGGTCTATATTGAGTATTCTGTTCTGCATATCAATATGCGTCGTCAATCCGCAAAATTCAGAAATACGAAGCCCCGTTTCCAGCAGAAGCACAACCTCATCATAATACTTACTGTAAATCTTGTCCTTTTCCATAAAGGCAAGAAGGCGTTCTTCCTGCTCTGGTGTAAGGATAACTTTCGGCTCTGTATCATCTTCCAGAACATCACTTAGCTTAAATTCAAACGGGTTCTTTCTGATACAGTCGTCCTGTATCGCCATGTAAAATGACGCTTTCAAGGAACGCTTATAGTTATCAATCGTTTTATAGGCATATCCTTTTTCGCTCATTCTGATAGCCCATTCTTTAGCGTCTGACTGTTTAACAGTATCAATCGCCCTCATACCCAATGGGTCATTTTTCAGAGCGTTCATAAGATACTGTCGTCCCTTTTCGGTAGCCCTCTTGATGTTCTTTCTTTGGCTGTTCTTCTTCTCGTAGAGCTGGCAGACTGTCATTTTACCGCCTGCTGTGTCGATACCGTCGTTAAGGTCTTTTTTTATCTGTGCTTCTTTTTCCCTCAACGATATATCATCACGCTTTCCAGCAGGTGTCTTGTCTGTCGGTACAAGTTTCCAAGAATAGATAAATTGTGGCTTTCCGTATATATCGGTATATTTATAAACGTATCTTCCGTCTTTTCGCTGGCTCTCCCCATTACGCAAATTGCGATTTTTACTGTCTTTTCGTTTCACATTAGACATAGTGTAAAGCTCCTTTCCGTCATGGAATGAGCCGTGATACGCTATACTTTATTATACCATATCTACGGCTCAATGACATTAGATTTCGTCCAATGTATCTATGATTTTTTCAAATTGTTTTCGCTTAATCTGAATACGGTTACCATTCACGATAACCCAGCCAGCGTCAATATTTTCTTCGGCTAATTTACGCAATTTCTTTTCGCCAATGCGGAAGTATTTAGACGCTTCTTCAATCGTCAGCGTATATTTTTCCCAGATAGGCACATCAGTATTGTTCATAATCTATGCACCCCCTTTACTGTGTGTTGTTTTTTTACAAGCAGACAGACGGCTTTGGAAAGCTCCATTAGTATCTCAACTATTCCCATTCTTGTGGGCAGAACCGCACCATGCGGACGTATCATTATTCTGTGAGGATAGGTTGTGGCAAAACGACTTTTCCAACAGTCGCTCTCGGATCACTGCGTGGGTCGCTCGCTTTCTTTTGGAAAGGTCGTGGCGTACAGTCCCCGTGGCTCGCTATCTCACAAACGTATCTGTCTGCTTTATTCAGTTGTCAAAGAGCTGTGGCGAAAGCGTGTTGCTTTCATGTAAAAGCAGGGCAGAGCAGGAAAGAGGGGGACATTAAACCATGCTCTGCTAAAAACTGCTTATTCTTCTTCGATTTCTAAGGCAATATCAAACCCTAAAATCATTTTGATAAGTGCTTCTCGGATAAGTCCCTTTAATTCCATATCTACAACAATATAAACATTACCGTATTCATCATAGAGTGGACGCAGACAGCACTTTGATATGTATGGGTCATAAAATGCCAGTATCTTTTCAATCGCTTTTTCGTCCCCGTCCATAGCCTGCGAAAGCAAATAGTAGGACGGTTTTTTCATTGTGTGTTTCATTTGCTATCTTTTCTCCTTTAATATTTTTTTCATAAGCTCTAATGAATTGTGTCGGTTTTGAAAAACACCACTTCTTGAAATGTTTTGTCTTTTTGCAATCTCGGTATCGCTCATTTCCAAGAAATAATACATTAGCAAATTCTCTCGATTACGTTCAGACAAATGTTTCAAGGCTTCTGCCAGTTCATCATCACAAATACGAATATCATTACCGCATACGTTGAAAAATGTATAATCGCTGTCGTATTCGTCCCACACAGCCAGTTTTTCCACGACGATTTCTGGAAGCTCACAGAATGGACTTTCTTTGTCTTTTCGTCGCTTCAATCCCTGATGGTAGTCCTTAACAACATGACGGACAACTTTCTTCAAACAACTTTCAAAACGGCATTGAACAGTTTTTTGGAAGTCAGACGGTTTCATCAATCTCACCCCCTTTCCGTTACGACGTGAAAAGTGGTTATCCCTCTTTCCGCACCATATAGGGAATGGCAGGTGTGATTTGCTAAGTTGAAGATAAAAATTTTTGAAAATTTTTGAGTATAAAAAAAGCCCGCACAAAACTTGTTGTTTGTACGAGCTAAAATATTGATATATTCAATTATAAATTGTGTTTCGATAAATTGTATTTTGCTAAATAATCTTCTTAAAACGTTCCATAATGCAATCTTCCCTTAATGATAAAACATTGGTTATCAACAATTTTAATATATGTATGGAAAAAGTTTGTATGTTTTTTCTCTATATAAGCTATATCCTTTGAAATATTTTTGTAAAACTGCTTCTTCAACATTTATTCTTATTTGGTAGCAAACAAAGCTACAAATAGCAACTATCAATATAGCAGGTATATTCTTTAATACAATGCTTACACCTAATAAGGACAAAATACTTCCAGTGTAGGCAGGGTGGCGGACTAATTTATACATACCACTTGTTATTAGTTGTTGTTCTTTACTAATCTGAACATTTAATGTAAATGCCTTTTTTAAAGTTAAAACAGCTTTTATACGAATACAAATCCCGAATACTATAATTAGCATACCAATTTTTGCAGAGTAAGCAGGTAAAGTCATTTCTCTTATGTAAAATGGAGCTTTTTGACTGACACATAGAAAACTAATTATCAAGCAAAATACAAAGTTTAAGTATAACAACCATTTAGTTCCTAAATCTCTAGTATCAATTTTTTCAGTTCTATTTTGTTTTGAACGTGTATAAAAGAAAATAAATATTTCGGAAATAAGTAAACATATTAGCAACACATTAAATATATAATATTCAATAGCACTATTAAATTTTGTCATATCGCCCATTACTATTACCTCTTATTCCTTAATCTTAAAAAATTATTTATTTCATCAGCTTGTCTTTTGGAAATATGATAAAAATAGCAATGAATGGCTATCATAATTAAAATATAGACACATGAATACCATGTAATGTTAATTGCACTAAATGCAAACCATTTGCCTATAAATGCCACACCAATGGTTATTGGATATAATATAATCATTTCAGCAATAAAGTGATGTATATATTTGCTAAAATCTATAAATGATAGAAGCCAATCGACAATCACTGACACCATAAGATAAACAAACACCTGCAAAATAAAGAAACAAAATCTGTCTTTAGAATATCCTACTATAATATTGCTTATTGTTGCATACAAAATAATAAATGTAAATGCCATAGAAAATGCAGGAAGATATGTCCTTAAAAATTTATTCATAATAGCCACTCCTTATCTTATCTCTTAGAATAGGAATATATTTTCTTGAAACAATCAGATTTTCTTCATTGTTAAGTTCTGCCAATAATCTGTGGTTAGGGTAAGGTTTAACACAGACCAGACAAGAAATATTCAATAAGGCTGTTTTGCTTATCCTTACAACATTTGACCTTATTAAATCTTGTTCAATAGCAGAAAGTGTCTTTTTACATTCAAATATTTTGTGTTGAGTGTACATAAATGTTTTTTTATCAACGGTTTCAAAATACAAGACTTCATTTAATGGTATCTGATACAGCTTTTTTTCAAAAATTCCTTGTATAAGATATTCCTGTTGACGGATATATTGAACAATCCGATTTAAAGGTTGTGTCATACTTGAATATCGTATATCTATTTCCGTTTCAGTCAAATCTTTTTTTTCCAATAGTTGCAGTTTCAATGTATTTCCCTCCATTACTTCGATAGAAGTTTAATATTTCTCTAAAGCAATTGCAAGCACTTTAAGCTCAAATACCCTTAACAGCATTTAAAATACCCACATTCCACTTTGTTCAGTTGCAGAGCATACACCGTATGACGCAAGCCTTGTTCATTATCCCACAATCTTCCAGTTGCTATCTTTATGTAGCACAAGCTCATACTGCGATACCTGTGTCGCTTTTGTCTGATTATCAAGGAATTTCACGGCAACCTTGACTTTCACATTATCCCCGTCCTTTGTAAAGATAGGGTTTACCAATTCAGAATAAAGGTAGTCCCTGCCGATAGGTTCAATCACATTTCCCGATACATAGTAAGCAAGTTCTTTTTCTGTAGCTGTCGGGTAGAGCTTAAAGAATGTTTCCAAAAATGAGGTAGCGTCATTTACGGTATCAGCGTCCACGCTTGCGTCTGCTTCTGGTGTCTTTGGCTCATAGTCTGATTTTTCGATTGCTGGTGCAAGGGTAGGGTTCTGAACGATTACCATATCCCCGTCAGCGTCCACATGGACTTTCACGGTATAGGTTGCTTTAATTGCTGTTGTCTGTTCTCCCTCTTTTATCTGCTGATCTACTTCGTAGGTAGCAGAAAAAGTGTCCGTCCCCGACTGTTCAATACTCCATACAATCACATCTGTAACCTTGGAGCTGGTCGGTATATCGGTTCTAATGGTATCCACATTCAAGTCCTGCAATTCCTTTGTCAGATAACCGTTGATTGCCTGCGTTCTTGCTTCAATCGCTTCTTTGCTGTTATTCCATGTGTAATAGGACTTCGCAAAGTTCTTCACGAAATTTTCTATCCCGTTGGTGTCCTGCAAGCGAAGTTCAATGATTTCTTTTTCATGGGTCGTGTGCTGGTCGATAGCCGTAAAATTCTTATACACTCCAAAGCTCACGCTTGCGATAAGCACCACCCACAACGCAATCACGGCTTTCTTATGTGTGCCTACCTTAACAGTACGCACCTTTTTTTCTTTTGGTTCTTTGATAGTTTCTGTCTGTTTCTTATTCTTCTTAAACATATTTTTCAAGTCCTTTCTATTGTTTTACTCGTCCTGCACCGATTAAGTGCTGTTGCCAGTAACTACTACTTAGGTCTGCATATCCTATCGGGTTGCCTGCATGGTACATCTGTGTCGGCGAAACGAGAATACCAACGTGTGTTACATAACTTCCAGCATTATAGGTAGAATGAAAAAACACCAAGTCCCCAGCCTTTGCCTGCGAAAGTGGAAGATGTTGGGTAGCGTCATACTGTGCTTGTGCCGTTCTCGGTAAGGAGATACCAGCTTTTCCATAACACCATTGCGTCAGTCCCGAACAGTCAAAAGAAGTGTTGGGATTGCTACCGCCATACACATATTTCCAGCCTTGATATTTCAACGCTTCATTCATTACCTTTTGTGCCAGCTCTCCCGATACCTGCGAAACAGTTAAATACTGATTGACTAATTCCACATAGAACATATTTCCATAGCCATACCGCCAGCCCCCGTTCTTCGCAACAGCTATCGGGTTGGTGTAGGTTATTTTCTTTCCACCCGATTTCTCACGAGCGAAGCTCTCTGCAAGATTAAAAGTGTGTTTCTTTCCTTTTCCTGCCACATGTCCCACATAGCCACCGCCATAGTTATAGGACTGTATCGCTACATTCAAATCGTCGATACCTTGATTTTTGCAGGAAGAAAGCAGGGACGCAAAATACTTACACCCCTGCTTGATTGAACTTTCCGTATCTAAGGAATTAGGTGGTAAACCAAGACTTTCCGAACTCTGCATAACATCTTCTGCCGTACCGCCACTTTCTACTTGAATGATAGCAAGCAGTACATTGACATACTCGGAGATACCGTTTTCTCTGGCGTATTTTTCCACCATAGGCTGATGTTTCAAAACTTCTGCGGATAGGTTCATACCCGTAATGCCAGAAGAAAAGTTGCTGTTCTCGTCGTCGCTGTCCGCACTAATCAACACCCCAAAGAAAAGCACCAGAGAAAAGAGGATAGGAAACAGACTGCCAATGAGAGCGATATGTTTCAGTTTCATTTTTTCTTCTGTCCTTTCTTCGTTACAAGGTTACGAGTTTTCTCTGTGGTCTGCTGGTTCTTCTGGACGCTCTGCGTCTGCTGAACCTTTGTCCTGCGGTCTTTGGTGTAATTCTGGCGTGTTTCCTGCGATACTACTTTTTCTACATTCTGCCTATGTGCTGGCTGTGCCGACTGGGTCGCTTTTCTATCAGAAGCACCAGAAGATAGCGGACGCTCTTTGATAACATTTGTCTTGACTGGCTCACTTGCTTTTGAAGTGGTCGCTGTGGCAGGACGTTTGACTTCCTGCATTTTTTCAGCACCCGTCTTTGAAATGCTTGAAGCTGTGGCTGGTCGCTCATGGGGACGGGTAGCTCCCGTTGTCGCTGATCCGTCCGTCTTTCGTGCCTGCCTTGCTTCTTGTGCCTTTTGAAGCTCCATACGCTTATCAGCGATATTCTGTCTATGCTGTTCCTGCTTTTCCAATCGTCCCGACTGTCTGGACTGCTGTTCCTGCACCATGCCACGCTTGAAGTCGGACACGCTGGACTTTGCCTTTTCCTTTGCGGAATACACCGCATAAGCGGTCTGTGTCGGCATATCCTTGATGTTTTCTTTGACAGCATTTGCCTTGTCTTTCACTTTATTTTTCGTATCTAAGACAGCACCCACCTTTGAGCCTGCACGCTGTCCCATGCTGGAAGTGGTATTGCCCCGATTTTCTTTAGAAGCTGTATTTTTTCTTTCAGCCCTCTTGCCAGCAACGGCACTTCCAGCCACCGCACCAGCCACACCGCCCGAAATACCGCCAGCACTTACCGCCCTTGCAATACGGTGTTCCATACGCCTAGCTCTATGTCGCATAAACAGATACGGTCTGCGGAAAATTCTTCGTCCCATGCTTTGACTGTCATTAGCGTTCAAAGAGAACATACTCATTAAATCGCCCAGCTTCATGTAGATACCAGCGAAACATACTATCTGCAAGAACGCCACCATGAAAAACGGATAGTCCGTGGAAATGTTATAAAACATACTGGAAATGCTGAACGCCACCGTTACAATGAGCGTTATTCCTGCCCGTGTCATTATGGTATTAAATACCCTTACGATTGCCTGCTTTGCCATGCTTTCATAGCTCGGTATCATGGAAAGTAAAAAGCTGATAGGTAAAAACATTGCAAAGATAATAAAAAGTATCTGGCTAAACAACATCATGCCCGTAAGCAAGAATACAAATATCGTGATACCTAAGTTGAAGAACAAGAGGAAGAACACCATACCTAAACGGTTTACCACCTGCGGTATCGTCAGATTGTTGTTGTCGTTATCCTCGATTTCTGTTTTCACGACTTCCTCTCTGGTCTTTCCGTCCTCGTCCTCTGGACTTACTGATACCAGAGCTTCCACACGGTCTGTCCCGATTTCTTCTGCGTTGCTGTTCCCGAATTGCAAGAGTAACCACGGCTGTTCCACTTGAATAGAAAATAAGCTGTCCCGTATCAAGTCCACGCTGTCCTTGCCCTCGCTGTCAGAGTTGGGGAGCATGATTTTTGTTCCCAAGTCCAAAGAAGCGGTACTGATGTCTGATGAAAATTCATTTATCTTCTTAATGTAGTCGGGAGCATAGGCAATAAATGAAGCGGACAGCACGAACACCACCACAAAGTTGATAACAGCGTGAAGTGCCTTGCTGGTTTCCCGTTTAATCAGTCCCGTATAAGCAACATAAAGTCCCACCACCAAGATAATGAGAAGCAGAAAGCCAACATAGAAGCCAGAGCTGGAAAAGCCGTTTGAAGTAACGCCTGCAAGGGTCTGTATGCTCTTTCCGATACTGTCTGCCATATCGTTAATAAAATCAAGTTTATAGGCTTCCTGCACCACATAGCCCGTTGCATTACTTAAATAAAGGCTTATCGTCCAGACAAAGTTGGTAATACAGTAAAGTCCATACTGCACCGATTTTCCGATACCGTCCAGCCAGTTCCACGGAAGCCACGACCAGCTATTATCCACATAAAAATCAAGCTGGTAATTCGACAGCGGATATTTTGAGTAAAGATTTTCTGCGTTTATGGTATCGTCCACAAGTCCCGTCGCATGAGCCACCGTCCCCAGAAGTGAAAGCAGGATAAGGGAGAGTGCCACGACAAACAGAGCCATTTTGAGAAAGTGAAGTATCTTCCTTTTTGTGAACGCACCTTTTATCCTTTCTTTCATCACTCCACCTCATTTCTCTGTACGGGCGGTCTGGTATCAAAGGCGTGTAGCAGTTCTTCAAAGACGGGGTGTATCTGTACCACACCGACACGCCCGTATAAGTCCTGCAATAAGCATTGTCCGTTCTCCAAATCACGAAGCCGTTTCTGGTTGTTTTCATCGTCCTTGTCGATACCGAAAAATTCTAAGGTCTGTTTTATCTCGTTGATGTCAGTAGAACGAAAGGCAAATTTCAAGCCGATATTGTTTTTCAGACTTTCCTTTGACACGTCCCCAGAAGATTGTGTAACGAAATAAACGCCTGCCTGCATAGCTCGTCCAGCACGAACCAGCTTGTTAGAGAGCGTTTCTCCTTGTGCCACATTTAAGAACGCCCACGCTTCGTCTAAATCGACAATCTTAAAAATGCTTCTGTCCGAATGGATAAAATCAAGGGCAAAGGTACTAATCACAATCAGCATAGACACAGACAACAATTCAATGGTCGTGTATTCTTCAAAAGTGGTATCTTTATCTGGCAGTACAAGGTCGGCTACTTGAATGATATTGAGCTGGTTATCCAGACTGATTGCATTTTCCACCGTACCGTCTGAAAACAGCAGATGTGCAAAGTCGTAGTCCGTGAAGCTGTCGATATGGTCTGCGATATTTCTTGATATGGGCGTATCTTCACGGCGTAGCTCGTCTATCACATGGAGCAAGCCCCGACTGTCGCTCTGGGTAACGGAGCGTACTGCCTTACGAAGTACGGGGAATTTTTCGCCGTCCCTTGAAGAAATACCCGTAAGGAATGTTAAGATGTCGATTGCCAGACTTTCAGCGTCTTTTACATTCTTCATAATCACAAACGGGTCAAGAAGTCCTGCATTGTCCTTATCGCTGGTAAGATTTACGATATTGATTTCATGGGCAATCTCTGGGAGCGTTTCTTTCCAGTTTCCACGTTCGGCTTTGGGGTCTAAAATGACTGCTTGACCGCCAAACAGCACCGCATAATATACCAGAAGATTGTTACAGAACGATTTCCCACCGCCAAGCGAACCGACAAAAGCAGACGCTAAAGCGTTGGTAACTGTACCTTTTACACCTTGACTGGCAAGGGACGGTTGCAGGTACACATTTCTTCCCGTATCAACAGAATAGCCCATATAGATACCCGTAGTTTCTCCTAACTGCTGTGTCGCACCAAAGCCAAGCCCAGCTAAAAAATCTGATTTTACATACTGCACATAGTCATTGATATATCGCTTGCTGGCTGGTAAAAATTCAGAATGAAGCCCCAGCATATCCCCAGCAGGACGCACCAGCTTTACATTGAGGTCGTCGTAAAAGTCCTTGACTTCATCACAACGGCGTTTCAGCTCGTCAAGATCGGGTGCAGACACCCGTATGACGTAGCTTAACTTATACATACTTTCTTTTGTCTGGTCTAAATCAGTTTCCAGCTCGTCCACGCTGTCTAAAGCGTCCACCACATTTGAGCTGGTTTCACTTCCTGCTTGATAGGCGTGATTATCAAGGTCTTTCAGTTCCTTTTTCTTGTTGCGGACGGTCGTTAATGCTTTCCGATTTTCCACGATTTCTACATTCATAGAAGTATCAACGGGGAATGTGAATTGCTGTTGCTGGAAATAGAAGATTTCACTTGACGGAAAATCAAGCTCGCCTACAATCGCATTGACGGTAAAATAGGACACATAGCTTTCCTTGTCCTCATGTTCCAATCTTAAATACCGCTGGCTTTCCTCAATCACACACCTTGTCGGACGGATAAGGTCGTAGTATTTTATCAGCGTTTCTTTCTTATAGTTCTTCTTTGGTAGCTGGTACTCATAATCTTCATAAGCGATACCGTCCCTGCCGTAAAGATGTTCCATGAGATACCCAAAATCATTGATTTCCAAACGACGCACCTTAAAGCGACGGGAGATTTTGTTTTCCAGTAACTTTTCCATTTTCATGTAGCGGTTGATTTCATCATTCGGCATGGAAACAAAGTCATTCATCAGCGTGTGGTTCACTTCATGGAGAAATTCCTTGAATGTCAGCCACGCCGATTTTTTGATGTTCTTCAGATTGAGCTGTTCTTCCGTAACCATGAGCTTAAAGCCAAGAAAAAAGCGGTAGTCCACTTGATTGTCCCCAATCATAGATACTAACGCTTCGGTCTGTTCGTCTATCTTCTGGCAGGCAACTTCCTTTAATTTTCCAGTTACCAGCTTCTTTGACTGCTCCTGCATACTTCGTATGGAGCTTTCTGTGGCAATCTGCAACGCATGAATTTTACCCTCACGGGACTGTGCGATAAGCTGTCGGAAACTGTCATGCACGATAAATTTCTGCTCTGCGGATAGAAAAGAATAGTTGTATGGTATCAGCTCATAGTAGGCGAACACCTCATTGTCCTTGTTCCAGACAAGGTTATTGTCAATATATTTTATCGGGAACATAGTTCACACTCCTTACTGCCGTGATTGTTTCATTCAATATCTGCTTATGCAGTTTTACGGCTTTTCCTGCATAAGTGATTTTTGGTCGCAGGGCATAGGTTATCTGTGATTTCAAAAAGCTGTACGGCTTCTTTCCGTCAAAGGTTTTCTGCGACATAAACCAAGTGAGAGCAACGGGAATACCAAAGTATTTGAGAAATGCTCCCTCAATCATGGAAAGTGGGGGAATATCCCCAAACAGAATGATGATAAATTCTGTAATCACAAACCATGTAATCTGTGTAAAAGTAACGGGAAAGGGTAAGTTAAAGTCATTGATTGCATACAAGACTTTTTCCACGTTCCAGATACCCGTATAAGATTTAATCTTTTTCAAGTTCTTTCAGCTCCTTTCGTAAGTTCTTCAAAGAGAAAAGGACAGCCATTTTCAGACTGTCCCTTAAAAGAGAAATACGCTGTCAGTAGCAACAATGCTTGTCGCTGATCTTCCAGCGTTAATATGGTATCTCGCACATACCTCGGCTTGTTTCAATAAAGCAACCGCCCATATCCAAATCTCGCCCGTAGGCTTCATAGTCAATGTAATTCTGTAAGCTGGGTGGAATGTCCCCAAGTGCCTGCAATTCGTCTATGTAGTAGTAGGCAACATCTGTCATGGTTTCACAGTCGGGATAATAATAAATATCGTCCTTGTGTTCCACGACTTCTTCCAGCGTCCCATAGTGGCTGATAAATTCGTCCAGACACTCTACGATATAGTCGGGAAGTTCCTCTATCATTTCATACATCTCATTGAGTTCTTCAATGGAAACATACTCGCCAATCGCAATGGGGAAGTTGTCGGTATCATGGATAGCGTATTCCTCATACTGTTCATTCAAGCCGATTTTTTCTTTTACATCTTCCTCGTCAATAGGAAATGTGAACCAAGCACCGACTAAATAGCCCTCATTGTATTTGCCAAGATTAGCAATGTAAACCGCCATATCATCAATCATAAGCACCACCTCATTTCCTACTCTGGCAGTTCAAAGATACCGTGTTCTGTTACTAAAAATTTCCCGTGTTCCTGCAAGTGAGAAGCGTAGGCTTCAAAGTCAAAGTAATATTCTTGACAGTCCTCGGATAAATGCTTAAATGTCGGGTCGTTCATCAGCTTTTGCTTTGCAACATCTATCATGCTTTTGCAGTCGGGATAAACCGTAATCACGTTCCTGCAAATATAAAGTGCTTCTAAATTCTCAAACACCGTAAGTAGTGATACATATTCTTCCTGCATATCACTTGAAAGCTGGCGGTACATAAAATCTAATTCGTTGAGCTGATACACGCTTGTATGTTCGTGGACTTCATCAGCATAAGGCAACACCTTTTCGATAATACGGTAATCCCCACTTTCTGCACCGACACCTAACTTTTCTTCAAACTCGGCAACATCTATCGGCAGTTCAAACCAGTATGATATTGTTTCTTCGCCAGTTGTTCCTTTCGTTTCCACCAGCACCCTTGTTTCCTGCATTGTTCCTCACGTCCTTTCTGTTGTTTCATCACATCTTGTAAGGTCTGGTACGACATACCAAACACATACTTTGAAAAATCTTCTAACTGTCTTTCTTCATAGTTGGCAAGGTTCAGTAGTTTCATTTCATGCCACACCTTACGCTTGTAAGAGGGCAGGTCGGAAATGTATTCACAGCCGACTTTTGCCTGCATATCCTTAAAAATATCGTTCATGTCATCACTCCAATCTGATTTTAGGTAAGAAAAAAGCAGTCAATCCTAAGACTAACTGCTTTATGTATATGGATATAATTTGATTAAGTTTTAAAA
>OMAK01000721.1_pt1 | contig 15983 bp, 14 predicted proteins | sample 1644681 | NCBI WGS metagenome assembly OMAK01 (sample SAMEA103958133, study PRJEB25191) | human gut metagenome | biome: human-associated habitat [ENVO:00009003]; feature: intestine environment [ENVO:2100002]; material: feces | place: Germany | collected 2013/2015 | reverse complement strand
TCCATCTGGACGAGCAATACTTTGATGTGATTAGCAGTAAAACCGAGAATGAAATCCAAAAGGGTTCTATAGCAAATGAGCTCTTACATTTCTACCAGAATTGGTTTGAAGATAATTCGGAATGCGAGTACCTTATCCATACACCGGATGGCAAACACTTCCAATACCGGAATTATTATGACAGATACTCCCATCCACTTATGGAACAACTTAATATTAATCGTACACCGCATTGCTGCAGGCACACATGTATTTCAATGTTAGCAGAAGCTGGTATTAACCAGACGATTATCAAAAAGATTGCGGGGCACTCAGGTGCAATGACACTCACAGAGAAAGTGTATACCCACTTTGATATAAAGGAACTTGTAGATGCGATTAATAAGATTTAAACAAAGAAAAGGACATTCCCCAGTATCTCTACTGAAAAATGTCCTATACATATCAATATCTTTGTTGCATACCTGCTGCATATGTGTTGCATTCGATGTAAATTCCAGCACATCTGACTGCATTCCACAACTTCTGTAACCCTTGAAAAATGGGCTTTTCTTGATATCTTCGTTCTTGAAAGATTATCTCTTTGAGAACTGAGGAGCTCTACGAGCTGCTTTGAGACCGTATTTCTTACGCTCTTTCATACGTGGATCACGTGTTAAGAATCCAGCAGACTTAAGAACCGGTCTGTACTCTGAATCTACCTGAAGGAGTGCACGAGCGATTCCGTGACGGATTGCTCCGGCCTGTCCTGTGTATCCACCACCACGAACGTTAACTAAAACGTCGAACTTGTCAACTGTCTCAGTTGCAACTAATGGCTGACGAACGATCAGCTTTAAAGTTTCAAGACCAAGATACTCATCGATGTCTCTCTTGTTGATGGTGATATTACCTGTACCTGGTACTAAATATACTCTGGCAACAGATGATTTTCTTCTTCCTGTTCCGTAATACTTTGTATTAGCCACTGTTTTTCCCTCCTAATTAAAATGTTAAAGCTTCAGGTTTCTGAGCTGCATGCTTGTGATCCGGTCCAACGTATACGAATAATTTTGTATACATCTCTCTTCCTAAAGGTCCCTTTGGAAGCATACCCTTTACAGCGTGAGTAATTACAAATTCCGGTTTCTTCTGCATCATTTCTCTCAATGTAGCTTCTTTCATTCCGCCTACATATTCAGAGTGATGATAGTAAATCTTCTGATCCAGTTTCTTACCTGTAACCTGAATCTTCTCTGCATTTACTACGATTACATAATCGCCTGTGTCAATGTGCGGTGTGTAAGTTGGTTTGTTTTTACCTCTTAATACATTCGCAACTTCTGATGCGAGACGTCCCAAAGTTTTTCCTTCAGCGTCTACAACATACCATTTTCTTTCCACTGTGGATGGACTTGCCATAAAACTTTTCATCCTTGGAATCCTCCTTATTTAGTTTCCGCCGTTTTATCGGCGTCCTTCTTTGCTTTCTTACCGCCTGCCGCAGCCTTGGGAGCTACAACTGCCATATAGTTCTTGCCCTCCAGCTTTGCAGGCTTTTCACAAGCACCGTACTCCGAAACAGCCTCAAGAACTCTCTGCATAAGCTCCTCACCAAGATTTGCGTGTGAAAGCTCTCTTGCTCGTCTGTAACGAACCTTGATACGAACCTTGTCGCCGTTTTTAAGGAACTTTATAGCCTGATTAGCCTTCGTGTTAAAGTCGTTGGTGTCGATGTTCAGCGACATCTGTATCTCTTTAAGCTCAGCTTGTTTCTGGTTCTTTTTAGATTCCTTTTCCTTCTTTGACTGCTCAAAACGGAACTTGCCGTAATCCATTATACGACATACCGGAGGAGTAGCCGAAGGAGCGATAAGCACGAGGTCTAAGTCAGCCTCAATCGCCATATCAAGAGCCTGCGCCGAAGACATAATGCCGAGCTGCTCATTGTCAGCTCCGATCACACGGACCTCTTTTTCATTTATCTCTTCGTTGATGAGTTGTTCTTTTGTGCTGATTGTAAAGCACCGCCTTTCTGAAAACAAATCGTTTTATGCAAAACAAAAAGCGTGATAAACTGCAATGCAGATTCTCTCACGCTGTACAAATATTACAGACAGATTTATAACGCCGTACAGCGTCATAAATCGTCGGAAATTTCTGTAATTACCTCATTGAACAACCTTTCGGCGTAAATGGGTGAGAGTGCTTCTCTGCTTTTGTTTCACAATTTAATTTACCTGATGATTATACTACATTTATCCGCCGTTGTCAATAGGAAAAGTGAAAAATTTTCTGAATTCTGCTTTTTCTTTATACGCTGTTGATTTTCACTTAAAATTATGCTACAATAATTACAGCAAATAAGGAGGTGCATTTTATGCCGAATATCAAACCTGTTTCCGATTTACGCAATTACAATGCGGTTCTGAACGATATTTCCGAAGGCGAACCCGTATTTCTCACCAAAAACGGCAGAGGTCGTTATGTAATACTGGACATTGACGATTATGAAAAGCAACGTGCCACATTGAAATTGCTATCCGAACTTAACAAAGCTGAAAAATCAGCTGAAACAAAAGGTTGGCTGTCAGAGGCTGAAGCCGACAAAGCCTTCGGAGATATAATATGAAATTACTGCTTTCTCCGCTTGCCGCAGACGACCTGCATAGTATTCACAGTTATATTTCCGAAGAACTCGACAATCCAAGCGCCGCAGGCAGACTCATAAAAGATATAGTCAAAGCTTACAAGCAGTTAAAAGATACACCTTTAATCGGCTCTTTGCTTGATGCAAAGATCAATATAAAAACAGACTTCAGATATCTTGTCTGCCGTGGTTATATGATATTCTATAAAGTTGACGGTAATGCGGTCTACATATACCGCATTATAAACGGCAGACGTGATTATTGCCGTATACTGTTCAAATAGCTCAGACAGCTACACCCAATGCCCCTGATTTATCGGGGGCATTTCAGCTTGTAGAAAAAAGTTTGTTTTTATAAAAATAAAGCAAATTCTCCATACTGTAGAAAAAGTCTATTTTTATAAAAATAGAGCAAATTCTCTATCCCTATAAGAACGCTTTGTCGGCTTTGCGTCATTGTCTCGTCAGCCATCAGTGTCGATACACAGATGCTACATCACCGTAACCGCCTCAGTACATAAAACAAAAAACAACCGAAGGACAGCATCAACAGTGCCTTCGGTCGTTTTCTTATACACAGCTTACGCTCTTATTGCCGTCCGCCGTTTATTTATTCATCTCACGCAAGCCTTATCACGCCCCACTTACCGTTCTCCTTAGCCCACGCCTTACCGTCATATACCGAAGTAATATCTTCAAACCGACACTTCACCACTTCTTTTCCGTTGATATCAATAAGCCCCCATTTACCGCCTTTGCACACAGGAAGATAGCCGTTCAGATAGTACATTCCCTGATTGCTGTCGGGCTTGTCGTAAACACCTTTCGAATAACATTTTCCGTCATCATCAAAGATATATATTTTGTTACCTTTATAGAATACCAGCCTGTTATCAACCGGAGGTGTAATTACCAGACCACAGTTATGTTTTGTGAAATCCGATAAACAGCCGTCATATTCGCACGGAACTAAAAATGTGTTTCCCCGATATAATCCAACCTTAACTTTTTCCTCTATATGTTTTTGGTCATTTATATACGCAGAATATATGACTGTAGCATTTTTAACCTCATAGTCATTATCACGTATTCCGCCGTAGTCATAGCGAAAAACAACGCTGGTACTCAAATCATACACAAGTTCAGGAAAAATGCCCCAGTTATGCACATACATATCATGAACTTCCATTAGTTTTCCGTTATCATCAAGACTGTAGCATTTATCATCGTTTGCGTTTCTGAACGCAATCAGACCATATGGGTTTGTTATATAATCAAAACCTTGATTAACAATTTTTTTGCCCGAAGAATCAACTGCATATTTTTTCCCGTTTGTTGTCACAACAAATATACCATTAATTCTGCCGCCGGGTTCATACATATAGCTGCTGTACGGATCATCAGGTGTCGGAGTTACTTTTGCTATCTTATATGTATAGCCATACGGAATTGATATTTCATCATCACCTTTTATAGAGTCGGGATTTACTTGGCAATCCATCAGTATCTCCACCTCATCATACACATAACTCGGCTTTATCACCCAGGAATACTCTGAAGTCTGCGACTGTGCCGGCTTCTGCTCTGTCGGCTTCTTTGACGACTGGCTTGTCGGTGCGGCCGTGACCGTCACCTTGCTGTCCGACAGAAAATCGTTATGTATAAAAGTACCGTCCTTCAGCTTTGCGTATCCCGTATCGGTCACAGCTACCACCGTAACCTTATCGTTGACGTTATACAGCTTTACCGTTTTTGCTCCGAGAACGGCTTTTTCCCTGCTGTAACAGCCCACAGCAACATACTTTGTGCCATCAGCCTTTGTTTCTTTCCATTCCGATTTTACAGCGTTATCCTTCTTTGTTGTAACGGCTGTTGTTTCCGCTTTATTTGTGCTTGTAACGCCAGGCTTGCTCTCAGAAGATGTCTGCTCCTGCGTTTCCTTGCTTTCACTGCTGTTTGTTGTATCGGAAGTTACCGGAGCGGAAAGCGATGCGGATACATCGTCCGCCTTCTCACCCGAGCCATTATACGAAACGCTTCCCTCCGACGAACAACCGCTCACAGTGAGCGCCGACAGAATCACCGCCGACATTACAGCCATTCTCACTCTCTTACCATTCATTGATTTTCTCCTTTTCTCTATATTTGCATTTGCTAAAGCCGTAGCTGCCGTTTCCGGCATCACAGCTTGCCCACAAACAAAATCCATATATCAATAATAACACTTCTGTTTTCCCCGATTCAACAGCCGGGCAAAATCAGCGCTCATAACGACAAAAAAGGCACAGCCCACCCTCGTGGACCATGCCCTGATTGTAATATTTTTCCGATAAGACCTGCAATTCAGATTAAATCGTGCAAACCGACAAAACCCGAACCGCCAACAGCTTACTTATCCGTAGCCGCCTTTATAGTCGTATACTCACTGAACTCGGTTGTACTTCCCGTCTTTCTGAACGATTTTATTCTGAAAGAATAAGTAGTACCCTTTGCAAGCCCCTTCACAGTAAACGTAAGCGTGGTGTTGTTCTTTGTGGTAGCAATTGCAGTCCACTTTCCACCCTTATACTGCTCGATAGAATAGCCGGTAGCCTTGTCATTCTTGCTCCAGTAGAGCTTCACCGCCGACTGTGAAACCGCACTGCCCTTGAACGTAGCCACATTCGGTATCCTCGTCTTGCCTGCTATTCTCACATAATCGCTGTAAGCTGTAACACCGCCGGCAGTCTTATACGCCCTTATTCTGAACGAATATGTAGTATCATTCTTAAGTCCCTTAACAGTAAACTTAAGCGTTGCGTTGTTTTTCGTGGTAGCGATTACCGTCCACTTACCGCCCTTGTACTGCTCGATAGAATAGCCGGTAGCCTTGTCATTCTTAGCCCACTCGAGAGTTATCCACGAGCCTGTTACCGATGTGACCTTGGCGTTCTTCACCGTACCTAAAAGCGTTGACGCTTTGACAGTCACATAGTCGCTGTAATTTGTCTTGCCGCCGTCATTCTTATACGCTTTTACACGGAATGAATACGGAGTGCATTCCGCAAGCCCCTTGACAGTAAAGGTGAGAGTGTAATTGTTTTTGGTAACTGCAATCTGCGTCCACTTTCCGCCCTTATACTGCTCGATTATATAGCCCGTAGCGCCTGCATTTCTTGCCCAGTCCAGCTTTACTGCCGTAGCCGTAACGCCCTGTGCCTTAAGCCCTGCGACATTTGCGAGCTTAGTCTTTACCGCAAGTCTTGTGTAGTCGCTGTAGGCCGTTCCCGCAAAGGCTCTTATCCTCAGGCTGTAGGTCGAATTGCCCTTGAGAGAACCTACAGTACAGCTTGTAACACTGCTGTCGGAAGTCCTGAACACCTCGTTCCACTTTCCGCCCGTGTACAGTTCGACCGCATATCCGTCCGCACAGGAAACCTTATCCCATTTCAGCGTAGCAGAACCGCTCGTAACCTTATCTACGTCAAAACCCGTCACAGCGTCAATCGTTGTAACCGAAACCGTTTCACAGATAAAGCCGTTGTCGTTTGCGTATTTTTCGCCCGTACTGTTCTTATAGCAATATACCTTGAAACCGGCGGTCTTCGTATAACTCTCATTATATCCGAAAGCATGACTGCCTATGGCTGTAACGCTCTCAGGTATCTTTACGCTAAGCAGAGCCGTGCAGCCACAAAACGCCTCTTCGCCGATGGTTGTAACACCCTCCGGTATGGTTACGTCGGCAAGCACTTTACAGCCGTAAAAAGCACTCTCGTCGATTACCGTCACACTTTTCGGTATTATCACTTTTGTGAGTGCTTCACAACCCATAAACGCACATCTGTCTATGCTCGTAACGCCGTCCGGTATGCTTATATCCGTAAGCCCTTTACAGAATCTGAAAGTATAACTGTTTATCTTCCCAAGATTCTTCGGCAGCTTGACGCTTGTCAGATTACTGCACCAATAGAATGCGTCTTCTCCGATGCTTGTAACGCTGTCAGCTATCGTTATACTCTTCAGCAAATAACAGCTTGCAAATGCACTCTTGCCTATGCTCGTAACACCGTCGGATATCGTCACGTTTAAAAGCTCGGTACAATTGCTGAATGCGCCTTCCCCGACAGTTTTCACATTTCCGGGTATAGTGACATCAGTCAGCTTTTTACATAAGCTGAACGCACCAAGTCCGATGCTTGTTATGTTTTCCGGAATAGTCAGGCTTTCGAGAGAACTGCATGAGAGAAACGCTCTCATTTCGATTGTTTTAATACCCTTCGGTATATGTACGCTCTTAAGCGAACTACAGCTTCTGAATGCGTATTCTCCCAAATATGTAACTGTGTCCGGTATTTTTACGTTCACGATAGCGTCACAATCCGAAAACGCCCAATCTCCTATGCTCGTCACGCTGTCCGGTATGGTTACATCGGTGAGCGTTGTACAGCTTGCAAATGCCATTCTTCCTATACCGGTCACCTTTTTTCCGTCAATTTCAGACGGTATGACCAACGTACTTGCACTGCCCTTATATTTTGTTATTTCGGCTGTATCGCCCGAAACGCTGTACTCAAAATCTCCGTACACTTCTGCCCCCGCATTGACAGCAATGCTCTCCCTTATGACAGGAAGCACCTCTCCGAACGGCGTAGCGAAAACGCCGACCGCCATTGCCGCCGCCACAAATCCGCTTGCTAATTTTCTGTATTTCATATCAAAACCCTCCTTGAATTGTAAAGAATAATGAAAAGCTGCCGCACCCCTGCACTACACTTTCCCTATATAACAGAATATAACTCTTTCGGCAAAGTTACAATACCCAAAAGGGTAAAATTTAGCCCACCGCCACAGAAAATCCCATAGCGGTGGGCTGTGATATTTAAAACTTACTCAACCGTTTTAACCTTAACGCTTGCATACTCACTGAACTCAGTCGTACTTCCGACCGTTCTTGCAGATTTGATGCGGAACGTATATGCCGTACCCTTCGCAAGCCCCTCAACCGTGATTTCGGTAACATCATTATCCACAGCCTTGATTTCAGTCCACCGTCCACCCTTATACTGCTCGATAACGTAGCCCGTAGCCTTGTCATTCTTGCTCCAGTTGAGCTTCACAGCACTTGCAGAAACCGCAGAACCAGTAAACTTTGCCACATTCGGTATATCAGTTGTTCCGACTATTCTTACATAACTGCCGAATGGTTTTTATATCTCAACTCCCGTAGGCAAGTTTGTTTATGATGTTGTGGACAGCTATCAGTCCATGCTTAATATCGTGACAAAATAAGCATAACACGGGGCGGTGTCGCCGCCCTTGCAATGTACGTTTCCCCGATGCAGCTTGTAGGCTTTACGGCTGATTAGTTGTCTGATTTGTATAATGTGCACAATTTATTTCGAATCGGAATTGTGCATAATGCAGAAAATGTAATTGCCGGCTTGACTTGATGTTGTCCCAAAAGGTATAATAGATAGCAAGAGAAGTGTTACCACTTGGGTAACGGTTTTTTTGGCTGAATTTTTCGGAAAGGATAGTGATCGGTTATGGCAGATACAAATAAAGTAATGAATCCGGGCGAGCGCTTGCTTTCTGAGATAACAAAACGAGGTATGAAGCAATCAGAGCTGGCTATTCGTACAGGAGCAACTCCTAAGCATATCTCTACGATCATTAACGGCACTAAGGAGATTTCTGTATCTTTCGCCCGTAAGCTCGATATTGCACTTGGTGATGAAAGCGGCACATGGGCGTCCTATAAGGCTGAATACGATGATTATATGGCTGAAATGGAAGAAAAGAACGGTATTACTGAGGAAGAAACAACAATATACAAGAAGATGAAAGACATTGTTGACTATTTCATCAAAGTCAAGGTCATGTATAATAACTGCGGTATTCCTGAGAAGATTATGCAACTCCGCAAAATTCTCCGTGTGACAAGCCTGACCGTTATTCCGCAGATTACCTATAACGCTGCCTATCGTGCTCAGGTCAAGACAAGCACTGCTGCCGATTCATATATTCTCTTTGCTTGGCAAAGGCTATGTGAGATTCAGACAGAACAGGCGGAGATAGCTGTTCAGTTCGACAGCAAGAAGCTCTCTGATAGCATATCGGAAATAAAGGAACAGATGTTTGAAACAAATCCGAATACTATGATCAGCAATCTTAAATCTATCTTCGCAAAGTGTGGCATAGCATTTGATGTTGTTCATCATTTCCGTGGTGCGCCTGTTCAGGGGTTTATCAAAGAATCTGATAATGGCAAGGTTATTCTCTGTATTACTATCCGTGGTAAGTCTGCTGATAGATTTTGGTTCAGCTTGTTCCATGAGGTCGGTCATCTTCTCAATGGCGATTTAAGCACCAGATTTGTGGACTTCGATACGGTAAGGTCGGAAATGGAAGATAATGCTGATTCCTTCGCCCGTGATACGCTTATCAAACCTGAACATTACAAGCGAATGCTTGAAGCAGGCAATTACCATGATTTAGCTTATATTAAGCGGTTTGCTCAGTACGAGGGTGTTCCGCATTGGATAGTTATAGGCAGACTTCATAGCGATGAATGGCTTGACTGGAGTTATTTTGCCCATGAGATACCAAAATTTGAATGGGTTGAAGATTAAAAAGCACAAAATATAGTATCATACCACTTGACAAATATTATATATTGTGGTATAATGCAAATTGGAATATTGTTGAAAGGGGTGTTGCCTTTGACTGCATATAGACAAATAAAAAAGCTGTGCTGATTGTTGGAGCAATCAACACAGCCCGATCCAAGTATTGCTACTCGAACCTCGACAAGTTCATTGTAGCATATATTTGGAACGGTTGTCAATAGATTAGGAACTTTTTTGGTGATTTGCACAATTATTTGCGATTATTTTCGCATATTTGTCTGTCGTCACACTCTATCCCTATTCTGTTGGCAATTTTACTATCCTGTTGATTGGAGTCGATGTGGATAGTAATGTTCGCTGATGTTTCCGAGTATTGCTACTTGAACCTCGACACTTCAAATATGCAATACTTCGGAAATATCTAAACCACGGGATAACTGTCCCATGATGTATATGGAGGAATTGTATATAAATGAAATTGAATATGATCCGTAAAGGTATCAAGGACGTATGGTGGAGACCGTACATGGTATCAGGTGCGAAATTTTCGGAAAACGATATTCCGTTCTGTCCGACTACTGCAACCGAAATGCCTGCACTTATCCTCACATACAAGGAAGCCAAAGAGATGTACCGTAAGGAGATTCGCAGACACAACAAGGACTTTATGAGCCTTGCCTATGTGTGCTTCTACGCAGATGACGGTGATTTCGACTCTTTTAAGGGTATATGGTTTCGCAGCAGTCACGCTTATAAGGTTCTGAGCCACTTCGCCGGCATTATCACCCCTGACTTTTCGCTTTATCAAGATTTTCCCCTTCCGTTGAAGTTGTGGAACGTGTATCGTATGAGAGCCTTCGGTTATTGGTTCGGTACGCTCTGCGGTCACGCTGTCATTAACAATGTCCGTTGGGGTACTTCTGAAACCTTTTGGTATTGTTTTGACGGAATCCCTGAAAACAGCGTTGTTGCAATCGGTACGGTCGGCGGAAGTCCCCGTAAGCTCGATGATCGTGAACGCTTTGAGGAAGGGCTGAAAGAGTTAGTAAGACGGCTTCATCCTCATACGATTATCGTGTACGGCTCGGCTAATTACAAGTGCTTCAAAGAGCTTGAAGAACAGGGTATAACGATTCTTGCCTATCCCAGCAAGACAAACAAGGCGTTTGCAGGGAGGGTTAAGAAATGAGTAAGGGTTATAGCGGTATGTTCAGCGGTACTAAGGGGAGCCGTGTCGCCTTTGGTAGTACCGATTACATGAAGCCCACTGATGATTTCAGCAGATATATTAAAAGGCGAAAAGATGCTGACGCAAACGGCTTCTATGATATTATAGCTCACGGGAATCCTATAAGTATCGAAATTCAGCATAATGGTAAAACGATTACTATTGACCATAGAATTGCTGCAAGATTATTTAAGCAGGATAAGCAGTATAAAGGACAAGCAATACGTTTGTTATCATGTAGCACCGGTAAACTTGATGCCGGCTTTGCCCAGAACTTAGCCAACAAATTGAATGTTCCTGTACAAGCACCTACTGATATTCTATGGGCAACACCAAGAGGAACATATTATGTTACAGCAGGTAAGACTGTAAATGGGAGACTTGTCCAAGATCGTAGTGCGCCCGGTACATTCAGAACATTTTATCCCAAAAGGAGGAAGAAAATATGATTTGCGAAAACTGCGGAGCAGAGATGAGATTTAAGCAGGACGGTCATTCCATTAGTTGGATATGTGATAATTGCGGCGAGGCTGTTGCTTCAACTTGCTTTGAACCGTATGAAACGGATTTAACCGTGTATCATATTCTGCTTTCATCTCCGTTTAAGACGAATACTAATATGTTGAAATTGGTTTCAGAGATTGCCGGTTGCAACTATATTGAAGCCAAAAAGATGATTGAAAAAGCTCCTGTTGAGATTTTCAGTGGTAAAGCTATCGACATTATGGAGATAAAGGAAAAGCTCGAAGCAGCAAGCATTGATTTCAAGATTGAACCGGAGTTCCCTTATTAACAGATAGATATGGAAGCGCTGACACTATATCAGCACTCCTGAATATCGGAGATTTTAATGATTAGCTTACCAAAATTCAGATAAGTGTTATATCTGTTCTGCAAGAAGCCTTATATTACAAGAATATACGTTGACTGTGATTGTACAGCATCAAAGGATGGTGACATGCTGAATAGCTGAATGACGGATGTCATAAATGCGGTGGTGACATTTTTGTTGTTGACGGAATGCATGAAGGTGTTGACTGGGAAAGTTGTGAACTGATATCAGGTTTTACGATTCATTAAATTTTATTTCAACATACAAAAGCGGACTGCTCAAAATTGCAGTCCGCTCCGACAAAATTAACACGCAAAACAGCAAAGTGCGTTTGAAATAGTAAATATATTAATATCATTATATTTAGATAGCCATATTATAAAATGCAACTGCATTCCCCCACCTTCCCCTCAATTCTCAAATTCATCATAATTCATCAACCTGTGCATATTCTGTCTGTTCTGCCAAAACCCTTTGGTAATGCGGAAAAACGCAGTTTTATATTATAATCGAATCATCACCTTGATATTTCCATTCACGGAAATTATTTTCAAAGCATATACTACTCTTGTATCAACCATAATATACCATAAATTTACATAATGAGGTGATTTTTAATGTGTGGAATAGCAGGTTGGATAGATTGCCGCAGGCTGTGCGACAGCGCCGCAATAATGCGTAGAATGGCTCAGACAATGGTTCCGAGAGGTCCCGACAGCGGCGGCTTTTACACCGATGATAACTGTGCCCTCGCCCACCGCCGCCTTAGCGTCATAGACCCCGCCCGAAGCGCCCAGCCGATGACCCGTAAAACCGCCCTCGACAGCTACACTATCGTCTATAACGGCGAGCTTTACAATACCGCCGAAATCCGCTCTGAGCTTGAATCTACGGGCATTTCGTTCACCTCCTCCGGCGACACGGAGGTACTGCTCTGGGCATACATCACCTGGGGCGAAGCCTGCCTCGACAAGCTCAACGGAATATACGCCTTTGCCGTGTGGCAGGAAAAGGAAAAACAGCTCTTCCTCGCCCGTGACAGAATCGGCGTGAAGCCGCTGTTTTACTACGAATACGCAGGCGGCCTTATCTTTGCGTCCGAGATAAAAACGCTCCTCGCCCACCCTATGATAGAGCCGGTGGTCGACCGTGACGGCATCGCTCAGATAATGCTCTTAGGTCCTGCGAGAAAGCCGGGAAGCGGCATCTTCAAAGGGATCAGAGAGCTTTGCCCCGCCGAGTGTGCCATGTACTGCCGATGCGGCCTCAGAAAGCGCACCTACTGGTCGCTCCACGCCCTGCCCCATAAGGAATCCGCCGAGGAGACCGAGCAGCACATAGCCTACCTCCTGACCGATGCCATAAAGCGCCAGCTTGTCAGCGATGTTCCGCTTTGTACAATGCTTTCGGGCGGTCTTGACAGCAGTATCATAAGCGCTGTTGCCGCCCGTGAGTTTGAGCAGAGCGGCAGGCAGCTCACCACCTATTCAATCGACTACAAGGACAACGAAAAGAACTTCCACAGCAGTAAATTCCAGCCCGACATGGACGCACCGTGGATACGGAAAATGTCAGCGTTCATCGGCTCTAAGCACATAAATATCGAGGTCGATACGCCCGCTCTGACTGATGCTCTGGAGCTGTCAACTTATGCTCGCGACCTGCCCGGAATGGCAGACGTGGACAGCTCTCTGTACCTATTCTGCAAGGCTATCAAGGGCAACTTCACCGTTGCTCTCAGCGGTGAGTGCGCCGATGAAATCTTCGGCGGCTATCCGTGGTATCACAACGAGGAAATTCTCTACAAACCGGGATTTCCGTGGGCTTGCTCGACCGCATCCCGTGCGGATCTGCTCTGCGACGGGATACTGGGTGACATCGACCCGAATGATTACGTCAACTTCTGCTGTAACGAAACGCTTAAGAACACCGAATATCTCGACACCGACAGCCGCAAGGACAGACGTATGCGTGAGATGTTCATGCTGAACTTCTATTGGTTTATGCAATGTCTGCTTGACCGCAAGGACAGGATGAGTATGGCTCACGGGCTTGAGGTCAGAGTGCCGTTCTGCGACCACAGGATTGCCCGTTACGCTTTCAATATTCCGTGGGAAATAAAGGCGGCAGGAGGCAGGGAAAAAGGCATTGTCCGCCGTGCGATGAAAGGCATACTGCCCGATGATGTGCTTTGGCGCAAGAAATCGCCGTATCCCAAGACCCACAACCCGACCTATCTTGCTGAGGTTATCCGCAGGATGAGGACCGTGCTTGCCGACAAGGATTGCCGCCTTACCGAGATTGTCAGCCGTGAAAAGCTGTTACGGCTGTGCGACGATCCGACACTGTTTGAGGGAAATTGGTACGGTCAGCTTATGACATCGCCGCAAATTTTCGCCTACCTCTTGCAGATAGAATATTGGCTAAGGCGGTATGATGTGAGGATTGACAGGCAATAAATACGCAAAACGGGTATCGGAAATTTACAGGTACCCGTTTCAGCTTATAGGAAAAGTCTGTTTTTTCAAAAATGCTGGTTCTCTATCCCTACAAGAATGCTTTGTTGGCTTTGCGACCACAATCGCAGGGAAGCAAAACAAACAGAGCGTTCATTTAAAGGCAAGGGTGATAGTGCGAGGCGAGGCGGTTGATGTGCTTTTTGAGAGGGTTGTGGGAATGGAGAGGTTGGTGGGTGTAAAGCAATCCCTCCGGTAGTCGCCCGAATTTTTTCGGGCGACAGCACCTCACCTTTGACAAGGGAGGCAAGTGTGATGGTGCAAAGCAAGGGATAGTGCGGTTTTGGGAGGGTTGGTGCGGGGCGAGGGATTATTGTCCTTTTACAATGGTTGTGAGAAGGGCTATATTCGGTGCGACGATCCGACACTGTTTGAGGGAAATTGGTACGGTCAGCTTATGACCTCGCCGCAGATCTTCGCTTACCTCTTGCAAATAGAATATTGGCTCAGGCGGTATGATGTGAGGATCGACAGGCAATAGGCATAGAAAACGGGTGTCGGAAATTTACCGATACCCGTTATATTTTACTTCTTTGTTCGGACTGTCAACAATATCTGCCGATTTTCTCAAGAACGGCAATAAACCGCTTGTCATCACGGATAGCGTTATATCTGTCCGCCTGCATTTTATCGTACAATTCCTTGCAGTCCGTGAAATCGTAATTCTTGATAGTATTGAACGGACCATATTCGAGATTATTTACAAGCAGAGATGTGTGCCGTGCATTTTCGGGTAGCGTATCTGACATTACAGCAAATTGAGCCGCTTTTTCAAGACTTGATAACGCGAGCTCATAATCGCCCTCAGACATAGCCAGATCAGCAATATACCTATGCGTAATTGACACTGTACCGCTGTAATTAAGATAATCGCCGTCATCAAATACAAGTTCAAGAATCGCAAGCGCCTTTTTCATTATTTCTATTCTTTCCGCATCGGACATAGTTTCATTCCTGTATCCGAGGTCAGCCAGATTTATTAACGCACACCAAAATATACTTGTATACCACTTTATTGCACGTTTCAGATGTGTTTTCTGCTGTTCTCCCTCATATAAATCCCCGAGAACTACTGTATCGGTACATCCTATATTGGGAAGCTTCTTAGCGTATTCAATCGCCTTTTCCTTTTCTCCGAGACTTGAATAGATATAGCAAAGCTGCTGAGTTGTTTGGTTAATAATCGCACCGTCTGTGCAATGCGATAAAATACGATTTCCTATTTCGGCAGCCTCACGATTGAAGCTGATTTTTTCTTCTTCGGACAATCCCCGACCGTCTTTGTATTCACAGAATGCCAGTTGATTGACAAGCCTGAATTGAAGCTCATAATTTGTAGGATAGGTTTTTACCGCATCACGCAGTAGCAGAATATTCTCATAGATCAAGCCCTTTGAGCCATTCTCTTCAAGCTGTCCGAGCAATTCTTTTAGCTGTTCCTCGCTCCTCCAATTCTCCATTCCTATAAGCTCGTCAAGAGTAATTTCAAAGTAGCTCGCAATAGTCGGCAATAGCGTTATATCGGGATAAGTCGTTCCGTTCTCCCAGCGGCTCACTGCCTGTGCCGACACACCTAGAACATCAGCAAGCTGTTCCTGTGTAAGCTCACGCTGTAATCGGAATTTCTTTAGGTTTTCGCCAAGTTTAAGCCCTAGATTTAGCATAGTGTTTTCCTCCGTACTGTTCATTTGGAGCTCCTGCTATAATAATATTCGATTTCAGCAGATTTGTCTATAGCTCGTTTGTTGAGAAGAATTCAACTATAGTGAGAGTGATTGCCGGATGCTTACCGAACTTTGTTGATATATTATGAAGTCTAAAGTGCTTTTAATTTATACACATATAAGCTGAACCTAAGTCATATGGAATAAACCGTTCCGCAAATTCTATTACCGACTTTATTTGATTATATCTCCGGTTATCCTCTCCGTTTGTTCCCTCGATTATATCAATGATTCTTTCGTTTTGCATAAAAGTCAGTTTCCAGTGGTATCCGTTAATAAGTGCTTTACCGTGATTATCGGAATCATAGCAAAACAATTCAGAAGCCGCCGGGTTAATAATATGACCTGCCGTTTCTTTATTTATCCGAAACAGAATGTCATCATTGCTATGGAGAGGTTGGTGGGTGTAAAGCAATCCCTCCGGTAGTCGCCCGAATTTTTTC
>OMAK01000701.1_pt1 | contig 16431 bp, 9 predicted proteins | sample 1644681 | NCBI WGS metagenome assembly OMAK01 (sample SAMEA103958133, study PRJEB25191) | human gut metagenome | biome: human-associated habitat [ENVO:00009003]; feature: intestine environment [ENVO:2100002]; material: feces | place: Germany | collected 2013/2015 | reverse complement strand
TCAAGCCGCACCGGAGGATATATTTTGGCCCGAAATCCCAAAATATTCAAAACACATTGAATTTTATTTTCATTTTTATAAAAATATTTTAACCCGTATTCAACAATGGTTCGCCGGGTTAAAATAAAATGTTAAGTTATTTATATTTAGCCTTATAACACCTGTTTTCATCCGGAAAAGAGGGCCGAAAAGACCCTTTCCGAGCATTCCTGCTTACATTTCATCTATTTTGAACATTTGGCAAATTCGTTTTAATTATTTTTCTTTGTTGCGTAAGAAAGTATCATTTACTTATGCAAAAAACGAAACTCCTACTCAACATTCTTGCATTTTTCCTATGTGCCCTGCCGGCGATAGCCGTAGCGCAGGGGGGGGGGAAATGTGACCGTCAGAGGCATCGTCACCTCGGCGGATGACAAGCAACCCCTCATCGGGGTCAACGTGATTTCCGGAGCCGCCAGCGGGGTGAGCACCCTTGCGGACGGAAGCTACTCGATCAGCGTCGCCGCAGGGACGACACTCACCTTCCAGTACATCGGCTACAAGCCCGCCACCTTCACGGTTCCGGGCGGCAGCGCCTCGCTGACCTACGACGTCTCCCTCGAGAGCGAGGCACAGGCGCTCGACGACGTGGTGGTCATCGCCTACGGTGTCCGCAAGAAGGGCACCATCGCCGGGTCGGTATCGACCGTCAAGGCCGAAAAGGTCGAGAACACCCCTACGGCGGCGTTCGACCAGGCCATCCAGGGACAGGTTCCCGGCCTGACGGTACTTTCCAATTCGGGTGAGCCGAGCACGTCGGCAACAATGATGATCCGAGGCATGAACTCGATCAACTCGGGCACCTCGCCGCTCTACATCCTCGACGGCGTCGCCATCGCCAGTTCCGACTTCAACACCATCAACCCGGCCGACATCGAGAGCATCTCGGTGCTCAAGGACGCCTCCTCCACCTCTATATATGGTGCGCGCGCGGCCAACGGCGTGATCGTCATCACGACCAAGCGCGGGCGCATGGCCGAGCGGGCGAAGATCAACTACCGTATGCAGCTCGGTTTCTCGCAGATCGCCTACGGCAACTGGGATCTGATGGACACCGGCGAACGCATCCAGTACGAGAAGGAGATCGGGTTCACCGACGGCAAGAACTACAACGTCCTGGGCAAGACCAACGTCAACTGGCTCGACGAGGTGTTCAACGATGCCGCCCTGCTCCAGAACTACGAACTTTCGGTTTCGGGGGCCACCGACAAGACCAATTACTACGTCTCGGGCGGCTACTACAACCAGGAGGGCATCGCCGTAGGTTCGGCCTTCGAGCGTTTCTCGCTCCGCGCCAACGTCGAGCAGCAGGCCGCCAAATGGCTCAAGCTCGGCACCAACACGATGATGAACTACCAGACCATCGAACGCGCCGAATCGGGCCAATATACGCTCGTGACCCCCATCTCGGCCGCACGTTTCATGATGCCGTACTGGAATCCCCACCGTCCCGACGGCTCGCTGGCCTCGATCAAGGACGGCACCTGGAAGGGCGAGGGCCAGAACCCGCTCGAATGGCTGGCCAACAACAAGATCTCCTATAAGAAATACAAGGTGATCTCGACGCTCTTCGCCGAGGCCACCCCCATCGAGGGGCTCACCATCCGGTCGCAGTTCGGCGTGGACTATTCGCACACGACGGGCTTCGGCGCCTCCTACCCCAACTACCCGCCCAACCTGGGCTCGGGCACGGCGCAGCGCTACTCGACCGACGGCATGAGCCTTTCGGTCACCAACACGATCAACTACCGCTTCTCGCTCGACGGCGGGCACTCGTTCAACTTCCTGTTGGGCCAGGAGGGCGTCGATTACAGCTACGAGGAATTCACGCTGGCGACCCGCGGCCAGAACAACGACAAGCTGGTCAACATCTCGTCGGGAACGCGTGCCACGTCGTGGAGCGACGTCACCGACGACAACTACGCCTTCCTGTCGTTCTTCGCGCGCGGCGAATACAACTACGCCGACCGTTACTACGTCGACTTCTCCGTCCGCACCGACGGCTCCTCGCGCTTCGGCACCTCGGGACGCTGGGCGGCGTTCGGCTCGGTGGGCATGATGTGGAACCTGCGCAACGAGAAATTCATGGAGAACTCGCGCCGCTGGCTCACCAACGCGCAGATCGCCTTCAGCACGGGTACCTCGGGTAACTCGTCGATCCCCAACTACGAACACATGGCGCTTGTGAGCGGCGGCCTGAACTACTACGGCGACGCCGGCATCGCCCCCTCGCAGCCGGGCAACGAAGACCTGCAGTGGGAGAAGCTGTGGATCACCAACCTGGCCGTGCACCTGGGCTTCTGGAACCGCCTGAACGTGGACGTCGAACTCTACCACAAGAAGAACAGCGCCATGCTCATGGAGGTTCCCGTTTCCTACACCACCTCCAACGGCTTCGGCTTCCGCTGGGACAACGTGGGCGACATGACCAACCGCGGCGTCGAGGTGAGCCTGGCCGCCGACGTCATCCAGCACAAGGATTTCGTGTGGAGCGTGAACGCCAACGTCTCCTACAACAGGAACAAGATGACCAAGCTCTACAGCGGGGTCAGCGAATACGAGCTTTCGAGCACCAATACCAAACTGGTCGTGGGGCACTCCTTCGGCGAGTTCTACCTCAACCGGTTCGCAGGCGTCAACCCCGCCAACGGCGACGCGCTGTGGTACACCAAGGAGGGCGAGCTGACCACCGAGCTCCGCGACGAGGACAAGGTCATGGTCGGCAAGAGCTACGTGGCGCCCTGGCAGGGCGGCTTCGGCACGACGCTGGCCTGGAAGGGACTTTCGCTGTCGGCACAGTTCAGCTGGGTCGCCGACCGCTGGATGATCAACAACGACCGTTATTTCGACGAGTCGAACGGCCGATTCGCCTCCTACAACCAGTCCAAGCGCCTGCTCAACCGCTGGAAGAAACCCGGCGACATCACCGACATCCCGCGCCACGGCGTCTACACCGAGTTCGACGACCGCCTGCTGGAGGACGCTTCGTTCCTGCGCCTGAAGAACCTCATGCTGAGTTATTCCTTCCCGCAGGAGTGGCTGCGTAAGACACGCTTCATCAGCGGCGTGAAGATCTACGCCCAGGCCCAGAACCTCTTCACCTTCACCAAATTCACGGGCCTCGATCCCGAAGGGTCGAGCAATATGTACCAGGCACAGTATCCGATGGCTCGCCAATTCACCTTCGGACTCGACTTAACATTCTAATCAGGGACTATGAACATGTTACGCAATATAAAATTCTACCTTTCGGCCTTCGCGATACTTGTCAGCACCACCTCGTGCCTGGACAAGTACCCCGGTTCGTCCATCCCGGAGAAGGAGGCCATGCGCACCTTCGCCGACGCCGAGCAGACGCTCACCGGCATCTACGCCTCGCTCAAGAGCAACGCGCTTTACAGCGGCTACCTCACCCTGCTGCCCGACATCCAGGCCGACCTGGTCTATGCCGTCGAAGGCAATACCAATACCTACGGCTCGTTCTGGCGCTGGGACATACGCCCGACCGACCTGCAGCTCGAAGCGGTTTACGCCGCCCTCTACAAGGTGATCGGCAACTGCAATTTCTACCTCGACCGCATCGACGAGGTGATGGCCAACGAAATCAGCGACACCAACATCGAGAAGCTCGAGCAGTACACGGGCGAGGTCTACGCCGTGCGTGCGCTCTGCTATACCGAGCTGCTCAAGACCTTCTGCAAGGCCTATGAGCCGGACACGGCCCAATCGGAACTGGGCGTCGTGCTGCGCACGAAATACTTTACGCCCGAGGCGGCCCGCCGCGCATCGCTCTACGACTCGTACCAGTTCGTACTCGACGACCTAGCCGAGGCCGAGAAACGCCTCGACAAGGAGAACGACGCCTACGGCAACGTCTACATGACCTCGGCCTCGGCCGAGGCGCTGCACGCCCGCGTTGCGCTCTACATGCAGGACTGGGACACGGCGATCGAATATTCGAGCACCCTGATCGACGAAAAAAAGGCCACCTTCCAGCTCTCCGATGCCAAGACCAACTACACCTCCGACTACACCTATTTCGACTACATGTGGGCGTACGACCTGGGATACGAGGTCATCTGGCGCATCGGCTTCACCGACACCTCCTACGGCGGGGCGCTCGGCACGGTGTTCCTCAACTTCAACAAGGACTACACCTATTTCTATCCCGACTATGTCCCCGGCCAGGCTGCCCTGGATCTCTACGACGATGCCGACCTGCGCTATTCGGGCTACTTCTACCAGACCGAGACCGGTTATGCCCACGGGCTGAGCTGGCCGCTGCTGGTCAAATACTACGGCAACCGCAACCTGATCGCCAACCAGATCTACCATGTCTCGATGCCCAAGCCGTTCCGCCTGGCGGAGCAGTACCTGATCCGCGCCGAGGCCTACTGCCAAAAGAACGATTTTTCGAAGGCCGGCAACGACCTCTCGACGCTGCGCAAGATGCGCTACAAATCGGGCGGTACGATCAACGTCACGAAGGACAACTGGTTGCAGACCATCTCCGACGAGCGCCTGCGCGAACTCTACATGGAGGGTTTCCGCCTGCACGACCTCAAACGCTGGCACAAGGGCTTCGAGCGTAAGCCGCAGGCCAATTCCCAGGCCGAAGGCAGCTCGCTCAAGATCGAAGCCGACAACCCGCTTTTCGTATGGCCGATCCCGCAGCACGAGCTGGAAGCCCCCGGTTCGGAGATACTCCCGAACGAAAGCAACAGATAGCAACAACGAATAGAAGAGAGACAATGAAACGAATTATCACGGTTTTGTTTGCAACGGGACTCCTGGCCGCCCTCGCAACGGGTTGCAAGGAGGAATATAAGACCTACTCCGACGCGGAGTACGTGCTGTTCGCCGATACCTTGGCCACCTACGCCGTACTCCAAGACCAAGACTATTTCTCGGTACCGGTCTCCTCGACCGTCGCGTGCGATTACGACCGCACATTCGGCGTGGAGATCATCGACCAGGGCAGCAATGCCGTCGAGGGGAAGCACTACCGCCTCCTGTCGAACACCATCACCATAAAGGCCGGTTCGCGCAAGGCCGACGTACAGGTGCGCGGGTTGTACGACAACATCGAAGATACCGACTCGCTGGGCTTCATCCTCAAACTGGTCATGCCCGAGCAGCTGAAATGGGATCTCTACCACGACCGGACCAAGGTCGTCTTGCAGAAGAGCTGCCCCTACGACATCAACGAATTCACGGGCTGGTGCGTGGTGACCTCGACGTTCCTCAACAGCTACCCCGGCGTGGAAAACAAGAGCATCCAGCGCCTCATCCGCACCGAGAAGCACCCCACCGAAGAGAACATGATTATCCTGCACGACTGGCTCTTCTCGGGCTACGACGTCACGATCCGCCTCGACCCGCGCGATCCGATCGAACCGCTGGTAACCATGGACAAGAACCAGGTACTGGCCGACGAGGCTTCGGTCTTCGGACAGATCGTCGGGGACAACAAGATACTGGTCACTAACAGCCCGCTCTACGACTCCTATTTCAACAGCTGCCAGCACTACGTGGCGCTGTGGATCAAGGTGCATGTCGAGGACATGGGCGTGAACATGGGCCTGGTAGGCCATTTCTACAACATCATCGAATGGGTCAGCGACGAGGAGGCCGAACGGCTCCAGCGGGAAGAAGGCATGCTCCCGGGAGGCGTCACGGCGTCCGGATCGCTCTAAATCATAACGTAAATAAAGAAACGAAATATGAAAAGACATTATTTACACTTGGTGATGTCGCTGCTCGCCGGAGCATGTCTGGCGGCCGCTTCGTGTTCCGATTCGGATGAGGATACGAAGCTCCCCAGCCCCAACTTCCCCGAGGCGGTTTCGGCGACCATCGAAGCCGGCGGCACCTACACGCTCGAGATAGAGCCCAACCAGAACTGGGAGGTGAGCGTCCCGACGGCCACCGCCGCATGGTTCTGGATACAGGACGAAACACAGAAAGTCTGGACGCTGCGCGGCGGTGCGGGTGCATCGCGGATCGTAATTGGTGTGGCGGAGCTCGATGAGTTCGACGACACGCGTGTCTGCGAGGTAACCCTGAAGATGGGCGGCCAAAGCAAGGTCATCGCCACGATCACGCGCGGTACGCTCGAACGCGGCTTCAGCCTGCGCACATGCAAGATCGACGAGTACGGCGACTTCGAATACGGCGACAGCGAAACCGGCCTCACCTACTCCTATAACGAAGGGGAAGCCCAAAGCATCGACCTGACCTGGCCCGAGGGGCGCACCGATTTCTCGATGCCGATCCTGGTCGAAGCCAATTACGAGTGGGCGATCAACCGGATGCCGGAATGGGTATCCACCCCGTCGGTGACGGTCGGGCAGCCCGGCACGAAAGTCGAGATCCGCATCCAGGGCAACCCGTCGGCCTATCCGCTCGACGGAGCGCAGGACAAACTGGTGTTCATCGACAAGAGCAACCTCGACGCGAAGGTCGAGATTCCGATCACGATTCCCTCCTGCCGCGACATTTTCGACGTCACGCTCGACAAGGAACTCAAATTCAACGCCGCAGCCGAGATCTACAACAGCATGAACGGCGACTGGTCGCCCGGCGCCGCACGCGGTTCGGTCAAGGGCATCAGGGGTGCGAGGATCTACGTCATCGCCGAAGTCACGGATCGTTGGGGCAATACCAGCCTGAGCGGCGACGAAGCCGACACCAAATGGGTCACGGTCACGGAGAATGCCTGGGACGACGACCTGGTGATCATGGACAGGGGCTTCACCATCGGCACGCAGGTCAACCAGGGCGACGCCCGCACGGCACGGATCATCATACTCCCGGCATCGCTGGCCGTAGAAGACCCCAACGAACTCTTCGACTACGACATCAAGGAAGAGTTCCAGCCCTACGTCTTCGCTACGCTGACGCAGCTGGCCAGCCCCGGCCCGATCCAGGCTGCCAACCCCGACGGCATGGCGGAGATCGGCACCATGTTCGAGAAACTCCCCTCGACCCACTGGTCGCTCCGCGAGCTCGAAGTCGACGACGCCTACAAACTGACCTACACCAAGGCCTGGTCGAACGACCCCGAAGCCACGCTGACATTCGAACGCGACTTCACCGGCTATAAATGCTACGACGCCGACTGCCAGCCGCTGTCGGACGAGGAGAACTGGCTCTCGGTACGCCGCGTCGAAGGCGGGGCCATCATCGATATGGATCGCGAGGACGAAGGCTACATCGTCTTCTACGACGCCGAGGGCAACATCGCGGCCGTCAACTGCCTCTACGATCCCAATGCGGACATCGGCGGCACGGACATCGGGTTCGCATATCCCGAATACGTCACCGGCGCGACCCTCGAAGAGATCACCTCGGGCGAATACTACGAACAGTATGCGGAGTACGGCGCCCCGATCTACCAACTGACCTACGAGGGAGAAACCACGAACGCCGTGATGAACGTCCCGACCTACTCGAGTTTCATGGCCCAGGGCGATGCGGAAAGCTGGCTTACGGCCGAATCCTACGGTCCGACCCAGATCTACGTCAACATGGACTCACAGACCGCCGCCGAGGGCGTCATGTTCCTCTACGGAGCCAACTGGAACGTGGTGATGGTGATCATCTGCACGCTCAACATCTGACCCCAATGATTCAGGGCCCCTCTCCCAAGGGGCAGGGGCCCTGTTCGATACGACTACAATTTATGGAGAACATACAGACCAGGTTTTTAGATATGAAACTTTTAAAATTTTCCGTAACGGCATTCCTCGCACTGGGCATGGCCTTCCTCGGCGGATGTTCCGACGACGACGGCATCGACAACCGCGACCAAGATTACGGATACGTTCAGTTCAAGCTACACAAGGAGGCGTCCTACGACGCCCTGAGCCGGGCCCAGAAACCCCAGCTCGACTACCTTTCCGAAGCCAGCAAGGTGCAGGTCTCGCTCTATTACGACGGCACGACCATCACCCAGTCGCTGACGCTCTCGGCCCCCGACAAGCAGAGCGCCGAATTCGGGCTTCGCAGCGAGAAGCTCCGGCTGCTGACGGGACAATACCAGATCATCACCTTCTCGTTATTCAATGCCGACGACGAGCTGATCTACAACGGCATGCCGGGCGAAGAGAGGCTCGACATCGTGGCCGGCGGCCTCGTTTCGCACGACCTGACGGTCGACGTGGAGCCGCGCGGCACGGTGCGTTTCTCGATCTCCAAGGACTTGTCGGACTTCACCGAGACACCCGTGGTGACGCGTGCCGCCGAACGGCAGTACACCTTCGACGAGATCGCGTTCCTCGACCTGACCGTAAGGCACAAGACGACCAACGAGCTCACCACGTTCGAAAAACTCCCCGCGAAGTTCTCGATCCACTTCAGGGACGACCGCGAGGACGGGGCCCCCGAGGACATCGAGGACGGCTACCAGACCTCCTCGCTCGAATGCGACACGCTGCTCTCGCTCAAGGCGGGCGATTACAGCCTGGAGAGATACCAGGCCTACGACAAGAACAAAATCCTGCTGGAGACCAACAAGCGTCCCAAGAACCTGGATTTCACCATCGAGGACAACAAGACCACCGAGGCCAAAGTCGGCGTCACGCTCTACGAGGCCGACGAGTATATCCGCGACTACTACGCGCTTTACGAAATCTGGAAGGCGCTCGACGGGGAGCACTGGTCTTACAGGGGTGAAAACTATCCCACCGGCGTCAACTGGGATTTCAACAAGGATCCCGACCTGTGGGGCGTCCAGCCGGGCGTGGAGGTGCACTCCAACGGCCGCGTGGCGAAGATCTCGATCGGCGAGTTCGGCTTCCGCGGGCACGTGCCGGCAGCCATCGGCCAGCTCTCGGAGCTCGTCGAGTTGTATCTGGGCACGCACAACGACGGCAACCTGCTCGAATACGACCCCTCGCTGGCACACGACAAGAGCCTCTCCGAGCGCAACCGCACCCGCATGGAGCGTCACAAGGAGTTCCTCTCGCTGATCCATATCCCGACCCAGACGTCCGAGCCGATCGCCCGGGCCCTGGCCGAACACGGCATCTCGATCCCGGCCACGTCGCTCTACAAGAATTTCACCGAGGATCAGATCATCGACCGCAAGACCGGCCTCCAGAACAATATCCGTCCCTACGACGTCGTACACGGCAAGCTCACCAACGGGCTCAAGTCGATCGACCCGGCCATCGGCAAACTCGAAAAGCTCGAGTACCTCAACATCGCCAACGGCGAGCTGGAGGAGATTCCCGCCGAAGTAGCCAACCTCAAGTCGCTGACCGACCTGGAGGTCTACAACTGCCCGAAGATGACCCGCTTCCCGGTGGAGATCGCGCAGATGCCCGAGCTCGTTTCGGTCAACATCTCCAACAACGCCCAATGGTCGGCCGAAGAGCTATACAAGGGGCTCGACGCCATCGCCAACGGCCCATCGAAGGAGAAGCTCCAGATCCTCTATGCGACCAACAACAAACTCAGGGAGATCCCCGAGTCGTTCAGCAACCTGAAGAAGATCGGCCTGCTCGACCTGTCCCGGAACCAGATCGAAACGCTCCATCCGCTGGGCAAGGAGGTCGCACCCGAACAGCTCTACCTCGACCACAACAACATCACTTCGCTCCCGGCCAACAGCGACGGCATCTTCTGCGGCACGGACGACACGGAGACCTTCTCGGTGACCTACAACAAGCTCAAGAAGGTTCCCAACATCTTCTCGGCCAAGTCCAAATACGTCATGAAATCGGTGGATTTCTCCTACAACGAGATCGACGGCTTCGAAGGCGAAGAGGAGGGCAAATACAAGGGCCTGCGGGTGGAGACCTTCTCGCTGGCGGCCAACCCCGGGCTGACGAAGTTCCCCAAATGCCTCGGCACGACCAATTCGCTGGTTTCCTACATCATCCTGCGCGGTTGCAGCATCGACGAAATCCCCGAGGGCAGCTTTGGCGGCAAGAACTCGACGGCGCTCATATCGCTCGACCTGACCTACAACAAACTGAAGGCCCTGTCCAAGGATTTCACGGCCGAGCAGCTGCCCTACCTTTACGGGCTGGATATATCGTACAACTCGTTCGACAAGTTCCCGTTCGGGCCGCTCAACTGCGCCGGGCTGACCGTATACGCCATCCGCGGCCAGCGCGATGCCGAGGGTAAGCGCTGCCTGCGCGAGTGGCCCACGGGGCTCTACCAGCACACGGGCCTGCGCGGGTTCTACATCGGTTCGAACGACCTGCGCAAGATCGAGGACACGATCTCCTACCTGATCTACCACCTCGACATCAGCGACAACCCCAACATCACGTTCGATGCCTCGGCCATCTGCTACTACTGGCAGCAGGGGGTCTACAACCTGATCTACGACAAGACCCAGAACATCCTGAACTGCGACAAAATGCTCGAATAACACCTAAGGAGAAACGACAATGAAAATAAAGAATTACATACCGGTCATCCTCTGCTCGATCGCATTATGCAGTTGCTCCGACGCCGACAAGAACATCGCGTTCGGGCTCGACAGCGACGCCATCAAAGCCGAAGCCGCAGGGGGAAGCCACAAGATCAAAGTATCGGCATCGGGGGACTGGGTCGCCACCACCGACGAGCCGTGGATTTCCATTTCGCCGGCCAACGGCCGCGGCACCACCGAGTGCAGGATCCTCATCGACTCGGCGCTGACCGACTCGCCCCGCCGCGGCGTGGTACGCATCCAGGAGCAGAACACCTGGGACAAGAAGGAGATCACCATCGACCAGCAGGGTTTCGACTACGCCATCACGCTCGGGGAGAAAGAGGTTTCCGTGGCCAACTTCTCGGCCTTCGGCACCCGTTATTTCGACGTGAAGGTCAAGACCAACGTCGACTTCGCCGTCGAAGTCCCCACCTCGGCCGAAAGCTGGCTCAAATTCGACAGCTATAAGGTCGAACTCGACCGCGGCATCCGCCCGCGCGAGGTGACCGTACGCTTCAACTGGAGCATCAACTCCCAGCCCAACGAGCGTATCGCCGACGTGGTGTTCAAGCCCAAACGCGAGGTGGAACTCGCCCGCCAGGACAACCTGCTCGTCACGCAGGGCGCCGCCGAACCCATCGAGGAGAACACCCGCAGCGGCGACTCGATCGCCCTGCTGGCCATCGCACGCACGCTCGGAACCAACAGTTCGTGGGAGAACGGCGAACGCATGGACAACTGGGACGACGTCACCCTTTGGGAGGAGGGCATGGCGGGTTACACGCCCGAGAAGAACGGCCGCGTGAAATACGCCCGGTTCTTCATGTTCGACACCAAGGAAGAGCTGCCTTTCGAAGTGCAGTACCTGACGGCCGCCGACGAGCTGAACTTCTACAGCAACGTCAACGCCTTCCTGAAAGACCTCACCACCGGCGAGTACATCACCAAACTCACGCAGCTCAAACGCCTCACCATCGCCGCCTACGGGCTGGTTTCGCTGGACAAGAACTTCACGGCGCTCAAGAACCTCGAGTTCCTCGACCTGAGCAGCAACAACTTCCAGAAGATTCCCGACGAGATCAACCCGACCAACTTCCCAAAACTGCGGACGTTGCTCATGGGCGCCAACACGCGCAGGAACATCTACGACCTGAGCAACACCGTCGAAACCAACTACGGCGGCCTCGTCGATGAAGAAGGATTCCCGCGCCGCATGATCGAATGGGATCTCGACACGCTGCAGCTCTCGGTCAACTACCTGCAGGGGCCGCTGCCCAAGATGGACGACTGGGAGAAATACACCGAGCAGGACATCATCGACGCCGACACGCTGCCCCGCGCGCTGATCGGCACCCCGAAGGTGATGCCGCACACCAAGCGCTTCGCCATCAACCTCAACCGCCTGACCGGCGAACTGCCCGACTGGCTGCTTTACCACCCCGCCCTCGACTGGTGGTCACCCTTCCAGCTCGTGTTCACGCAGGAAGGCAAGGATGCGACGGGCGCATCGGCCGGATTCGGCAACGAACCCGCCAACCTGAACTATTACTACGAATTCTACGAGGGGTACAAGAAAGACCCCGGCGCAGAAGAGGAAGACGAGGATACGACCAAATAATCAAGACGATGAAAAACTATTTATACGGCATTTTTGCCATTGCATTCCTGGCATTTACCGCCTGCACCAACGAGGAGCTCCCGACGCCCGGCACCGGACAGGACACCCCTGTCGAGCACAAATCGGGGGAGATACTCGTCAAATTTTCGCCTTACGTGAGCGAGATACTCGACAAGGCGGCCGCAGCGACCCGCAGCGGCGGCCCCGCCACCCGCTCGGGCATCCTTTCGGTCGACGAGGTTCTCGACATCGTGGGCGGCTACCAGATCGAACGCGTCTTCCCCGTAGACGGCCGCAACGAGGAGCGCACCCGCGAATCGGAGCTGCACCTGTGGTACGTCGTACGCTTCGGCGACGACTACTCCGCCGAGGAGGTCGCCGAAAAACTTTCGGCCCTGGGCGAAGTCCAGCACGTGAACCTCAACCGCACGATCCGCCGTGCCTACAACGCCGGCAAGAAGGCGATGCCTCTCACCCGCGAAGCCCTCGCCGCCATGCAGCGTGCGACCCGCGCCGCCGGGGATACGGGTTATCCCTTCAACGACGAGCTGCTGCCGATGCAGTGGCACCTGATCAACCGAGGCAACCTGTTCGGCGAGAAGTCGATCGTCGATGCCGACGTGCAGTGCGAAGAGGCGTGGAAATCCTCGACGGGCGACAAGTCGATCATCGTCGCCGTGCTCGACGAAGGCGTCATGGTCGAACATCCCGACCTGAAGAACAACATGTGGGTCAACGAAGGCGAGGTTTACCGCTCGAAGCAGGACAACGACGGCAACGGCTACAAAGGCGACGTCTACGGCTACAACTTCGTCTTCGACACGGGCGTTATCTCGTGGGACGACGTCAGCGATACGGGTCACGGCACGCACGTGGCGGGCGTGATCGCCGCACAGAATAACAACGGCATCGGCATCAGCTCGATCGCCGGCGGGAACGCCGACATCCCGGGCGTGAAGATCATGAGCTGCCAGATATTCTCGGGCAACGCGGTCAGCAACTCGCTGGCGACCGTCCGGGCCATCAAGTACGCGGCCGACAACGGCGCCGTCATCCTGCAGTGCAGCTGGGGCTATATCTCGGGCAGCGCCAACAGCTACGAGTGGGGGGCGCCGGGCTTCAAGGACGAAGAGGAGTGGGCGACGAACGCCCCGCTGGAGAAGGACGCCCTCGACTACTTCCTGCATAACGCCGGATCGCCCAACGGCCCGATCGAAGGCGGCCTGGCCATCTTCGCAGGCGGCAACGAGAGCGCCCCGCAGGCCGGGTTCCCGGGCGCTGCCGAGGAGTGCATCTCGGTATCGGCCACGGCTGCCGACTATACGCCCGCCGTCTACACCAACTACGGCCCCGGCACGACGATCGCAGCCCCGGGCGGCGACCAGGACTACTATTACGAGTACTTCGACGACAACCACAAACGCGGCGAGATCGGCTGCATCCTTTCGACGCTGCCCTATGCCATCAGCGAAACGGGCTACGGTTACATGGAAGGCACCTCGATGGCCTGCCCCCATGTTTCGGGCGTCGCCGCGCTCGGGCTCTCATATGCCGCACAGCTCCGCCGCCACTTCACGGCCGACGAGTTCAAGGCACTGCTCTGCGAAACCACCACGCCGATCGACTCCTACATGACCGGCCTGAAAAACTACTACCGCTACGTCGCCGAAGTCGGCCTGAACCAGCCCATGCAACTGACGCTGGCCAACTACCGCAACCAGATGGGCGTGGGACAGGTCAATGCGGCCAGGCTGCTCAACGCGGTCTCCGGCAACGGCAAGCAGGTTTCGTTCCCGAACCTCTACATCTCGCTGGGCAAAGAGGTGAAGGCCATCCCGGCCAACTACTTCCTCGGCGGCGAAACGCTGACCTACACGGTCAGCATCGCCGACACGGCGGTCGCCACGGCGTCGATGGAGGGTGCGAAACTGACGGTCAAGGGGCTGAAGGCCGGTACGACCAGGGCAAGCATCACTTCGAGCAAGGGCGAGACGCACAATTTCAACATCACGGTGCGTAAATCCGCAAACGGTAACGGCTGGCTTTAACGAACGATGCGCTGCGGAACGACGATAGCACGTATGCTCTTCTGCTGCGGGGCGTTGTGGGCGGTTACCGCCGCCACACCGCTCTGCGGACAGATCCGCATCGTCCCCCGTGCCAAACTCGACAGCCTGGCGCACCCCGCCACGGCCGACGGGGCCCAAGCCATGCGCTTCGAGCGCACGCAGATCGACGCAGGGCATATCGGCGAGGACGATACGCCGCCGAGCTACACGTTCAAATGGCATAACGAAGGAACGGCACCGCTCATCATCACCCGCGTGCAGACCACCTGCGGCTGCGCCGCGGCCACCTACGGCCGGCAGCCCGTCCGCACAGGCGGCGAAGGCACGGTGACGGTCACCTACCACCCGAAGGGACACCCGGGGAGCTTCGACAGGCGGATCTTCGTCTATACGCAGCTCTCGGACAAGATGCCGACGGCCATCCTGCACCTCACGGGCACGGTCATAGCCTCGGAACTCACGGACGGCGATTACCCCTATGCAATGGGGACGCTGCGGCTCAAACAGCAGTCCGTGCGGTTCGCCCGGGAAGGGTTGCAGAGCGAGCGCATCGAATGCCTGAACACGGGCGGCAAAGCCATGCGGCCACGCTGCGACGATCACCTGCTCCCGCGGGGAATCACCCTCAGGTGCGAGCCCGCAACCCTCGCCCCGGGCGCCAAAGGCGACCTGGTCATCGGGTTCGACCCCGCGCAGGCAACGCACAGGCCGCCGGCCCAGCTGCCCCTGATCCTCGAAGGGCCCGATGTCCCGCCGAGCGGGCGCACGCTGCAGATCCGGTTCGAAGAAACAGAGTAAGAAACAGACAAAAACGAGTCATATGAAAACAATTTTTAGATTTACGCTCCTTGCACTTATCGTGACGGCCTTCTGCGCCTGCGATGACGACAAGTCGTATGTAGCCCCCCTGGATGTCACGCCCAACAACCTCGCCGGCACGTGGCAGCTCGCCCAATGGAACGGCGCGCCCCTCGCCCAGGGCAGCTACGTATACATCGAGTTCATCCGCAAAGACCAGAAGTACGTCATGTACCAGAACTTAGACAGCTTCGGCGCCCGCAAGCTCACGGGACGCTTCGCCATCGAAACCGACGAGGAACTGGGCGCCATCATCTACGGCAACTACGATTACAGTGCCGGCGACTGGCAGCACCGCTACATCGTGACCGACTTTTCGAAGACACAAATGATATGGACAGCCAAGGACGACCGCTCGGACATTTCGGTCTACGAACGCTGCGACGGCATCCCCGAGGATATTACCGGAGGGAAAACGGAGTAATAAAAAGTTCACGCCGCAAGGCAGTAAAAGGGACTCCCACGCAACAGGGAAGTCCCTTTTATCTTTTGCCCGGAGCGCCATGACCGGCCTATCCGGGTTGGTAATGCGGGGAATTTGCAGTATTTTTGCGCAAAACAAAACGGACTATGACACGACCACTGCAATTCATACCTTTCAAATCCCGTGCTGACAAAGGCTGGGCCGAGGCCTGGGAGCTTTACGAAAAGTCGTTCCCCTACAACGAACGCTGGAGCGAGGAGGCCTACGACCGGGCTTTCGGCGACCCGAATTTCGAAGCCGACGGCATCTGGCGCGGCGGGGAGTTCATCGGCATCCTCTTCCACTGGGGTGCCGACGGCTACCGTTATGTCGAGCACCTGGCCGTCTCGCCCGCCCTGCGGGGACAAAACATGGGCTCCGCGGCACTCTCGGCCTTCTGCCGGAAGGTCGGGCGCGTCATCCTCGAAATATGCCATCGCACGGTTCACAATAAAATATGTCTCCAGTTCCTCGTGGCATGTATGGCATTTCCGGATATGGGAAATAAACGGTTCCATCTCTTTCTCCGGCATATTTCCCTGCACGTATGGCTGTATTAATTTTTCTGCTTCTTTACAGTCCATAAAATCCTGCTCTCCTTTTGTATCCGGCCAGTGTTTTCCTCTGGTCGTTTTTTCTGCTATCTACCATCATACACTATTTTCTCATAATTTAAAAGAGACAACCCGCCGAAAATGGGTTGTCTCTTGTTCTCTTATAAGATAACTGTTTTCTAGTGGATTTCCATTATGCACGGACAATGTTCGGGGTCTCTTTTCCTGCCTCGAAATCCAGTGCATTCTGCAGTGTGGTCTCTGCAATCGCACGCAGTGCTTCCTCGGTGAAGAATCCCTGATGTGAAGTGATCATAACGTTCGGGAAGGACAGGAGACGTGCTGTGGTGGAGTGCTCCAGAATCTCATCGGAACGGTCCTCGAATACGTTCGGG
>OMAK01000688.1_pt1 | contig 16677 bp, 10 predicted proteins | sample 1644681 | NCBI WGS metagenome assembly OMAK01 (sample SAMEA103958133, study PRJEB25191) | human gut metagenome | biome: human-associated habitat [ENVO:00009003]; feature: intestine environment [ENVO:2100002]; material: feces | place: Germany | collected 2013/2015 | reverse complement strand
GCGGGTCGGCAAGCGTCACATCGCCTGTAAATTCGAGCGTCACATCCTGCCAGATGCCGATATTACGGTCGCGGATGCCGGGAATCCAGTCCCAGCCTTCGGAACTGATGAAAGTCGGCCCGTCGAGGCACAACTGTCCTCCGTTGGGGCCCCGCCCCGCGGCTTTCGACTGCTCGTGGGGAATCCCCGGGTTGTGCGGCGGGCGGATCTTCACGGCAAGGACGTTTTCGGCCGAGAAAAACCCGGTCACATCGAACACGCCCCGGGTAAACGCCCCGTCGACCGTACCTGCCTTCCGGCCGTTCAGCCACACGTCGGCGCGGTAGTTGATTCCATCGAAACGCAGCCAGACACGGTGTCCCGCGACGTCCCGCGGCTGTGGGAAACGTATCCGGTACCACCACTCCGTGCGGCAGAGGCTATCGGGGATGGAGAGGTTGTTGAGCCCGTAATAGGGGTCGGGGTAAACGCCCGCTTCGACCAGCGAAGTCAGCACCGTTCCGGGAACGACGGCATTGTACCAGGCCGAAGTATCGTAGGCGGAATCGAAAAGCGAACCGTCGCTTCCGACCAACCGATCCGTTTGGGCCAGTTCCCAGCCGTCGGAGAGCACCCACGAATCCGCGCCGGACGGCACCAGACGGGCTTGGGCAGGTCGCTTCGGTTTACGCACGGCCTGTTGGGGCGGTGTCGCGGAGTGCGGCAATTCGGACTGCGGCTGCGGGCTCACGAGCCCGAAATTGGTAGGATTGAGGGGCGCAGCCTGCTGGGCCGGGGCCTCCCCGCCCGCAGCGATGCCCAGCGTCAGCATCATGGCAATTGTTTTAAGACGCATAAACCGGTCATTTAACGGATTCGGGAGTAAAGATGTAGATCCGCTCGGCATATGGCGCGAGCGTGATTTTTTCGAGTACAAAACGCCCTGGGGTCGGAAGGTTGCCCTGCGCCGTGCTAATGCACGTCGCGGGATCGAACGCTTCGACCGCATAGCTGCCATTACAACCCAGATTGACGGTGAGTCCCGCCTCCCTGATGTGCTCGGCAGAATTGTTATAAAGGTAAACATAGACCACGTCGCCACACCGGATGCCCATTGCTTCTGCCGGGTTGCACGCTACGGTCATCTGTTCGAAAGAGCCCTTGCCGTCGGCGAGCATCCGGTCGGATATTTGCCGCACTCCCCTGAAATAGGCCATCATACCGCGGTTCTCGAAATACTCCCACCACCAGCTCATCGGCGTCAGAGGCGTGGGCGAGAAAATGCCGTACCAAAGTCCCCGGCGGAAATCGCGATCCATATCCGCGCCAAAATCATCGAAGTTCTTCGACCAGTCCCACTCATAGCCGAACTCGCCGATAACGTAGGGTTTGCCGAAACGGTTTTCATAGCGGAGTATCTCGGCCGGAATAATGCCCGTATTGCAATAGATATGCTTCTGGTTGACGTCGATCCCAGGCACCGAATTGAGCCCTTCGAGATCCCGGTGGGAAATCGACGTGGTGACGGGGTGTCCGTAAGGGTCGATACTTTTCAGGTACCTGGCCATGCGGGCATGCCAGGCGACTATCTCTTCGGCCGGGATCGGGTTCTTCGCATCGCGGAACTGGATGTTGTCGATCTCGTTGAAGAACTCCCACATACCGATCGCCGGACTGTAACCCCAGCGTGCGACGATATAGCGCAGGCGGTTCATGTAGCGGCGGGCCTGCGGCTCCCCGGTGAAAAACGCCCGGTCGGCATGCACGGCACCCTGTCCCATGCAGAGCATCGCGTGTATCCCCAGCCGTTCGCAAAGCCCGACGAAATGGTCGAGACGGGCGATGGCGCTGGGATTATAGTATGCATCGGATGCCTCGTAGCGTATGTTGTTGAAATGGTCTTGCTGGTCGATCGGGAAATTGAATCCGCACATCCAAACGCGAATAAAATTACCACCGTTGCGGGCGAAGAGCGGCAGCATGTAGTCGTAGTTATATTTGTCGTGCTGTTCGTGCAGGGCCTTGAAAAAGCGCGAATCGTCGTTGGCACGCGATTCCCAGCAGATGTTTTCAGCAACACCCCGGAACGGCGTTCCGTCGTCGTAAATCAACGTCCAGTAATCGCGCACATGCAGAATACCCCGGGAATCCGCGGCAGGGCCGACATCGAGGTGTACGGTTTTCGAGCGGGAGGTTTCACGGCCCTGTTCGCTCAGGCGGAAGCGGCAGGCATAGCGTCCCTCTTCCTGAGGCGTGAAACGGGCTTCCCAGCGCGACTCGGCACCCGACGCCCCCTCGACCCAGTAACAAGGCAGCATACGTTCGGCGCCCGAAGGCGTGGTAATCAGCATGTCGAGAGCAACCTGCTCCTGCAGATAGGCATTGTCGTAACGGGCCGTCAAGCGGATCGTGAAATCGGTACGCTCGTAAAGGCCGGGCCTGGGCGCAGTGCATTCCACGGAACGGATCTGCGCCCGTATCCCGGCCGCGGAGAGGAGTACAAAGAGGATCAGAATGGCTTTTTTCATAGGTCGTCATGATTTTGAGAAACGATATGCCTCTCCGACAAGAGGCATATCGTTCTCACAGGTTAAGATGTTTAGAGCAAGGCCTTCAGGGCATCGACATTCACGATAACGGCGGTTTTGGTCGCCGCATCGGAAAGTTCGTATGCCGACGGATTCCGGATTCCGACGGAAAGCACCAGTTTCTTGCCGGCGTATTCGCTCCTCGAAATCGCCAGCACGGGAATATCGAGGTAGAATGTCCCACCGGTTTTCCCGTCTGGCACCACGACCGTCGAAGGCAGCGAATAAAGTCCCTCGGGCATGGCTTCGCCGCCGAATGCGGACACGGCGGCCGCCGTGTCCTCCGCAGAAGTGTAGACATCGACGGTATACCCTTTCTTATCGGAGAGCTTTCCCGAGCGTATGACACCCAGGATTATTCGAACCGTACCGTTTTCAACACGGAAATTGTAGGTATAGTCACCACCGCCCGAAGGTACGGCATAGGAGTTGTTCAGGCCGCCGGTCGAAACGGCCTGGGGCATATATACTTTACCGAATCCGTAATCGGCGTCGCCGTCGCCCTCGCAGGCTGCAAAGGCACATGTGCAAAGAAATGCGATGAGCAGGATCAACTTGTTTTTCATAATTCATTGTTCTTTTGCATCCCGGAACTAATAACCGGGGTTCTGTTCGAGCGTATGATTCGAATTTTCAACCTCGGAACGGGTGAAAGGCATATAATAGTTGCGTTCGAGGAAAGTGCGCGTAGCCACTTCGGTCTGCGTATACGACCACTTGCCTTCTCCTGTTTTCGTTACCTTCACACCGCGGACGGGTTTGTTGAGTACCTCCATCGCATCCTTCCACCGCAGCAGATCCCAGTAACGATGATCCTCGAAGGCCAGTTCGATGCGGCGTTCGTGCTTGACGGCCTCGCGGAATTCGTCGCGGGTCGCCGCCGTGACAATCGGAAGCTGCAGACTGGCACGGTCGCGCACCAGTTGCAGGGCATCGAGCGCCGTGAGCGCATAGTCGCCGGGAGCCTGGTCGGGGCCATAGGCCTCATTCATCGCTTCGGCATAGTTGAGCAGCACCTCGGCATAGCGGTAGGACACCCAGTTATGCTGCACCTTGGCGCCCTGCGTCAGGTCGAGGTTGTCGGTCAGGAACTTTTTAAGGTAATATCCCGTCTTGCTTGCATTCGGGGCGGACATGTCGTGCCTACCGCCCGGTGACTGGTCGATCACATGACCGTTCCAGGTGCTGCCGTTGGTCACGACGCTTGCCGCCAGACGCGGGTCGCGGTTGGCATAGGGATCCCCGGCAACGGGATCGCCGACCCACTCATAGGCCTCGACCAAGTTCTGCGTCGGCGTCACGCCCGACGCACCGCCCGGCGTAGCGATCGGATAGTTGTTGCTCTCCATCGCATTGGACTGTTCGCGGCGTACGACATAGATGGTTTCCGGGCTGGAAAGGCTGCGGTTACCTTGGAAATAAGCCCCGTAATCGCTGTCGAGGGAGTAGTTCAAATCCGGGTTGCTGATAATATCGTAGGCAGCCGCGGCGGCTTTTTTCCACTTCTCGACATCGTTGTCGGGATTGTGGAGCGGCGAGGCGGCATAGAGCAGCACACGCGCCTTGATGGCCAGCGCGGCGCCCAGCGTAAAGCGGCCGTTGCGCTCGGAGAAACTCGCCCAGTCGACAGCCAGTTTTCCCTTATGGTCATCGATCTCCTTGACAATGTACTCGACTATCTGGTCGTAGGAGGAACGCGGGATGAACTTGTTCGCGGCATACTGGCTCTCGACGATGGGAACGCCGCCGTACTGCTTGATCAGTTCGGCATAGTAATAAGCCCGTGCGATGTGCGCTTCGGCCTGGTACCAGTGCAGCGAGGCCAAGTCCCGTTCATAGTTGGGGCGGTCGTTGATCGTATCGCGGTTCATGCCCACCATGTACTCGCCTTTGCCGTTGGCTGTGTAGTCAAGGAAAAAATTGGCGGCACGGATCCCTTCGTAGCAGTCGGTATAAAGATTCGAAATCGGGTTGAGGTTAGCGTTGATGACCCCCTTGTTGAAATAGCTGGCATTGCACTGCACTTTGGTTTGCTGTGCCTCGTCGGTCGCCGCTGCGAAAAGATTGGAGTCGAGCGTAGTATAACCGGAAGCAATCGGGGTGTAGAAAGCATTGCCGAATTTCCACAACGTACCGAGTGTCGTCTCGATCGACTCCCCCGTTTCGTTCTGGTCGAGACTGGTGTCGAGGAAATCGCTGCATCCGGCACCGGCCGCGACAGCAGCCGACAGCAGGAACGTCTTGGATATGAGTCTGAATTTCATAATGGCTTCGATAGTTTAATTAGAAAGTAAGGCTTACACCGATGTTATAGGACTTAAGCACCGGATAACGGTAGGAGAGCAACTCGGGATCCAGGTCGTAATCCGACATCAGTTTGCTGACGGTAAACGGGTTGGTTACATTCAGGTAGATCCGGAAGTTGGAGATACCCGCCGCGCGGAATTTGGCGTGGTGCCTGAAGTTATAACCCACCTCGATATTGCGCACGCGCATGAAGTTACGGCTCTTCACCCAAAACGAACTCAGCTGGTAGTTGTTTTCGTTGCTTTGGGTAGTCAGGCGCGGATAGGTCGCCGTGGCCCGGGTATCTATCCCTTGTTCGGGATAGTAGGCCCAGGCACCGCGGGCGATGGGGTAAACATTGCCGTTGTCAACGAAGGCCCGGGTTTGTACCGCATTGTCGAGCAGATTGAACGATGCGCCGGCGATACCCTGCAACAGGAAGCTGAAATCGAAACCCCGGTAGTTGAAGGCGGCACCGAGCGAGTACGTCCACTCCGGATAGGGCGATTTGCCGACCCTGGTCACGTCGTTCTGGTCGACAAAACCGCTCCGATCCAGGTCGCGGTACTTGATGTCACCCGGCTGCACCGCGCCGAACATCGGCTGCGGCAGGTCGGCCTTGAGCGAACCGTCGGCATTGAAATCGTCCACATCGTAAAAACCGTCGGCGACCAACCCGATCAGCGTCCCGTACGGACGACCCGTCTGGGCGTTGTAGCTGTACGCCGGAGCCACCTCGGCCATGTAATCGATTTTGTTGCGGTTAAACGACACCGACCCGTTGATGCTGTATCCCCAGTTGGCGCGCAGGTCGTTCCACACGGCGGAGAGCTCGACCCCTTTGTTGGTCATCTTGCCGATGTTGTCGAAATAATAATTTTTGCCGTAATAGCCCATCATCGAATTATCGAGGGTCAGGATGTCAGTGCGTTTATCGATGAAGGCATCGGCCGACAGATGCAGTTTCCCGAAAAGTTCGGCGTCGATACCGACGTTGTACTTGCTGCTTTTTTCGGCATGCACGCCGGCGTTCGCAAGGAACATGTGCACCAGCGAACTCTGCCAGACTCCTTCGCCGGAGCCCATGTAAAAGGAGCCGACATAGGAATTGGTGTAATAGTCCTTGAACAGATAGCGTCCATTGGAAGAGTAGTTCGACAATACGCCGGTAGCACCCGAATCGGCGAAGCCGCTACGGCCGTACGAAAGACGCAGCTTAAGCAGGTCGACGACCTTGGAATCCTTCAGGAAAGCCTCGTTGGAAAGCACCCAGGCTGCGGAAACAGAAGGGTAGAACGCCCACTGGTTGCCTTTGGCATAGGCATCGTTACCAAAATAGGAGAACCCGAACTCGGCGACATAGCGGTCGTCATAGCTGTAATTGATGCGGCCGTTGAGATTCGCATAGTGGTACTTATAGGAAAAATAGCCGTCGCCGTTATAGCCCGATATGTGGAAATTCACGGCACCGTCGAGGGCGTGGCGGCCGAACGTACGGTTGTAGCCCAGCGAAATCTGGCCCTGCTTCCAGTCCTCCATGCCGTCCGAGCCGTAGCCGCTGGCCTGCAGCGATGTATCTTCGTCGGTGGTAGTACGCTCGCCGTTGTGATAGCGGGCGTAGTTACGGGTCTTCGAATAGCCGCTCTTGGTATAGGTGTTAAACGAGAAGGCTTCGCGCAGGTAGAGCCCCTCGGTGATGAAATCGAGTTTCTCGACCAGTTGGAAATTGCCCTGCAATACGCGCGACTGGGTCTGGCGCCACCCCAGGGCATTGAGCGACGCCACGGGATTGCTGTTGTAGACCGAAGTTCCGGAATAGTGCGTCCGCTCGGCATCGTCCCATATCTCGTAAATGTTCGAGGGATAGCGTGCCATGTTATAGAACAGGTCGTCGGTCGCGATATTGGGCCGCTTGCCACGCTCGATCCGCCCGCCCAGGTCGACACGCGCCTCGATGAACTTGAAGATCGTAAAGTCGAGGTTCGCACGCAGATTGTAGCGCTCGTAGGTACGGTTCGACCGGGAATCGCTGTTCTTCACATCGTAAAGACCCTGCTGATTGAGGTAATCCAACATCACGTTGTAGCGGGCGACCTCGGTACCGCCGCGAAAGGAGACATCGCCGTCGATGGTATAACCGGCATTGCGCAATGCCTCGTCGTACCAATCGACATCGGTACCCGTCCCATTCCGGTAAGCCTCCAGTTGCTCGTCGTTATAGGCAGGCGACCAACGCCCCTGGTCGTTGCTGACGGCCTGGTTGTAAAGCGACGCATAACCGTACGAATCGAGCGGCTTGGCGAGGGTCGTGGCCTGCTGAAGCCCGAAACGCACCGAGGCGCTGACGGTTGCCGGGGCAATCCTGCCGCGTTTGGTTTCAATCCAAATCACGCCGTTGGCACCCCGTTCGCCGAAAACGGACAACGCAGCACCGTCCTTGAGGATCGACACGCGTTCGACCTCCGCCGGCGAGAGGTAGGCAATATAGCTGGCATTCACTTCGAAGCCGTCGACAAAGATTTTAGCCGTATTGTAACCGGCATTACCATACGACCCGATACCGCGGATCAGCCAGCTGGCCGTATCGTTACCCGGCTCGCCCGACCCCTGAAAAAGTGTCAGACCCGAAAACTGCCCGGCAAAACTGTTGGTCAGGTTGGGTGCGGTCGTCTTGCCGAGGGAAACCCCGTCGACGGTCGAAACGGCCCCCGTTGTGCGAGCCTGGGATGTCCCGAAGAATGCCCCCGGAACCGCAGGCTCCGCCGCGTAAGCCGAATCGGCAGGCGCCGGCTCCTGGATCGTCCCGGCGGCCGTTGCGGCGGTCAGCGAAACGACTCCCGTAAGAAGCAATGGTATAATGATGAATTTATTCATAATCGTATTTGTTTTTAGCGGAAAAACCTGCGGAAATTAGTAGCCGGGGTTCTGCACCAGCGTGCCTTTATTGATCTCCGACTGCGGAATGGGTTCGAGATACATTTTCGGATTCCAGTACGAGGTGTAAACCACTGCATCCCAGTATGATTCGAGGCCAGAAGCGAGGTTGAAGCTGCCCGAATGGCTCTCCTTGATCTTGAACTGCAACTCGTGCATGTTGCCACCGATGATACCGTTACCGATATTCTCGTCCTTCCAGTGCTTGACATCATAATACCGGTTGTTCTCGCGGTACAGCTCGATGGCACGCTCCCGGCGGATAATCTTGCGCAGGGCATCCTGGTCGGTCTCGGTGACCTTCGGCAGGCCCGCCCGGTTATGCACCTTGTTCAGATTCTCGAGCGCCTTGGCGGCAATGCCCTTCTCATTATAGGCTTCGGCAAGGTTGAGGTAAGTTTCTGCCAGGCGGAAGAGCGGGAACTCGAACCAGACGCGCGTTCCGGCCTTATAGTAAAATTTGACCGGCGCGGCGCACCCCTTCCCGGCCTCGATGGCGGCCGGGAAATTGGTCTTCTTGCCGGCATTCGACACCTGACGGCCCCAGTTGTTGGCCGACCAGCTCGAATGGCCCGGGTTATTGAAGGCGTCGAAGCCTACGAACATATTATCGGCCTTGGCGCGCGGCTCGATGTCCCCGATATTCTGAATCCACTCCGAAGCATCCCGCGGAGCGGCTTCGTTCACACCAGGCCAGTTCGTGAATTCCGATCCGTCGGCTTTGTAATAGAGCTTCAGAAAGTTGGTCAATACACCGCTCACATCGGTATCCCAACGGTTGTTCGTCCAAACCGGAGAGTAGTTATTGTAGTAGAAGATGGCGCTTCCGGGCCACGTCCACTGACCGGTCTCGTCGCATTTGTAGGCCAGCAGCACCTCCCGGTTGGCAGGCGTCGAAGTTGCCGTAGCATAGTCTTCGAAGGCCTTGGGGTTAGGGTTGCCCTCACCGGCACCGCCGGTATTGAGCAGGGCGTAGTTATTGGCGGCAGCCCAGGTCAGCACGGCCTCGTTGGCCTCGATGGCATCCTGCCAACGGTCGTCCGACTTTGAGCCGAAACACACCAGGTCGTCATGTCCTCCGCTCAGGTAGGGAGTCGCCGAGTTGAAAAGCGGCCGGGCTGCGAACAGCAGCGTACGGGCCTTGATGGCCAGCACGGCGCCGCGCGTCATCCGCCCCTGGTCGGCAGCACCCCAGTCGCCTTCGGGAAGCCCGTCGTAGGCCTGCTGGCATAGTTCGAGAATATACTCCAGCGTCTCTTGGAGCGATGCCCGGCCGGCGAAAACCCCCGGGTCGGCAGGATTGGAAAACGACCCGCGGACGATGGGAAGGCCCCCGTAGCGGTAAAACATGCCCATGTAACGGTAGGCCACCAGCGCCGTAGCTTCGGCCTTGACGTAATTCTTCTCCTGGTCACTCATGTCGGGAACCCGGTCGATATTCTCCCGCACGGTGAAGCAGTGGCGGATATACGCCCAGTTGTTACCGAAGTGGTCGGAGCCGGCATCCGAGCCGTCCGTCCCGTTCACGTCGAGCCCCGACTGGGAGATCGTATAGGTTCCGTGCCACGAATAGCCGCGCGAAATCTCGCCGCTGATGGCTCCCAAGGTGCCGTGACCGACGCCCCAACCGCCGGGAAGACCGTGGATCAGGGCTTCGCGGTAACAGGTCATCAGGGCACTCTTGGCATTTTTAGCCGACCCGTAAACCTCGTTCAGGTCGACCGTTCCGGTCGTGTCCGGCATCTGCAGGAAGGTATCCTGGCAGGCGGAAAGGCCCAGCGATGCCGATATCAGTAAAGTAACGATTATCTTTTTCATAGTTCGGTGCGGATTAGAATTTCAGGTTTATACCGAAGCTGAAAACGCTCGTCAGCGGATAGATATAGGTGCTTCCGTCGGTAGTTTCGGGGTCGATGCCAATATCCGTCAGTTCGTTCTTGAATGTATAGACATTGTTGGCATTGAAGTAGACGCGCAAGGCACGGATACGGCTGCGAGCCAGCCGGCCGCGCGTCATATCGAACGTATAGCCCAATTCGATATTCTTGATCTTGAAGAAATTGCTCGACTTCATCCAGAAATCGCTCGTCAGGTAATTGTTGTCGCTGCTCGTCGTATCGAACGTCATCCGCGGGAAGGTGATCTTCTTGCCGGCAGCATAACGCTCGGCAGTCCAACGGCCGTCGTACATCCATTTCCAGGCGTTGCCCGCCCGCTTGAAGAACGGCATCGTGTAGCCGCTATTCAGGTAATAGGAGCCGTTGGCCGTACCGATGAAGAGCACGCGCAGGTCGAAGCCTTTCCACCCGACCGACGCTTTGACGTTGAAATGGTACTCGGGATAGTTGGGATAACCGATCGGCGCGATGTCCTTATTGTCGATCAGGCCGTCGCCGTTGAGGTCTACGTAACGGATGTCTCCCAGCGTAGCCCGGTTGGCCGTATAGGTATTGTAGGGACGATTGGCAAGCTCCTCGTTGGTATTGAAAAAGCCGTCGCTGACCAGTCCGAAGCGTTGTCCGATCGAGAATCCGGTCTGGTTCATCCAGGGATAGGGGTTCTCGGCTTCGGCCTTGTAGACGATCTTGTTGCGCGAATAGCTCACGTCGCCGCTGAGCGAATAACGCCAGTTGCCGATCTGGTCTTCCCACGAAAGGAGGAGTTCATAGCCTTGGTTTTTGGTAATACCGACATTTACCGGGGGAACCTTGTCGGAACTTACGCCGTAGATGATCGGAATGGTTCCCAGCGTGGTGAGGATGTTGCGGCGGTCTTCGCGGAACCAGTCAGCCACCAGCGAGAGGCGATTGCGGAAGAACCGCGCCTCGATACCCACGTCGTATTTCTTGGCCCGCTCCCAGGTAATGTCGGGATTGCCGATCACCCCTTCCGTAGCGCCGACCCAATAGGGATTCTGCGACGAACCGTCGGAGTTGCCCAGCCAGTAGCCGCCCTGATTGAGGTTATAAGTATTCGGCAGGTAGTAGAACCGCCGATTGCCTCCCAACTGGTCGTTACCGACCTCGCCATACGACGCGCGGATTTTGAGGAACGTCAGAATGTCGTTCTCGGGGAAGAATTTTTCCGAAGTGGGAACCCAACCGATCGAATAGGCCGGGAACCAGCCGAAACGGCGTCCCCTGGCAAACTGTTCGGTTCCGTTATAACCTACGTTGACCTCGGCCATGTAACGATCCTTATAGTTGTAGGTCACACGACCCACGAAGCCCATGACGCCCGAAGCCACATTGTACGAATCGCCCGGCATGGTATAGCGGGAAGCCTTGGCGAGCACCAGCCCGGAAACATTATGCCCGTTGAAACTGCCATGCCAGTCGATGCCCGCATCGAGGTAAAGCTTGTTCCAGTTGCTGTATCCCCACGACTCGAAGGAACCGGCACCCATGCCGCCGCCGAAGAAATCGAGCACGGTCGGGTCATTGGGATTGCGCTGCACCGAGTAGGTCGGGATCGAGGGTTTATATTTGACGATACGGTTGTAGTTGTCCTGGTAATTGACCGTGCCGTAGATACGCAGGCCATCCAGCAGGTAGTCCATCGTATGTTCCAACTTGATGGTATTGTCGAGCAACGAGTTGAAAATACTGTTCGTCCCAGCCGTCAGCAGGCTTACGATAGCGTTCTGCGAACCGAGCTGGCTGCCCGTCTTCACGGCCAGGGGATTCTGTTCGGAACCCGCCGTGCCGGCAAACCCGTTTACCAGGCGGCCGTCGATCATACCCGGAGAGATGAAGGGGTTGCCCTCGTAAATATACTGCATGATGCTTTTGTAACGCGACGACAGGTCATAGGGGTCGCTTCCGCTGCCCAGTCCCTGCGTTTCACCGAACTGCCCCGCCGTATTGATCGAGATCTTCCAGTTCTTGGCCACCGAGATGTCGAAATTCGACCGGAAATTATAGCGGTTGAACTTCGAACCCGTATTGGCGTCATGGTAGTGCACGTCCCGCGTGATGCCGGCCTGCGAGAAATAGCCGAACGATACGAAATACTTTACGCGCTGTGTGCCGCCCGCCACGTTGAGGTTGACCTGCATCTGAGGGGCATTGCGGTCGAACATCTCCTTATACAGGTCGCGGTTGGCATAGTAAAGTGCGGGTTGCTTCTTGAGCTGCTCCCGTTTTTCGGCCGAAAGGTTTGTCTTGGCATCGACCTCTACGGGCGTATAATCGCGGTTGTTCTTGAACTTCCAGAGATCGTAATCGTCGAAAATGTAGGTTGAAAGGCTCTCCGTTCCTGCGAAGCTGCGCTGCTCGTTGCGGATGGCTTCGTTGCGCAGCAGGGCATACTCATAGGAAGAGGTGCCCTTCTGGAAATTCGAAGCCCGCGTAAAGCCGTAGTTCATCGAAAAATTCACTGTCGGGGCTCCCGTGTTGCCGCGTCGCGTAGTGACGATAATCACACCGTTGGCACCGCGGATACCGTAAACGGCAGTCGAAGACGCATCCTTGAGGACACTGATACCCTGGATTTCATTGGCGTCCATCGCATTGAGCTCGGACATGGCCTGCTCGGAAGGTTGCTCCACGCCGTCGATGACGATGAGCGGGCTGGCCGATCCGTAGGTCGAGATACCCCGGATGCGGATGTTCGCAGCGTTATGCCCCGGTTCGCCCGAAGTCTGCAGCCCGCTTACACCGGGCGTGTTGCCGATCAGCGCATTGGAGATGTTCGCCACGGGCGTGGCCACCAGATCCGTACCCTTCACCTGGGAAATCGAACCCGTGACATTCACCTTTTTCTGGACAGCATAAGCCGTAACCACCACCTCTTCCGCAAGAAGCGACTGCTCCTGCAAGGTAATGTCCACCACGCTTTGCGCGCCGATTCTGACCGTTTGGGATGCGTAGCCGATAAATGAAAATTCGAGCTCATCCCCGGCCGACACCTTGACCGAATACTGGCCGTCGGCCATCGACGTAGTACCGCCCGCGGTACCCTTCACGATGATCGTAACTCCCGGCAAACCGGTTCCCTTCTCATCTTTTACGGTTCCGGAGACAACCCGGGACTGCGCCGCCGCCCATTGCGGAAGGGCACTGCTCAGGACAATCAGCAAACCGTACAGCAGGGACGTTTTGAAGAATTTTACCATAAGATTAAAGTTGTTTTAGGTTTTGCAGTTTGATATCATTCGACGACGACCCCCTCGGCCTGCCGGTACATCGCAGGGAGATCGGAGCTGAACAAGGATCGAGGACGGTCGTACATAATCTTGAAATCCGCCTCCGATACATGCCCCGGATAGACCGAGTAATAATGTTTATCGGATTCGTCGGAGACATACTTGTTACGCCACATGACCACCATCGAAACACGTTGGGTAGTCAGCGGGGCAAGGATACATTGTGTCCAGTAATCGGCCTTAGTGAAGGATTCCTGACCCGTTTCGGTGACGCCGCAGGGCTTCAACTTTTCACGGGAAAATTGCGTCAACGCCTTCAGGTTCGAAGTAAAGGCCGCCGTGTTGAGCCCGTGGTAGCAATCCATACCGATGAAGTCAACCCATTCGTCGCCCGGCCAGCGGAACGACAGACGTCCCCGCGCATCGGAATATTCCGAGTCCATCTGGGGTGAGATCGCATAGATGAGATTGTGCACCCCCCTGGTATCGCGGAGGTATCGCACGGTCATCCGCCAGAAATCAATGAACTCCTGCTCGGTCGTGCATTTCGAACCCCACCAGGGCCACTCCTGGGTGTGTTCGTGATAAGGGCGGAAAATAAAGGGAACCAAATTCCCGTCGGCACCTTTGAGATTGAGCGCAAAGTCTGCCAGCCGGTCGAGCCATTGCTGGTAAAGGGCATGCTGAGGGCTTTGCGGATCGAGAATCGCCCGAACGACACCCGTGTTGCCGTTGTCCCACGAATCCCCGCCCGTGAGCGGATTGTTCAGGTGGCAGCAGGCAACGATTACCTCGCCGCGGCCGTAGGCTTCAAGCATGACACGCCGGCGGATGGCATTCTCCTTCCGGTCGCTCTCATAGTCGGAGCGATTGTCCATGATAGGCGCCAGATCGACGCTGAAGACAGCAGGATAGTCCCCGCAAACAGCCCTAGTATCCGAACCGCCCGGCACATCGTACCAGTAACGGCCGTACCACAGATCGTCGTGGTGTCCGAACATGAATCCCCTGGAAGCGACCGCCCACAGGTTCGAATAGAGTGCTTTGGTCTGATCCGTCGCCTGCGGGTCGACGATTTTCAGCCGGGTCGGTTCGTCCGGATCGGGATTGGGATCGGGCTTCGGTTCATCGTCATCGGGATTATCATCGCCCCCGCCCGGAGCCGTGGAGGGAGGGGGCGGAATTTCGACGTCTCCGCCGCCGCACGAGACGGGAACAATACAGCACAAGGCAATGCAGCAGAATGCCTTTGCAAACAACAGGAATAAGCGGTTCATGGCGATCCCCGGGTTACTGCTGGCGCTTTTTCATCTTTACGATGAACCGCTGCGGATTCTGCACATACTTGTCGAAATCCGAATAGTCCGACCAACCCGGCATGGGGGTTCCGGCAACGGGAAACTCCAGGCCCTGGTTCATGATCTGACAAGAGAAGGACTTTCCGCTCTGCTCGTAGGTCAATGTCGTGGGCTCGCTGTAGAAAGTCGCCGTATGGGCCGTGCCGTCGGAGGCCGTGAAGGTAACCAGCCCCGTCTTTCCGTCTTTCCGCCACGTGCTCTCCCCTTCGGGAATGCAGCGGTAGAATTTTTTCAGGTCATGGCCCCCGTTCGAATTCCATTTGAAATCGGCATATTTGCCATCGGGGCCGGCATCGTTGTAACAGGTGCCGTAGGTGTCGCCCGTCTGCGAATCGACGCCCGTAAGCGTGATGGTCAACACGTTGTCATCCTCGACCATCGGCTTGTAACCGCCGTTCCAGTTCCAGTGTTTCCACATCAGCGACTGGCAGTAGCATCCGTCGTTGCTGCCGCCGAAAAACCACAGGGCGAAGGCGTTGCCGTTCTCATACTGCGATTCGTCATGGTTATTGACGTCGTAGTCCATGTCGTAAACCCCTTCGAAGGGCTCCACGAAGGGGTCGTAGGAGACCGTATAGGTTCGGGTTTCACCCGTTTCGGCCGTCACCACGATGTCGCAGGAACCCGAGCTCAAATCGATCGTCGAGCCGGCCTGAACCGAGGCCTTCGCATTGTATTGCAAGGTGATTTCTTCGACTTTGACTTTAGTCATGTCGGCTATTCCGCCCGTGACCAGTTGGAAACGGATCGTACCGGTTTCGTCGTGGCGCCAGTCGTCGGTAATGACCGCTTCCCCGACCTGGCTCTCCACGCGAAAGCCCAACGGCGTACGTTCGCGTAACCAGGGATCGACCATATCGGGGCCGGACGAATCGTTTTCGTAGCATCCGGCAAGAAGAGTCCCCGACACGGCACACAGGAAAAGAAGGATAGATTTTTGCATAGGATTTTGGTTGTTAGGTTAGTTTGCCATGTCCGGCCGCGAACCGCTCCGGCAGTCGAATTCCGCCGGAAAAAGGTCGCACCATTCACTAATGCAAATTTATACAAAACCCACACGCCCGTTTAATACGTTTTTAACCAAATCCGATGCATATAGCACCTTAACGGAACATTTCCGGGCCCGACGGTATCAGACGTAAATCTTTTTCGGAATGAACAAGATACGGAACTTATGAGGCGGCATGCCTTTCTTGCGTTTGAAAATGCGGTTGAAGTTAGCCATGTTGTTGAATCCGCAGCAGTAAGCGATCTCGGCGATGGTCATATCGGTGTCTATCAGCATGCGCGCCACGTGCCCCAGGCGGATCTCGGTCAGCGTATCGACGAAGCTCTGCCCGGTGACTTTCTTGATGAAACGGCTGAATGCCACGTCGGACATGCTGACCACGGACGCGACTTCGGAGAGGGAGATCTGCCGGTTGAAATTCTGGTTCATATAGGCGAAAACCGTCTCAAGGCGTGCTGAGTGGGACTTCATTTTCTTCTGGATAAAGGTCGTGTCCGAAAGCAGGCGGCGCTCCTGGCAAAGGGAGAGGCTGTTGAGAATCATCAGCATGTCCAGCACGGGCTTCATGCCGCCCGACGACCCCTGTTCGTACAATTCACGGATGCGGGGAGCGAGCAACTCGGTCGTCTCGCGGGAAAAAAGCACGCCCCGGCGGGCCTCATCGAAAAGCTGTTTGAGCGCTCCCATCGGATTGCGGTTCAGGAACTTGTCATCGAGCAAATCAGGACTGAACTGGAGCGTTATTTCATGGATTTCCTCCGATTTGCAGCGATCCGTAAACCAGGCATGGGGCGTATCGCCGCTCACCAGCACCAGTTCCATATCCCCGATCGTCCCCACATGGTTGCCGATTACGCGCGAAGCTCCCGCGGCATTGATTACCAGATTGAGTTCCATCTCCTTGTGCGTGTGGAGGGGGAAGTCGAAGCAGCTCTTCTTCCGCGAAAAAATCATGAAACAGTCGTTGTCGGTGAGCGGTGTGCTCTCGCGCAGTATTTCCATATGTCGGACTTTTAAGAGGGTTCCGGTTACAAAATTAAATAATTCTCACAATTCGCAAAAAAACACTAAATTTACCAACACCTATATATTATATATAAAACCGTAAGAAATGCGCTGGAAGGAGAAAAAGAAGCTTATTAAAATAAAGAAAATGAATAAAAGAGATTACACCACAGAGGAACACAGAGTTTCACAGAGAATTTTTTATCTCTTAAGCACATATAATAAGAACTTAAAACTCTGTGGGACTCTGTGGTGCACCGACTCCGAAACCATTTATAAAAATACCCATGAAATATTATAGTACTAACAAACAAGCTCCGCTTGCTTCGCTTGAAGAAGCGGTAGTCAAAGGACTTGCTTCTGATAAGGGGC
>OMAK01000674.1_pt1 | contig 16971 bp, 15 predicted proteins | sample 1644681 | NCBI WGS metagenome assembly OMAK01 (sample SAMEA103958133, study PRJEB25191) | human gut metagenome | biome: human-associated habitat [ENVO:00009003]; feature: intestine environment [ENVO:2100002]; material: feces | place: Germany | collected 2013/2015 | reverse complement strand
GCAGCGGGGCGTCGGATACCGCGTAGTTGCGGGACCGAATCCCCATGCCTGTCAGCAGGGCCGCCAAAGCCGTCAGCGCAGCGATGGCGAACAACGGTCGGAATCCCCAGGCGTTCATTACCGCCAGCCCTAATGCAGGAGCTACGGCGGTGGATATGGCCATCGAAAGTCCGTACATTCCCAATCCTTCGCCCATGCGTTTGTGCGGGATGATGTCCGTCACCCAAGTGGAAGAGGCATTGCTCGAAGCTGCATGGAACACGCCGTGCGCCGTGCGCAGTATAACGGCCGTCGCGATGCCTGCCGATACGAAATAACCCATCGGGATGAGTGTCATGCCGATAAGTCCCAGTACCAATATCGCGTATCGTCCCCGCGTGTCGATGAGCCATCCCACGAACGGTCGCGATACGATGGAAGCGATGCTGAACAGTGCCGTTGCCAGTCCGATAGTTACCGCATCGCCGCCCAAGTAGGTGACGAAGAAGGGGAAAGTAGGCAGCAGCGCATGAAAATTTACGAAAATAAAGAGATTCACCAGGCAGATTCTTAAGAAAGAACCTGTCCACAATCGATCTTGTGTCGTTGTTCCTTTCATATTTTTTTCGGTTGAGTTATGGCAAAAAAAAAGTGTCTGAACAGATAAATCGCAACTGGATTTACGTGTTCAGACACTACTCGTTGTTCTCTTTAACGTCCGCAAAGATACGAATAAGCCGCGAGCAAAAGCAAATTTTTTTGCATTTTGCCGAAGCGAAGTATCTAACGCGAAGTCAAAGATACGAAAAAACTGAATGTAAAAGCGAATTTTTTGCAAATGACCGGAACGAAGCGTTTAAGGTCCACCCGAATATGAAAAAAACTTGTCGGGCGGACGTGTTTTCGCAAAAACCGCTAATTTTACTGCGTGAAAACTTTGGGAGCCATACTCGGAAGCTTCTTTCTGGGACTGGGTATCGTCGGTGTCTTCGTGCCGTTGCTGCCGACGACGCCTTTCCTGCTTCTCGCCGCAGCCCTTTACGTTCGTTCTTCGCCACGCCTCTATGCGTGGCTTCTGAACCAGAAGCATCTGGGACCTTATATCCGTAACTTTCGTGAAAACCGAGCAATACCTTTGCAGGCGAAGATCGTTTCCGTGTCGTTGATTTGGCTGACGATGGGGTATTGCATCTTTCGGGTCGTCGATGCATGGTGGTGGGCGCAGCTCGGGCTGTTTCTGCTCGCAGTCGGAACCAGTTGGCACATCCTTTCGTTCGCTACGTTGAGGAAGAAGGAGTAGTCTTCCACGTTTTGCGTTGCGTGTCGAGTACGACGATGCTGACGGCCGCAACGACCAGTCCCACGCCCAGGGCGCTTGTCCAGCCGAACCGCTCTCCGAAGACCGTTGCACCGATGGCTACTGCCGTCAGAGGTTCCAGTGCCCCGAAAATCGACGTGAGCGTCGGCCCGATGAATTTGATCGCCCTGACCAGCGTGATGTTGGAGATCGCCGTGGCCGGGAGCGCCAGTCCGAGAATGGCGAGCCTCTCTTTTCCGTCGGTCACGAGCCGGACACCGCCCGTGAACATACCTCCGCAGAGAAACAGCAGAGCTCCGAAGGCCATGACGTAAAAGGTCAGGGTGGTCGATTCGACCTGCGCCGCGCGGCTCTTGCGTACGCCGATGATATAGCCGGCATAGGCGAATACCGAAACGGCGGCAGCAATGGTCCCCGCCGTGGTATCTCCGCCCCGGCTGCCGATTCCTCCGGTAGAGAGGAGGGCGACACCGGCCAGCGAAACGCCGATGGCCGCTGCCGTTCGCCACGAGATACGTTCGCGGAAAAAGAGTGCCATGGCCAGGGCGACGGCCAGCGGGTACATGAAATGGATGATCGAAGCGACCCCGCTCGAGATATTTTGATAGGCGATCACCAGACTCAATGATGTCGCGGCCCGAAACAGGCTCAAGAAGAATACCGTGCATAGCTCCTGCCGGGAGATGCGGAACCGGCAGCCGCCGGCGAGTCCGATGATTCCCAACGTCAGGGAAGCTACTCCCCAACGGTAGGAGAGCACTTCGAACGACGAGAACCCGTCCGAGAGCAGGAGAATCGAGAACAACGGAGCTAGTCCGAAGGTCGAGGACGACAATGCCGCATAGATGATACCCTTGAAATTCTTCATTTTATGCCAGATATCGTTCTGCGACGCTGATGAGGAATCCCAGCAGCAGGGCATTGAGCAGGATGACCGGAGCCGCCTTACGGTCTTTGCCCGTGAGGATCAGTACGACCGGCAGAGCCATCATGAGAGTCACGGCCATACCGTCCGCCCACCAGGGCAGGTAAGGCAGGTTGCTGTAAAAGACGATCGGTCCGGCAAAAAAATATTGGAGGAAGGCCGACAGGCAGGAGCGGAACGAGAGTTTTTGGGCGATCATCGGGATGATGTCCAGAGCGCCTGCCACGGCACCCGTCATAAGAGCCAGCGTGAAGTGATCCATGGACTATTTCGATGCGCGTTTGCGGTCTGTTTCGTTCAGCAGGATCTTGCGCAGGCGCATGGCGTGCGGAGTGACTTCCACGTATTCGTCCTCCTTGATGTATTCGAGGGCCTCTTCGAGCGAGAATACCTTGGGCGGGGCGATCGAGGTTTTTTCGTCCGATCCCGAAGCGCGCATGTTCGTGAGCTGCTTGGCCTTGGTGACGTTTACCGTGATGTCGTTCTGGCGGGTGTGTTCGCCGATCACCTGGCCTTCGTACACCTGTTCCATCGGAGAGATGAAGAAGCGTCCGCGGTCCTGCAGTTTGTCGATCGAGTAGGCGTAGGCCGTACCCGTTTCGCCCGAGATGATCGAGCCGTTGACCCGCATTTCGATTTCGCCCGTCCAAGGTTCGAATCCTTTCAGGCGATGTGTCATGATCGCTTCGCCGGCCGTTGCCGTGAGCATATTGGATCTCAGACCGATGATACCGCGCGAGGGAATCGTAAATTCGAGCCGCGTACGGTCGCCGTTGGTTTCCATGTTGGTCAGGGTCCCCTTGCGTTTGGTGGCCAGTTCGATCACTGTCCCCGAGTACTCCTGGGGACAATCGACGGTCATCTCTTCGATCGGTTCGCACTTCTTGCCGTCGATCTCCTTGACGATGACCTTGGGCTGTCCTACCTGGAGTTCGTAACCTTCGCGACGCATGGTTTCGATCAGCACCGAGAGGTGCAGCACGCCCCGTCCGAATACGATGAAACTGTCGGCGTTGGCTCCCGGTTCGACGCGCAGGGCGAGGTTTTTCTCCAGCTCGCGGTCGAGGCGCTCCTTGATGTGGCGCGAGGTGACGTATTTGCCGTCCTTGCCGAAGAAAGGCGAGTTGTTGATCGTGAAGAGCATCGACATGGTCGGTTCGTCGATGGCGATGGGGGGCAGCGGTTCGGGGTTCTCGTAGTCGCAGATCGTGTCGCCGATCTCGAACCCTTCGATGCCCATGATGGCGCAAATCTCGCCGCACGGCACTTCGTCGACCTTCTTTTTGCCGAGACCTTCGAAGACCATCAGGTCTTTGATCCTGGTCTTCTGCATCGTTGCACCGTCGCGCTTGGCCAGCGTGACGTTCTGTCCCGCCCTGAGCGAGCCGCGCGTCACCTTGCCCACGGCGATACGGCCCGTGTAGGAGGAGTATTCGAGCGAGGTGATGAGCATCTGGGGCGTGCCTTCTACCACGGCCGGTTCGGGTATCTCGTCGATGATGGCGTCCAGCAGCGGGACGAGCGAGTCGGTCGGCTCGTTCCATTTGTGCGACATCCAGCCCTGTTTGGCCGAGCCGTAGATGGTCTTGTAGTCGAGCTGCTCCTCGGTGGCGTCGAGCGTGAACATCAGGTCGAAAACCTGCTCGTTGACCACTTCGGGACGGCAGTTGGGCTTGTCGACCTTGTTGATCACCACGATGGGCTTCTTGCCCAGCGCCAGCGCCTTTTGCAGCACGAACCGGGTCTGGGGCATGGTGCCTTCGAAGGCGTCGACCAGCAGCAGTACGCCGTCGCACATGTTCAGCACGCGCTCGACCTCGCCGCCGAAGTCGGCGTGGCCCGGGGTGTCGATGATGTTGATTTTATAATCCTTGTAAATTACCGAGACGTTCTTCGAGAGGATCGTGATACCGCGTTCGCGTTCGAGGTCGTTGTTGTCGAGGATCAGCTCGCCGGTTTGCTTGGCGTTGTCGCGCAGGATGTTGCCGGCCAGGATCATCTTGTCTACGAGCGTGGTTTTGCCGTGATCCACGTGTGCAATAATTGCAATATTGCGTAGTTTTTGCATGTGAAAAGAATTTGTGGTGCAAAGGTAACAATTTCTCGGGAAAATATACTAAATTTGTTGTCTTATTAAAAATGTTTAATATTATGGAACCCACCTTCAACGTCCGGCAGCAGAGCGGGATTTATATCGGGCCCACGTCCGACATCCTGCCGGGAGTACTGCCCGAGGGACGCGTGGTCGTCGTATCCGATGCCACGATAGACCGGCTCTACCACCCGATGCTGGCTCCTTACGATACGGTGCTGATCGGCCTCGGGGAGAGTATAAAGACCCTGCAAACCGTCGAATCGATCTACCGCCGCTTCATCGAACTGGGCGTCGACCGGTCGACTTTCGTGCTGGGGATCGGGGGCGGTATCGTGACCGACGTGACGGGTTTCGCCGCCGCGACCTACATGCGCGGCCTCGATTTCGGCTTCGTCTCGACGACCCTGCTGGGGCAGGTCGACGCCAGCGTGGGCGGCAAGAACGGCGTGAATGTCGACGGATACAAGAATATGGCGGGGACGTTCTCGCAGCCCCGGTTCGTGGTCTGCGACCCCGGGATGCTGCGCACGCTCTCCGACCGGGAGTTCCGCGCCGGGCTGGCCGAAGTCGTCAAGGCGGCCGTCATCGCCGATGCCGGCCTTTTCGCGCGTATCGAAGCCACGACTTTCGACGCCCTGCGTTCCGACACCGACCTGCTTACGGATGCCGTTTCGGCGTCGATTCGCGTGAAAGCAGATATCGTCGAACGCGACGAGCGCGAGTCGGGCGACCGCCGCAAGCTCAACCTCGGGCATACGCTGGCGCACGCCATCGAGAAGTGTACCAACCGTCTGAACCACGGCGAGGCCGTGGCGGTGGGCACGGCGCTGATCGCCGATGCCTCGGTGAAGCTCGGCGTACTGACGGCGGAAGACCGCGACCGGATCGCCGGGGTGCTGAAAAAACTGGGGTTCGACCTCACGCCGCCCGTCGATGTGAAGCGGCTGCTCAAAGAGGTGGGCAAGGACAAGAAGAATGAGGACGGCATGCTGCGTATCGTGGTGCCTATAGGCATTGGCGATTGCGACGTGCGGCCGATGAAGATGGATGCTTTTGCAGCGCTGTTTTGAGTCTCTGTTTTGAATCGTCAATACGCGTCTTTGCTGCTTTTTGAGCATGGAATGCAAGGAGGGCGGAGCTGATTTTGAAAACAAGAACCCGAGAAACAATGAAGAAAACAGTAATTCTTTTAGCGCTCTGTTTCCTGGCGGTAAGCTGCCTGAACAGAAAAAGCGACAAACCGACAACGGATACAACGCAGGCTGCTGACAGCGGGACGGCCGAGAAGGACACGTTACCGACGGAGTCAGAACTGGAAGGTTATCCGATAGACTATCATTCGGTTAAAGTCATCGAGACGGTTTATGTTACCGACAGGCGGGGCGTCGATGCCAGGCAGGAACCCGATGAAAATGCAAAGAGCCTGTTACATTACAACTACGGCGACCGCCTGGAGGTCATCGATACTGCGGCCGATTTTTATGGTATCAGGAGTTTAGTCGCACGGAAGTGGCAGGACGAACGGTCTTGGATAGAGGGTTCGAGATGGGAAAAGGTTTTCGTGAAAAAGAGCGCCGCGGGCGGCCTTTCGGAGATAAAACTCATTCCTGACGATTTGAACGTAGTCAGTTGTCTGGATGAGAACAATAATGAAAGTTCAAAAATCCTTGACAGGTATTTGGACGTGGAATTGATCGACAAAGAGACGTTCGACAGCCTGGCCAATAACAGAGTCGATTATTTCGTCGCGGATACGGCGACCTTTCGAAAGGTCGATGGTGTGATTACCCTGAAAGCCGAAGAAAAAGAGGTGCGGCTCGTCGATAGGCCGATCGTTGGCGATGGAGGAAACGAATTCAGCTATTTAGGGCAATATGAAATCCTGAACCAGTATGTGATTTATATACAAGGCAATGAATGGTGGGGATATGATTTCTATGATAAAACCACGGGCGAGGCATCGCTTCCGGGCTGGGATTTCGATGGATTTCCGTACCTCTCGCCCAATCGGAAATATATTATTTGTATTTCGGGCAATCCCTATGACCCCGAATCCAATGCGGAACTGTATGGAATAACGGACGGAGGAAAGATAGAAAGAATTATGACCGCGACTTATATGAACTGGATGCCGGTTGATGCCGGGCATGCAGACATGTTTTGGGCTTCGGACGGCTGTTTCTACCTGAAAGTCATTCACACTCAACTCTTTTACGAGAAAAATCCGGATTGTCAATATTTACGGATAAAGTTGCTGGGCGTATAATGCTTTGAAGAGTCGTTTGATCGTACGCTACTGCGCAAGACGGCATCTGGACGCAGAAAAACCTACTCCTTTTATGACCTGCACCCCGAAAGTTCGACAAAAAACTTTCGGGGTGCATATCATTGGAGATCGTTTTTTTGTTATTCCGACTGATATTGATTGCGGAGTTTTTCCGTGTAGGCGTCCCAATCGGCGATGGGCTGCCGTGCGACGCCCGATTCGATCGCGGCGCGTGCCACGGCAGGCGCTACGGTACATAGCAGCCTCGGGTCGAACGGCTTGGGAATCAGATAGTCGCGGCCGAATTCGAGTTTTTCGAGCGCATAGGCCCGCAGCACCATTGTCGGCACCGGTTCCTGGGCCAGCCCGGCGAGCGCATGTGCCGCGGCGAGTTTCATCGCTTCGTTGATTTTCGTGGCCCGGACATCGAGCGCCCCGCGGAAAATGTAGGGGAAGCCCAGCACGTTGTTGACCTGGTTGGGGTAGTCCGAGCGCCCCGTGGCGAAGATGATGTCCGGACGCGATACGACGGCTTTGTCGTAGGCGATTTCGGGGTCGGGGTTGGCGAGTGCCATGACGATCGGGTCGGTCGACATCGTACGCAGCATTTCGGGCGTCAGCACGTCGGCCGTCGAAACCCCGAGGAAGAGGTCGGCGCCGTGCAGCGCCTCGGCCAGCGTGGTGATGCGGCGCGTGGTGGCGAATTCACGTTTGATTTCGTTGATATCCGTACGGTAAGTCGTGACCACGCCGCGGCTGTCGCAGAAGACCATGTTCTCACGGCGGACGCCTACGGCGATGAACAGCCGTGCGCAGGCGATGGCCGCGGCCCCGGCGCCGTTGACCACCACGCGGAGTTTGTCGAGCGTCTTGCCGGCGATCTTTACGGCATTGAGCATCGCGGCGGTCGAGATGACGGCCGTGCCGTGCTGGTCGTCGTGCATCACGGGAATATCCAGTTCTTCGCTCAGCCTCCGGTCGATTTCGAAGCATTCCGGGGCTTTGATGTCCTCGAGGTTGATGCCCCCGAATGTCGGGGCTATCGCTTTCACCGTGCGGATGAATGCCTCGGGATCGGTTTCGTCGACTTCGATGTCGAAGGCGTCGATGTCGGCGTAAGTTTTGAAGAGCATGCTTTTACCTTCCATGACGGGCTTGCCTGCCAGAGCTCCGATATTGCCCAGTCCCAGGACGGCCGTGCCGTTCGAAATGACTGCTACCAGATTGCCTTTGTTCGTGTAACGGTAAACCTCTTCGGGGTTAGCTTCGATTTCGCGGCACGGAGCTGCGACGCCGGGCGAATAGGCCAGCGACAGGTCGTGCTGCGTGTGATAGGGCTTCGTCGGTACGACCGCGATTTTCCCTGGGCGGCCTTCGCTGTGATAGCGCAGAGCCTCCTGATCCATTTTACCTTTTCTCATTATCCTAACTGTTTTGCTTGTGTCTACAAGACACAACGTGAAAAAACCTGCAATTATTGCGCCCTTCCGTCCCGGAGCGGGCATCGTACGGGGCGGAGTTAAAAATAAACCCGCAACCCTCCCCCGAACTGGAAGCGGAAGATGCCGAACAGGCTCAGTTCGGCGCCGTCGTCCACGTCCGGCGAGTCGACGATCAGCCATTGCCCGCTGATCCCCGCACCCAGGCCGATGTGGCGTCCCAGCATGAACTCCACCGAGGCCGATTCATGGATGCCTACGCCGCCCCTGCTGCCCGATGTATCGCCGTAGCTGCGGATGTAGCGGCCGTAGCCGATGCCCGCGCTTTCCCGGAAGAGCCATCTGCGCCCGGCCCGCTGCCGGGCGACGAACTCCGGCGCGATGTAGTGGATACGGCTCGTGCGCCGGATCCCGTTGCGTTCGGCCGAGATGAATCCGCCCGAGTAGACGATTCCGGCGCCGAAGCCCCGGCGCGACGTCCAGTTGTACCCGGCACTGATGTCGTAGCCTTCGTTCAGCGAGCCGGAGGTGCTTTCGGCCAGGTAAAGCGTCGAGATGACGGCCGTATACGCCGCGTTGGCAAAGAACGTGTGCTGCGAGCGGTTGCGCGGGGCGAGGTGCTGCGCCCGGAGGGACTGCGCCCTGCCCCGCTGCGCGACCTGCTTCCCGGCCGATGGTGCCGTTTCCCCGGGTATGGCGGCGAACGGGCCGCCCAATGCAGCGCAAGGCGCTTCCTGTACCGCGGGTTCCGCCCCGGGCGTCTCCGCCCTGAGTTGCGTGGCTCTGCCAGAAGCCAGTAACAGCGATGCGGTGCAACAGCACGTGAGCAGGTATGGACGAATGCGGGTCATATTTTAAAAATGTCTGGTTCGGAATCGGGGAGTGCGGCGGTGACGGCTGCCGGCCGGTTCGGGCGGATGCCTCAAAACAGCAGGGTTTCGGGGTTGCCGGGTGGGGTGAACCCCAAGTGCCGGTAGGCCAGTTCGGTGGCTTCACGCCCCCGGGGCGTGCGTTTGAGGAACCCTTCCTTGATGAGGAACGGTTCGTAGACCTCCTCGATCGTGCCGGCGTCTTCGCCGACGGCCGTGGCGATGGTATTCAGCCCGACGGGGCCCCCGCCGAACTTTTCGATGATGGTGCCGAGTATCTTGTTGTCCATCTGGTCGAGGCCGCGCGAGTCGATGTTGAGCGCCGAAAGCCCGATTCTGGTGATTCCCAGGTCGATGTGCCCTTCGCCCTTGACCATTGCGAAGTCGCGCACGCGGCGCAGCAGGGCGTTGGCGATGCGGGGCGTGCCGCGTGAGCGCAGGGCCACCTCGTGCGCCGCATCGTCGTCGATCGAGACGTCGAGGATGCGTGCCGAACGCCTGACGATGCCGGCCAGTACCGGGGCGTCGTAATATTCCAGATGGCACTGGATGCCAAAGCGTGCGCGCAGGGGCGATGTGAGCAGCCCGCTGCGGGTCGTGGCGCCGATCAGCGTGAAAGGCGCCAGCTCGATCTGGATCGAACGTGCCGAAGGGCCTTTGTCGAGTACGATGTCGATCTTGTAGTCCTCCATCGCCGAGTAGAGGTACTCCTCGACGATCGGGCTCAGGCGGTGTATCTCGTCGATGAAAAGCACGTCGCCGGGGTTGAGGTTGGTCAGCAGTCCGGCCAGGTCGCCCGGCTTGTCCAGCACGGGACCCGATGTGACGCGCAGTTGCGCGTGCATTTCGTTGGCGATGATGTTGGCAAGGGTCGTCTTGCCCAGTCCCGGGGGGCCGTGCAGCAGTACGTGGTCGAGCGAATCGCCGCGCATGAGCGCCGCCTTGATGAAAATATGGAGGTTGTCGACGATCTTGTCCTGCCCGGAGAAGGTTTCCAACTCCTGCGGACGTATCTTGTTTTCGAATTCGAGATCGCTCTCTGTGTTGCGTACGATTGACATGTTGCAAAGATAACGATTTTGTGCTACTTTGCCGCGGCGGGGCGAAAAAAAATCCGGCCCGCAGGATATGCGGGCCGGGGTCGCTGCCGGAAGCTCCGGCTATTGCTCACGCGGCAGCCCGATCTTTATGTATTTCACCCCGTTCATGCGGGTGTTCACACGCAGGATGATACCTTTCTTGCCTTCGAGATCCTCCTTGAAGGAATCCAGCTTGAACGAGACATAACGGTCGTAGTTGTATCCGCCTTCGTCGCCGTGGGCGTCGCGGCGCAGTTCGAGGTTCAGGTACCCCTCTTCCGTGTATTCAGGAGCGATCTCCGTCACGTTGTTGCGTACCAGCAGGAAGGTGTGTTTCGTGAGGTCACAGGCATTGAACCCGACCCAGACATTGAGGTAATTGCTGTTGAGGAATGCCTCCTTGAAGCTGGTTTTGTCGTCTTCCAGCGCGTCGAGTTCCTCTTGGGTGGTCACGACTTTCGTGCCGCCCGAGTAGATGTCCTGTATGTAATAGAGCGCCATGTTGTAATCGTATCCTTCCACTTTGTTATTCAGCAGGTTGAAATATATGACGACGCGCTGGTCTTCCTCGGCCTTATAGCTGCCTATGCGGCTTTTGTCGCCCGGGTACACCGTCTTGCCATCGTCGAGAACGACATAGAAATCGTTATTTTCGAGCGGCTTTACCGAAGCGAAAGCCGAAAGCCTGGGGTAGTCCCCGTCCGAATCGTTGCAGGAGGTGAAAATGGCCGCAGCCATGGTCACGAGAAGAAATAATCCGAATCTTTTCATATTTATAATTATTTTTGCGTTATCTTCACTAATTAAATGCAGGTCGGGCGGAATACTGCACGGGCATAAAAATTTTCGGGTGCCGTGCAGTCTTTTGGTGGCTACACCGTTTATAAGATGAACGCAAATATGGGAATGGAGGAGCAGATACTGGCCGAGGGGTGCAGAAAAGGGGATAATGCGGCCCGTCGTGAGCTGTATGACCGTTATGCAGGCCGTCTGTTGGCCGTCTGCCTCCGCTATTCGGGCGACCGGTCTACCGCCGAAGACCTGATGCACGATGCGTTCCTGAAGATTTACGGTGCTTTCGACCGTTTTTCCTACCGCGGCCCCGGTTCCCTGCGTGCCTGGATGGAACGGATCACGGTGAACGTGGCGCTCGAATGGCTCCGCAGCCGGAACAAACTGAGCATGACGGTGCTCGACGACGGAAGGCAGTTGCCCGACATCCCGGAGCCCGACCCGTCGGAAGTGGCGCGTATTCCGCGCGACGTGCTGATGGGGTTCGTCAGCGAATTGCCTGACGGTTACCGTACGGTGTTCAACCTCTACTGCATCGAAGGCTATTCGCACCGCGACATCGCGCAGATGCTGGGGATCAACGAAAAAAGTTCCTCGTCGCAGTTATTCCGCGCGCGGGCACTGCTGGCCCGCAGAATAGGGGCCTATATGGAGACACATTAAATTATGAAACAAAATAAAGACTGGACAGACGTAATGCGGAGTGCGCTCCGGGGCACCGAGGTGACACCTCCGGCCGACGGCTGGGCGCGGCTGGAGCGCGAGCTCGGGCCTCACCCGCGTATCTCCGTGTTGCGTAGCCATTGGCCGCGGATTGCTGCCGCTGCCGCCGCTGTGCTGATTTTCCTGGGTGGTGGGGGATACCTGCTGCATGAAAACCGGGATTTAGGGGATAAAGGGTTTGTTATTGCAACGGCGACGGACAGCGGCAGCTCTGCTGCGGACATGGCGCAGGTCGATGGGACACCGGCGGGAGACGGTGAAGGGACGCTCGCGGGGACGCTCCGCGCAGCCGTTCCGACCGAAGAGGCCGTGCGGGCTGCGGCGCTGCCGGGCGAGGAGCCCGGTGCGGGGACGGCTCCCGGGATTGCACCGGGACGGGATGCCCTTGCCGCCGCCGATATGCGGGGCTTCGAGGACGGCCGTGCAGCGGCTTTGACGTCCGGAGCTGCGCCCGCCGGGGAGGCGGTTGCTGCAAACGCCGACACCGGTAATTCGGTTGCGGAAAATGCGGTGGCAGGGAGCGAGGCTTCCGGAAAGGCCTCCGCAGCGGCTGCCGCTACCGGGGATGCCGCGGCGGACGGCACGCGGCCGGCCGTGCGTGCGGCAGTCGCCGGGCAGGCGTCCGCCACGGACGGGAACCCGGGAGAAGAGGCTGCCGGGCAGGTCGTTCAGCCCCGCAAATACCCGGGCACGTACGATTACTTGGCCGATGGCGTGCAGGAATACAGGCGTCCCCGGCGCAGGACTTCGGTTTCGCTCTTCGCCGCAGGCGGTGTGACCGGATCATCGGGGGTGTCAGGGGGGGGCGGCCCCAACCTGGTGATGTCCGACATATTTGTAGGCGGTACCAACGGCACGATGGCGCAATTGAAATACAATTACAGGGATTATTCGTTCCGCCACCACCAGCCGCTCAGCTTCGGCCTTTCGGTGCGCAAGGAGTTCGCGTACGGGTTGTCGCTCGAAAGCGGTGTGAACTATACGTTGTTATGGTCGGACGTACGTATGCAGTCCGGCCGCGAGGATATCAGCCAGAAGCTCCACTTCATCGGGGTTCCCCTGCGCCTGAACTGGCAGTTCCTCGAAACCGGGCGTTTCTCGATGTACGTGGGTGCAGGCGGTATGCTCGAGAAATGCGTGTCCGCCAAGTTCGGCTCCAAATCCGTCGACGAACCCAAAGTCCAGTGGTCGGTGGCCGGGGCCGTCGGGGCCCAGTACCGCCTCGGCAATTATGTCGGGCTTTACTTCGAGCCCGAGGTATCGCACTACTTTACGGAAACCACCCTGCGTACATCGCGCACCGATTCTTCCCTGTCGCTGACCCTCCGTCTCGGAGTGCGCCTTTCATTCTGACATTCAACTGATATATCCTGTTTTCACGTCCCTGGGACGTGAAATACGACTTGGAGAAGTCCGTACCCGAAGCGATACGGACTTTTTCGTGATCTGTCCGAATGTGCTATTTTATGGCTTAATTATGCTATTTTTTATTGACTAATGAAAATTTGTTCTTATTTTTGTTGAATAAAAGATTGTGAATTGACGCTAACAAAAAAGCACAAGTGCAGCAATCTGTGCACTTGTGCCTTTGTAGTCCCGACGGGAATCGAACCCATATCGTAAGAACCGGAATCTTATATTCTATCCATTGAACTACGGGACCGGGAGTGCAAAGATGCAAATTTTTTTTAATTTTTACTAATAAAATGCGAGAAAAGCAGAATAATTGGCAGAGGATCGAAGCCGTAATCAAATGGGCGAACATGTCGACCAACTACTTCGCCCGCCATATCGGGCTTGCACGCGGCGAAAACCTCTACCAGATTAAACGCGGTAACAACGGCATTTCGCTCGACGTGGCCGACCGCATCGTCTCCAAATTCCCGCAGGTGGATAAATTGTGGCTGCTGACGGGGGAGGGGCAGATGTTCGCGGACGGGAAACTGCGCGGCGCCCAGATACCTTTTTATAATGTGGACGTCGAACAGGCCATCGCGCACGTCACCCACCTCGAGGCCGAGAGCAGCCTGGTCATCCCGCAGGCGGGTGAGTGCGACCTTGCCATGTGTTACATGGGACGTGCCATGGGGGACGCCTTGCCGCCGGGTGCGGTGGTCTTGCTGAAGGCCGTCGACCGGGATGCAATTATTCCCGGGGGGGAATATGTGATTGTCAGCCGAAAAATTGTAACTTTGCGGATAGTTCGGCTCGCCGACGGGGAGGACAAACTCCGCCTGGTGGCCGGCGATCGGGAAAATTATGACGACATAATTCTGAATGTCAGTGATATAAGCTCGGTATATAAAGTTAAAGGCAAATTGATAATTAACAGTTGAGAATATGTTTTCAGGGATCGTGGAACGCATGGCGGAGGTCGTGGACATCCGTACCGACCGTCAGAATAAGGATTTTACGCTGCGCGCGGACTTTTGCCGCGAGTTGAAAATCGACCAGAGCATAGCACATAACGGCGTATGTTTGACAGTTGTGGACATCCGCGATGATACGTATACGGTCACGGCGATGAAGGAGACGCTCGACAGGAGCAACCTCGGCCTGCTGGCTGTGGGCGATCTGGTGAACCTCGAACGCTCGATGAAACCCGATGCGCTGCTCGACGGGCATATCGTCCAGGGGCATGTCGACCAGACGGCCGTATGCACGGCCCGCGAGGACGCCGACGGCAGCTGGTACTATACGTTCGCCTACGAACCGCAGGGCGGTGGGCTCTGTACCGTGGAGAAAGGGTCGGTGACGGTCAACGGCGTGAGCCTGACGGTCTGCGACTCGAAGGAGTCGTCGTTCCGCGTGGCGATCATTCCCTATACGTTCGAGCATACGAATTTCTGCCGCATCGGCGTGGGTTCGGTCGTGAACCTCGAATTCGACATCGTGGGCAAGTACATAGCCCGTCTCATGCAAAATTATACGAAGTAAGCCTTATGGTATACATCAAAACAAAAGAGGGCGCATCGCTGTGGATCGCGCTCCTCGCAACGGCCATTGTGGCCGGGACGATGACGCTGCTCGATGCGGTGTGGTGGGTGACGCTGTGCGTCTGCGGCGCCGTCTTTGTCGTCGTGGCGCTCGTGGCGCTGTTCATCATCCGCAAGTATGTGGCTTACAAGCTCAAACCGATCTATTCCATCGTGCTTTCGCGCGACGTGCATACGCACGAGATTTTCTCCGAGCTGAAGGACAAGCACGTCGAGAATATCGGCGAGGAACTCACGGCGTGGGCGGATACGAACGACAAGGAGATCGCCCGCCTCAAGGAGACCGAGCAGTTCCGCAAACAGTACCTGGGCAACGTGGCGCACGAGCTCAAAACCCCGATCTTCAATATCCAGGGGTATATCTCGACACTGCTCGACGGAGGCCTGGAGGACGAGCTCATCAACCGCAAATACCTCGAGCGGGCCGAGAAGAGCATCGACCGCCTGATCAATATCGTCAACGACCTGGATACCATCTCCAAGCTGGAGAGCAACATGAACCGCCTCGAAATGGAGAAGTTCGACATCGTGGCGCTGACGAAGGAGATCGCCGAGCAGGCTGAGATGGAGGCCGACAAAAAAGGCATCCGGATTTCGATCAAGGGCGCCGACAACCTTCCCTCGCCGTTCTGGGTGCTGGCCGACAAACATTACATCGGCCAGGTCATCGTGAACCTCGTCATCAACTCGATCCGCTACGGGAAGGAGGGCGGTCTGACGCGCGTCCATTTCCGCGACATGCTCGACAAAATACTTGTCGAGGTGGAGGATAACGGATTGGGAATCAGTAAGGAGGATTTGCCCCGCGTCTTCGAGCGATTCTACCGTACCGACAAGGGGCGTTCGCGCGAGCAGGGCGGTACCGGCCTCGGACTGGCGATCGTGAAGCATATCATCGAAGCGCACGGCGAACGCATCAGCGTGCGCAGCGAACCCGGCGTGGGGAGCACCTTCTCGTTCACGCTCAAAAAAGTCAACCTGCAAGAACTGAATAAATGATACGACCGTTAAGCATCGTTTGGAATTTCGACCCGGTGTTCTTCTCCATCGGGTCGCTCGACATCCGCTATTACGGATTGATGTGGGCGCTGGCAATCCTGATCGGCGCCAAGTTTTTCGATAACTTCTGCAAGCGTGAGGGGCTTCCGCCGAAGGTCTCCGAGTCGATTTTTATATATGGTACGCTGGCGACGATCATCGGGGCGCGGCTGGGGCACTGCCTCTTCTACGACCCGATGGAATACCTCAGCAAGCCGTGGACGATCATCACGGGTTTCCGGGACGGCGGCATGGCCAGCCACGGCGCTGCCATCGGCCTCTTGATCGGCCTCTGGCTGTTCTCGCGCAAGAACAAGCTGCCCTATATCTGGTCGCTCGACCGCATCATGATCGCGGTGGGCATCGGCGGTGCCGTCGTCCGGCTGGGCAACCTGTTCAATTCGGAGATCTTCGGCATGGCCACGACCCTGCCGTGGGGCTTCGAATTCGTCCGCTCGGCCAAGTGGGTGAACGAGTTCGCCCCCGCGGCGGTACACCCGACCCAGATTTACGAGGCGCTTTGCTACCTGATCACCTTCGGCATCCTTTGCTGGCTCTATTATGCGAAGGACATCGCGCGGCGCCGTCCGGGCATCCTGTTCGGCATCGGGCTGCTCGGGATTTTCCTGACGCGCTTCTTCATCGAGTTCATCAAGACCGAGCAGGAGGCGTTCGAACAGGGATGGGTGCTCGATATGGGGCAATGGCTGAGCATTCCGTTTATCGTGCTGGGTATTTACATGATTTACCGGGGGCTGTCCGAGCCCGAAGTTACCCCCGCCCCGGTGCCGAAAGCCCCGGCAGCAACTCCAAAAAAGAAGAAACGATGAGCAATTACCCGATGGTCGATGAAGTGAACCGCCTTGTCGGCAACCTGCTTGCCGCCGGCAGCGGGGTGTTCCTGCCCGGCGTAGGGTCGCTCTTTGTCGAGCGGCGCGGTGCCAGGCGGCTTTCCAAACGCTCTGTCCAGCCTCCTTGCCGCGTGGTATCCTTCTCTTCGCAGCAGCAGGGGGTATCGCTTGCCGATGAACTGGCACGTACGCTGCACTGCGACGCTGCCGGAGCTCAGGATGTTTACGACCGCTGGCTTTCCCGCACGCGCGAGGGCGACGTGCTGACCATAGAGGGCGTCGGCGTGCTCAAATTCAAGAATTTTACGCTTGCACCCGCGTTCGACAGGCTGCTAAACCCGCAGGGGCACGAGCCCGTGCGGATCAAGCCTGCCCGCCGGTTGGACTGGGCGCTGTGGGTCGGCATCGCGGCAATCGGGATTGCGGCGGTCTACGGCGGGCGGGAGTTCCTGCTGCTCTATCCGGAGGCGCCGGAAGCGGCGGCCGTGACGGAGATTCCCGCTGCGCCCGACAGCCTCGGGACCGTCGAAGCGCCCGATGCTTTGGTCGAGGCTCCTCCGACGGAACGGTCTGTGGCCGGGGAGTCCGCTGCGCAGGCGGG
>OMAK01000663.1_pt1 | contig 17191 bp, 9 predicted proteins | sample 1644681 | NCBI WGS metagenome assembly OMAK01 (sample SAMEA103958133, study PRJEB25191) | human gut metagenome | biome: human-associated habitat [ENVO:00009003]; feature: intestine environment [ENVO:2100002]; material: feces | place: Germany | collected 2013/2015 | reverse complement strand
TTATTTTGAGAAACGGAGGTGCAGCCTATCCCATGATACCCCAGGAATATATACAGGAAGTCGTGCGGCGCAACGACATTGAAGAAGTCATCGGCCAGTATGTCCAGCTGCGCCGCCGCGGACGCACGGCCACGGGTCTGTGTCCGTTCCACAATGAAAAAACGCCGTCCTTCGTCGTTTACCCGGATACCCAGAGCTTTTACTGCTTCGGCTGCGGTGCGGCGGGCGATGTCATCAACTTTGTGCGCAAGTACAACAATCTCGGCTATGTCGAGGCTGTCAAGCAGCTGGCGGGCCGCGCCGGTATGCCGCTGCCCGAGGAAGATGACCGCGAGTCCCGTGCGCGCCAGCGCCTGTTGGAGATCAACCGCTGCGCCGCGCGCTACTTCTACGAGAACCTCAACGCCAAAACGCCGGAGGCCGCCATGGCCCGCCGCTACTGGAAGGAAAAGCGCGGCCTGTCCGACGCCGCCATCCGCCGGTTCGGCCTTGGCTACGCGCCGGAGGACTTCGGCGGCCTGCTGCACTACCTCAAGCGCCGCGGCTTCAGTGAGGAGGAACTGGAAACCTCCGGCCTCGTCAAGCGCAGCGCCAAGGGCAACCTCTATGACATCTTCCGCCACCGCGTCATGGTGCCCATCATTGATGTGCGCGGGGCCATCATTGCCTTCGGCGGGCGCGTGCTGGACGACTCCAAGCCCAAGTACATCAACAGCCCCGAGACGATGGTCTACCACAAATCCCGCACGCTTTTTGCACTGAATATCGCTAAAAAGTCAAAAAAACGGCGCTACATTCTGTGTGAGGGCTACATGGACGTCATCTCGATGCATGAGGCCGGGTTTGACACGGCGGTCTGTGCCTGCGGCACGGCCCTGACACCCGAGCAGGCCAAGCTGCTGAGCGAGTACGCCGACGAGGTCGTTTTGAGTTACGACTCCGACGAGGCGGGCCAGAAGGCCACCGAGCGCAGCCTTGGCATTCTGGGCAGCACGACGCTGAAAGTCAGCGTGCTGAGCTATCAGGGCGCGAAGGACCCGGACGAGTTCATCAAAAAATATGGCCGCGAGCGGTTTGAGATGCTCCTGAACGGCACGGCCAACCCGACAGAATTCCAGCTGAAAAAGAGCAAGGCCAAGTATGACCTGCGCAGCGACGACGGGCGGCTGAGCTACATCCGGGAGGCCATCGAGATTCTGACCGAGCGCGGCGTCAGCCCGACGGCGAGGGACGTCTACGCCGGGCGGCTGGCCGACGAGACCGGTGTCTCAAAGCAGGCCATACTTTCCCAGCTCAACGGGGCGCTTCAGGCCGCTGCGCGCCGCAGCTACCGCAAGGAGCAGCGCGACCTTTCCAAGGAGGGCATCGCGTCGGACATCCGCGTGCCCTACACCAGCAGCGGGGAATCTGCCCTCGGCGCGGCCAACGCGGCGCGCCAGTTGGCCGTGGCCATGCTGCAGGACCCCGAGCAGGTGCCCTACGTCCGTGCGCGGCTGGATATGTCCACCGTGCTGGTGCCCGAGATGCAGCGCGCGCTGGAGGCAATTTTCCGCTGTGTGGACGAGCACCTGCCGCTGAACCAGACGTCATTACAGCAAATGCTGGATGAGGCCGCGTTCCAGCAGCTGGCCCACGGGCAGGCGTACAACCACGACATCCGTCTGCAAAGGCAGGATATTGATATGTATCTGGACCGTTTGCAGACCGCCAAGCCGATCAGTGAGCAGGTCAAGGGTATGAGCGACGGCCAGCTGGAAAGCTACTTTGCAAACCTCGGCAAAAAGAAGGGCGCCCGCCCCGCCGAGACAGATGAATAACGACATTCCGACATACTTTGTCAAACAATAGAAAACCAAAAGGAGAACGTACTTATGGCAGAAAAGAAAGATCCGATCCGCAGCCTGATCGACACGGGCCGCCGCGCCGGCAAGCTGACCAGCAGTGAGATCAGCGACGCAATGGAGGAAAACGGCAACGTTCTTGACGTAGAAGCGATGGAAAAGCTCTACGAGGAGCTGGAAAGCAACGGCATCGAGATCGTCGACGACACGCCCGTTGACGTCAGCAGCGCCCTGCCTAGCTCCGAGGAGGGCGCGGACGACTACGAGGACGGCCTGACTGCCGACGGCATCACGATTGACGACCCCGTCAAGGTCTACCTGAAGGAAATTGGCCGCGTGCCGCTGCTGTCCCCCGAGGAGGAAACCGAGCTGGCACTGAAAATTCAGGCCGGCGGCCCCGATGGCGAGAAGGCCAAGCAGCGCCTGAGCGAGGCCAACCTGCGTCTGGTCGTCTCCATCGCCAAGCGCTATGTGGGCCGCGGCATGCAGTTCCTCGACCTGATCCAGGAAGGCAACCTGGGCCTGATCAAGGCTGTCGAAAAGTTTGACCACACCAAGGGCTTCAAGTTTTCCACCTACGCAACGTGGTGGATCCGTCAGGCCATCACCCGCGCCATCGCCGACCAGGCCCGCACCATCCGCATCCCCGTGCACATGGTCGAGACGATCAACAAGGTCAAGAAGGTGTCCAGCCAGCTGCTGCATGAGTACGGCCACGACCCCAGCGCCGAGGAGATCGCCGAGCGCCTTGACATGCCCGTGGATAAGGTCCGCGAGATCATGCGCGTCGCACAGGAACCCGTCAGTCTGGAGACGCCCATCGGTGAGGAGGAGGACAGCCATCTGGGCGACTTCATCCCCGACGATGACGCCCCCGTGCCCGCTGAGGCCGCCAGCCAGACCCTGCTGAAGGAGCAGCTGGCCGACGTGCTCAAAACGCTGACCCCGCGTGAGGAAAAGGTCCTGCGCCTGCGCTTCGGCCTGGAGGATGGCCGCCCCCGCACGCTGGAGGAGGTCGGCAAGGAGTTCAACGTCACCCGTGAACGCATCCGCCAGATCGAAGCCAAGGCCCTGCGCAAGCTCCGCCACCCCAGCCGCAGCAAGAAACTGCGAGATTTCCTGGATTGATTTGATACGTGAATAAAAGTACCCCCGCCCCGCTTGTGAAAATAAGCAGGGCGGGGCTTTGGTTTGTGTGGGTGCTATGGCCGCTCTGTAGGGGCGGCTGCAATGTTCCACGGGCGAGCAATGCTCACCCTACAAGGCGTCAAACAAAATTTATGCCTTAAGTCTCGCAATACACCTCAATTGCTTTCGCTGCAAACTCAGCAGTACCGGGGCCGCCTGCGGCGTTGATGTTGGCGGTGAACTCTCCGCCTGCGCCGTACATTTGGCCGAGCTGGGCGAAAATCTCCTTTGTGCAGGTGTAGTAGTGCTCGGTGATGAAAGCTTGTAGCTTGGCGGCCTGCGCCTGCACGGCGGGGTTGTCGATGGGCAGGTTTTGCAGTGCGCCGAACCCGGCGGTCAACGCCATCAGCTGATTGTTTATATCGCTGCTCTCCTGCACCGTGCGTTTGGCGGCGTTCCGCTCAAACTCGCGGTAGGCGGGGGTGTCGCCCCAAGATTCCTTGGCGCGGCGGGTGTACTCGTCAATGCGGGTTGTATCAAATTCTTTGAATTGCATAGTGTGTCCTCCTGCGGCTTGCAAAGTCCGCGCCAGCCGTATCAAATCTTCCAAGTGCTGCTTTTTCAGCGTGAGAAGCTCAATTTGCTGGCGCAGAGCCTTGCGGCGGTCAAAATTCGGGTTGTCCAAAATGGTGCGGATGTCCCGCAAGGGAAACTCCAGCTCCCGAAACAGCAAAATCTGCTGCAAACGTTCCAGCGCTGCATCGTCATATAGCCTGTAGCCGCTCTCGGTGCGCATGGCGGGCAGCAGACCCAGCTTATCATAGTATTGCAGCGTGCGTATGCTTATGCCTGTCAGTCAGCTGGCTTCTTTTACGGTCATCATGATAAAACCCTCGTTTCCTTTGCGGTACTGCCATCATACACCCTGACGTTGCGTCAGAGTCAAGTGTTTCTTGAAAAAAAGTGTAATTGAAAACTTTCCGCGTCTGTGTTACACTTGCCTTTGTGCGAATTACGAAATTGGGAGGAAACAGGAGAATCATGGAACAAAAACAAAACAGAAGTTCGTTTTCCGGCAAGCTCGGCTTTGTGCTGTCGGCTGCCGGGGCGTCGGTGGGGCTGGGCAATATCTGGCGGTTCCCGTATCTGGCGGCTAAGTACGGCGGCGGTATTTTTCTGCTGATCTATATTGTGCTGGCGCTGACGTTCGGCTACACGATGATCATGGCCGAGACTGCCCTGGGCCGCATGACCCACAAAAGCCCGGTCAGCGCTTACGGCACGTTTGCCAAGCCCGGCAAAAAGAACGGATTCCTCGGCTTTGGCGGCTGGATCAACGCCATTATCCCGGTGCTGATCGTGCCGTACTACTCGGTCATCGGCGGCTGGGTCATCAAATATCTGTTTGAATATCTGCGCGGCAACGCCCAGGGCCTTGCGGAGGACGGCTATTTCAGCGCGTTTATTGCAGACGGCGCGTCCGCCGAGGTCTGCTTCCTGCTGTTTGCGTTCTTTACGCTGGGCATCATCTTTGCGGGCGTGCGCAACGGCGTGGAGCGCGTTTCCAAGGTGATGATGCCGGTGCTGGTGGTGCTGTCGCTGGTCATTGCGGGCTACTCTGTCACCCGTCCCGGTGCACTGGCGGGTGTGAAGTATTTTCTGGTGCCCAACCCGGCCAACTTCTCGTGGATGACCGTCGTCACGGCCATGGGGCAGATGTTCTACTCGCTGTCCATCGCCATGGGCATTCTTGTCACGTTCGGCTCCTACATGAAGAAGGATGTCTCGATTGAGGAATCCACCGAGCACGTCGAGATTTTCGACACGCTCATCGCCGTCATGGCGGGCCTGATGATCATTCCGGCGGTGTTTGCGTTCTCCGGCGGCGATCCCGACACGCTGCAGGCCGGCCCCGCGCTAATGTTCATTACGATCCCGAAAGTCTTTGCCAGCATGGGGCTGGGCACGGTGGTGGGCGTGCTGTTCTTTGTGCTTGTGCTGTTTGCAGCGGTCACCAGCTCGATTGCCCTGACCGAGAGTGCTGTCTCAACGTTTGAGGATGAGTTGGGCTGGGGCCGCAAAAAGGCCACGGTGCTCGTCGGCGTCATCATGGTGGCGCTGGGCACGCTGTCCAGCCTGGGCTACGGCCCGCTGGCGGGGGTCACGGTCATCGGGATGCAGTTCCTCGACTTCTTCGACTTCCTGACGAACTCGGTCATGATGCCGATTGCGGCCATTGCGACCTGTCTGCTCGTCTCCCGCGTCATCGGCGTGGACAAGATCGAGCAGGAAGTTGAGCTGGACGGCCAGCCCTTCCGCCGAAAGAGGATTTTCCGCTTCATGATCCGCTGGCTCTGCCCGGTCTTTGCCGCCGTCATTCTGGCAAGCTCGGTGGCCAATGCGTTTGGAATCATTAAAATGTGACAGAAAAGGACCGTTTCCGGGTGTGGAGACGGTCCTTTTTTGTTTTATTAGAGATGCAGGGCAAGGCTCCGCGGGCGGATACGGAATCCGCCCCTACGGCCTCCGAGGCCGCAGGCACCCGCAGCCTGTCGAAAAAGAGCATCGTCGGGCGAGCACTGCTCGCCCGCAGAAGCGTTGCGGCAGCCGGAGCGCTGCCGGGCTGTCGGGGGCACCCCGCCCTACGATGCTTCTATTTCTTCTCCGGCTTGTACCGCAGCACCTTCTCCGAAAAATGCTTTGTAAAGAACTGCACGAACGGTCCTAACCCGAAGGCGCAGATCAGGGTGCCCAGCCCGATCAGTCCGCCCAACAGGAAGGCAAGCACCGCACACAGCGCATCGGTGAACACGCGGCAGCCGAAGTAGGGGACAGGTAGCCGGTCTGCCAGCATCAGCGAGAGCGCGTCATACGGCGCGACGCCTAAATCCGCCGTCTGGTACAGCGAGCACCCCAGCGCGATGACCAAAACCGCCACAGCGACCCAAAGCAGCTGCACCGGCAGCGTGTCGGCAGAGCCAAAGACGGCGGTCATCGCGTCGCCGGTAAACGTGACGATGAACCCGATGCAGAAGCTGTTGATGATGGTGCCAAGCCCGATGTACCGCCGCCCCCAAAGCAGCTGCGGCACGAAAAGGCAGAGGTTCATCAGTACATTCTCGATGCTGAACGGCAGGCCGACCAGCTCCGCCAACCGCAGGTTCAGCGCACTGATGGAGTCGTTGCCCAGACGCGAGAACTTGAACACCGCAATGCCGATGCCGATGATGACGACGCCCGCAATCATGCCAAGGATGCGCCGCAGGGTGATTTTCTGGCCGAGAAGATTCATGTGCAAAACGCCCTTCCAATTTTAATAAGGATTCTGTATAGTACTATCCCGTAAAACCACCCCGCCTGTCAAGAGACAACCTGTTTAAAATATCATACCCAACCTTGTGAAAACTGCCAAAAACCGCACCCTGTAACCGCTGTACCGAATTTGTCAAGCGGAGGGAAACGGTGCAAAATCAGCAAATTGCCGAAATTTTGTTACACTCGCCCGGGCGTTCGACAGAACGGAAAAACTTCATAAAAAAGCCGAAAAACCCTTGACAGCAAGCCGTTTACCCTGTATACTAAAACAGTATCACAAAAATGGAATAGAGCGCCCTAAAGGAATTTTGCAAAATCTGTAAAATCAAAAAGTTTGTGAAAAACGACGAATATGCCGCAGTTTCACAGCCGCCTTTCGGGTCGCTTTCGCCAACTTTGTCAATCTATGGAATAGGAGTGGTCGCGTTTTATGGTAAAGGTCAAGCCCGTACAAAACGGCAGAACGACCCGCATGAGTTTTTCCCGCATCAACGAAGTGATTGGTATGCCCAATCTGATCGAGATCCAGAAAAACTCTTACAACTGGTTCCTGGAGGAGGGCCTGCATGAGGTCTTCCACGACATTGCCGCGATCGAGGACTACACCGGCAACCTCGTGCTGGAGTTCGTCGATTACCGGCTGGACAAGAACCCCAAGTATTCTATTAAAGAATGCAAAGAGCGGGATGCCACGTATGCGGCACCCCTGTACGTCACGGCCCGTCTGTTCAACAAGCAGACCGGCGAGGTGAAGGAGCAGGAGATCTTCATGGGCGACTTCCCGCTCATGACCGATGCCGGTACCTTCATCTCCAACGGTGCCGAGCGTGCCATCGTCTCCCAGTTGGTCCGTTCTCCCGGCGTTTTCTACGGCTCCAGCAAGGACCGTACCGGCAAGGACCTGTTCACCGCCACCATGAACCCCAACCGCGGCGCCTGGCTGGAGTATGAGACGGACTCCTCTGACGTTTACTACGTCCGTATCGATAAGAACCGCAAGCTGCCCGTTACCACGCTGCTGCGTGCCCTGGGCCTGTCCACCGATGAGCAGATCAAGCAGTTCTTCGGCGATTCCGAGCCGAAGATCAACGCCTCTCTCGAGAAGGACATCACCCACAACACCGAGGAGGGCCTGCTCGAGGTCTACCGCAAGCTGCGCCCCGGTGAGCCCCCGACGGTGGAAAACTCCCGCGCACACCTGAACAACCTGTTCTTTGACCCGCGCCGTTACGACCTAGCTCGTTTTGGCCGCTATAAGATGAACAACAAGCTCAGCCTGACCCGCCGCATTGCCGGTTATAGGGCTGCCGAGGACATCATCGCCCCGCTGACCGGCGAGCTGCTGGCCGCCAAGGGCGAGAAGATCAACATGGCCAAGGCCGAGGAGATCGATAACGCCGGTGTTACCCGCGTTACCATCCTTGTTGAGAAGAAGGGCGAGGAGCCCCGTCCGTTCATTGTCATCTCCAACGGCTGCGTCAACGCCCAGAACTTCTTCAGCTTCGACGTCGAGGCCGAGGCCGGTGTCAATGAGCGTGCCAACTTTGCCGAGATCCGCAAGATCCTCGACACCACCTCCGATGTGGAGGAGCAGAAGGAAATGCTCCGCCGCAACCATGACCAGCTGATCGGCCGCACCGTCACCGTGAAGGACATCCTGTCCTCCATCAACTACCTGAACGGTCTGGGCCACGGCGTTGGCACCACCGATGATATCGACCATCTGGGCAACCGCCGCATCCGCAGCGTCGGTGAGCTGCTGCAGAACCAGTTCCGCATCGGCTTCTCCCGCATGGAGCGCGTCATCCGTGAGCGCATGACCCTGCAGAGCCAGGATCAGAGCGTCATCACCCCGCAGGCCCTCATCAACATCCGCCCTGTGGTGGCAGCCATCAAGGAGTTCTTCGGCTCCTCTCCGCTGTCTCAGTTCATGGACCAGAACAACCCTCTGGCCGAGCTGACCCACAAGCGCCGTCTGTCCGCTCTGGGCCCCGGCGGTCTGTCCCGTGACCGCGCAGGCTTCGAGGTCCGCGACGTTCACTACACCCACTATGGCCGTCTGTGCCCCATCGAGACGCCTGAAGGCCCGAACATCGGTCTGATCTCCTATCTGGCCACCTACGCCAAGATCAACAAGTACGGCTTCGTTGAGGCCCCGTACCGCAAGGTTGACAAGGCCACCGGCACTGTCACCGATGAGGTCGTCTATATGACCGCCGACGAGGAGGACAACTACCACGTAGCACAGGCTAATGAGAAGCTTGATGCCGAAGGACATTTCATACGTAACTCAGTTTCAGGTCGTTACAGAGAGGAAACTCAGGAGTACGATAAGTCAGCATTTGATTATATGGATGTATCTCCAAAGATGGTATTCTCAGTAGCTACAGCGCTGATTCCGTTCTTGCAGAACGATGACCCTACACGTGCCCTCATGGGATCAAACATGCAGCGTCAGGCCGTGCCTCTGATGGTCACCCAGCAGCCACTGGTCGCCACCGGCATGGAGTACAAGGCCGCCACCGACTCCGGTGTCTGCGTCCTGGCCGCCCATGACGGCACCGTTGAGTATGTCGACGCCGACAAGATCATTGTCCGCTGCGCCGACGGCTCCGCCGACACCTATGAGCTCATCAAGTTCATGCGCTCCAACCAGGGCAACTGCAACAACCAGCGCCCCATCGTCAATGTGGGCGAGACCGTCAAGGCCGGCGACGTGCTGGCCGACGGCCCCGCGACCCGCAACGGCGAGATCAGCCTGGGCAAGAACGCTCTGATCGGCTTCATGACCTGGGAGGGCTACAACTACGAGGACGCCGTCCTGCTGAACGAGAAGCTCGTCCGCGAGGATGTCTACACCTCCATCCACATTGAAGAATATGAGACCGAGGCCCGCGACACGAAGCTCGGACCCGAGGAGATCACCCGCGACATCCCGAACGTCGGCGATGACGCGCTGAAGGACCTCGATGACCGCGGCATCATCCGCATCGGTGCCGAGGTCAAGACCGGCGACATCCTCGTCGGCAAGGTCACCCCGAAGGGCGAGACCGAGCTGACCGCCGAGGAGCGCCTGCTGCGCGCCATCTTCGGCGAGAAGGCCCGCGAGGTCCGCGACACCTCCCTGCGTGTGCCCCACGGTGCCTACGGCATCGTTGTCGACGTCAAGGTCTTTACCCCCGAGAACAGCGACGAGCTGCAGCCCGGTGTGCGCGAGGTCGTCCGCTGCTATATCGCTCAGAAGCGTAAGATCAGCGTCGGCGATAAGATGGCAGGCCGTCACGGCAACAAGGGTGTTGTTTCCCGCATTCTGCCGCAGGAGGATATGCCCTTCCTGCCCGACGGCACCCCGCTGGACATCGTGCTGAACCCCCTGGGCGTTCCCTCCCGTATGAACATCGGTCAGGTCCTGGAGGTCAACCTGGGCTACGTTGCCAAGGCACTGGGCTGGAAGGTCCAGACCCCCGTCTTTGACGGTGCGCACGAGTCCGACCTGCGCGACTGCTTCGCCGAGGCCCGCGAGAAGTGGCACGGCGAAAACGCGCCCGAGTACCCGACCCACCTGGACCGCCTGATGGGCGAGAAAGGCCATGTCATCGACTTCTCCAAGATCGATTTGACCGACGACGGCAAGACCACCCTGTATGATGGCCGTACCGGTGAACAGTTCCCCAGCAAGGTCACGGTAGGCTATATGTACTACCTGAAGCTGCATCACCTGGTCGACGATAAGATCCATGCCCGTTCCACCGGCCCCTACTCCATGGTCACCCAGCAGCCTCTGGGCGGCAAGGCCCAGTTCGGCGGCCAGCGCTTCGGCGAGATGGAAGTCTGGGCGCTGGAAGCCTACGGTGCCGCTTACACCCTGCAGGAGATCCTGACCATCAAGTCCGACGACGTCGTGGGCCGTGTCAAGACCTACGAGGCCATCGTCAAGGGCGAGCCGATCCCGCGCCCCGGTATCCCTGAGAGCTTCCGCGTTATGCTCAAAGAGCTGCAGAGCCTTGGCCTGGATATTGTTGTGCAGGATAAGGAAGGCAACGCCGTTGACATGCGTCAGGAGTTTGACGACGATGACAGCAGCTTTGAGAACAATGACTACGACCTGGGCGATAACGTCATGGTCGAGAGTGAGCTGCAGGACGATTACAGCGTTAAGGACGCCGACGAAGGCTTTGACGATGATCTGGATGAGGATGCCGGCCCCACGGCTGACGACCTCGCCGCCATTGAGTCTGATTCCTTCGACGATTGATCGAATTGCATCGTGTGTCATATTGAATTTGAGAGGGTTCGCTGAATGGAAAATAAAGAATTCGATTCGATTAAGATCGGCCTTGCCTCCCCGGACCAGATCCGCGCCTGGAGCTACGGCGAGGTCACTAAGCCCGAAACCATCAATTACCGCACCCTGAAGCCGGAGCGCGACGGCCTGTACTGCGAGCGCATTTTTGGACCTACCAAGGACTGGGAGTGCCACTGCGGCAAGTATAAGCGCATCCGCTATAAGGGTAAGATCTGCGACAAGTGCGGCGTCGAGGTCACCCGCGCCAAGGTCCGCCGTGAGCGCATGGGCCACATCGAGTTGGCCGCGCCTGTCTCGCACATCTGGTATTTCAAGGGCATTCCCAGCCGCATCGGCCTGATGCTGGACATCAGCCCCCGTCAGCTGGACAAGGTCCTGTATTTCGCCAACTACATTGTCACCGACCCCGGCTTCACGCCGCTGGAGAAAAAGCAGCTGCTGACCGAGCGCGAGTACAAGGAGATGCGCGAAAAGTACGAGGATACGTTTGAAGCCGGTATGGGTGCCGAAGCCATCCAGAAGCTGCTGGCCGAGATCGACCTCGACAAGCTGAGCAAGGAGCTGCGTGAGGAGCTCGAGCATGCCAACGGCCAGAAGCGCGTCCGCCTGCTGAAGCGCCTTGAGTGCGTTGAGAGCTTCCTCGAGAGCAACCAGCGCCCCGAGTGGATGATCATGACGGTCATCCCCGTCATTCCGCCGGATCTGCGCCCCCTGCTGCAGCTGGACGGCGGCCGCTTTGCGACCTCCGACCTGAACGATCTGTACCGCCGCGTCATCAACCGCAACAACCGCCTGAAGCGTCTGCTGGAGCTCGGTGCGCCCGACATCATCGTCCGCAACGAGAAGCGTATGCTGCAGGAGGCCGTTGATGCCCTGATCGACAATGGCCGCCGCGGCCGCCCGGTCACCGGCGCGAACAACCGCGCACTGAAGTCTCTGTCCGATATGCTGAAGGGCAAGCAGGGCCGCTTCCGCCAGAACCTGCTGGGCAAGCGTGTTGACTACTCCGGCCGTTCCGTTATCGTCGTCGGCCCTGAGCTGAAGATGGATCAGTGCGGTCTGCCCAAGGAGATGGCCCTCGAGCTGTTCAAGCCCTTCGTCATGAAGGACCTGGTCGAGAAGGAGAAGGCCAACAACATCAAGTCTGCCCGCAAGATGGTCGAGCGCGCCCGCCCCGAGGTCTGGGATTCTCTCGAGACCGTCATCAAGGGCCACCCCGTACTGCTGAACCGTGCACCTACGCTGCACCGTCTGGGCATTCAGGCCTTTGAGCCTGTCCTGGTCGAGGGCCGTGCCATCAAGCTGCACCCCCTGGTCTGCACCCCCTTCAACGCTGACTTCGACGGCGACCAGATGGCTGTCCACCTGCCGCTGTCCACCGAGGCCCAGCGCGAGGCCAAGATGCTGATGCTGGCCTCCGGCAACCTGCTGAAGCCCTCTGACGGTGAGCCCGTCACCGTGCCCACGCAGGATATGATCCTGGGCAGCTACTACCTGACCCTCGTCAACCCAGACGATAAGGGCCACGGCAAGATCTTCCGCGACGAGGACGAGGCCATGATGGCCTATTCCGAGGGCCTCATCACGCTGCAGGCACCCATCAAGGTGCGCCGCACGATGGTCTTTGACGGCGTCGCGGAGACCGGCCTGGTCGATACCACGATGGGCCAGATCATCTTCAACACCCCCATCCCGCAGGATCTGGGCTACGTGGACCGCACCAATCCCGCCACCAAGTTCGACTACGAGATGAACCCCCGCACCCTCAAGATCGCATCCGGCGGCAAGAGCGACAAGCTGACGAAGAAGGGCCTGCCCGACATCATCAGCCGCTGCCTGACGAAGCACGGCACCAAGACCTGCGCCATGATGCTGGATCAGATCAAGGCTCAGGGCTACAAGTACTCCACCCTGTCTGCCATCACCGTCGCTGTTCCCGATGCTATTATGCCTGACGAGAAGCCGGAAATTCTGGCTGCCGCCGATAAGAAGATCGAGAAGGTCATGAAGAACTTCAACCGCGGCCTGATCTCCGATGAGGAGCGCTACCGCAAGACGGTTGAGATCTGGCAGGCCGCCACGGAGGAGGTCTCCGAGGCTCTGAGCGAAAACCTGAAGAAGAACCACCAGCGCAACCCCATCTATATGATGTCCGATTCCGGCGCCCGTGGTTCTATGGACCAGATCAAGCAGCTGGCCGGTATGCGCGGCCTGCTGGCCAATACTGCCGGTAAGACGCTGGAGATGCCTATCCGCGCCAACTACCGTGAGGGCCTGAATATCCTGGAATACTTCATCTCCTCCCGAGGCGCTCGTAAGGGTCTGGCCGATACCGCTCTGCGTACCGCTGACTCCGGCTACCTGACCCGCCGTCTGGTCGATGTCTCTCAGGAAGTCATCATCCGCGAGGAGGACTGCCACGCTACCGAGGGCATCTGGGTCCGCGAGATCAGCGAGGGCAACTCTGTTGTCGAGAGCTTCAAGGAACGTCTGAACGGCCGCTACTCCCTGCATGATGTGCACGATCCCGCCACGGGTGAGCTGCTCGTCAGCAAGGAAAAGATGATGGATATGTTCGACGCCGAGAAGATCGTCAACGCCGGTATTACCGAGCTGGAGATCCGCTCCGTCATGACCTGCCGCGCGCACGTCGGCGTCTGCGCCCACTGCTACGGTTCCAATATGTCCAACGGTGAATGCGTCAAGGTCGGTGAGTCTGTCGGTATCATTGCCGCAGAGTCCATCGGTGAGCCCGGTACCCAGCTGACCATGCGTACCTTCCATACCGGCGGTATCGCATCTGCCGAAGACATCACCCAGGGTCTTCCCCGCGTTGAGGAACTGTTTGAGAGCCGCCGCCCGAAGGCGATGGCCATCATGTCCGAGATCGCCGGTACGGTCCACATCGACGATACCAAAAAGAGCCGCCATGCCGAGATCACCGGCACGGACGAGAACGGCGCTCCGGTTACCAAGAGCTACCTGATCCCGTTCGGCCAGCGCCTCAAGGTCATGGAAGGCGACGAGGTCGCCAAGGGCGCACTGCTGACCGAGGGTCATGCTTACCCGCAGGACATCCTCGCCATCCAGGGCCCCATCGCCACCCAGAACTACCTGATCAGCGAGGTCCAGAAGGTCTACCGTCTGCAGGGCGTTGAGATCAACGATAAGCATATCGAGGTCATCGTCCGTCAGATGTGCCGCAAGGTCCGCGTGACCGACTCCGGCTCCTCCAACCTGATCGGCGGTGCTCTGGCAAGCCGTCTGGAGGTGGAGAACATCAATGCCGATCTGCAGAAGCGCATTGATGCAGGCGAAGAGGGTCTGAAGCTGGTGGAGTACCAGCAGGTGCTGCTGGGCATCACCAAGGCTGCTCTGGCCAACGACTCCTTCCTGTCCGCTGCATCCTTCCAGGAGACCACCCGCGTGTTGACCGAGGCCGCCATCAAGGGCAAGGTCGACCCGCTGGCCGGTCTGAAGGAGAACGTCATCATCGGTAAGCTGATCCCCGCCGGTACCGGTCTGCCGGAGGTGCGTGAGGATCTGAAGCGCCGTGAGCAGGAGCGCGACGAGGCTGTTGCCGCTGAGCTGGCTGCAGCAAACCAGCAGTAAAACTCTGTCTGCCTGGAACTGAATCGATCCATGAGCCGCCTTTCCCTGAACGCAGGGGAGGGCGGCTTTTTTGATTTGAAACTCCCTTCGTCATTGCTTCGCAATGCCACCTCCCTCTGGGAGGGGGCTGTCTGCACAGCGGACTGAGGGAGTAAAGGAAAAATCAGCGGTTGAGTCCTTCGGCGAATAAAACAAAAAAATCTTGGAAAAACTGTTGACATTCCGAATCAAAGCGAGTATTATATAACTGTTGCGCGTCCCTCATGGGGATAGTGCGGCAAAAAAGTCGGAAAATCTTCCGATGTTCATCATTAAGAAAGGAGAAACAAAATGCCTACTTTTAACCAGCTTGTACGCAAAGGCCGTGAGGTCCTGACTACCAAGAGCACCGCTCCCGCTCTGCAGAAGACTTATAACTCTCAGAAGAAGCAGTACTCTGATCTGAGCAGCCCCCAGAAGCGTGGTGTCTGCACTGCAGTTCGTACCATGACCCCCAAGAAGCCTAACTCTGCTCTGCGTAAGGTTGCTCGTGTCCGCCTCACGAATGGTATCGAGGTCACCTCTTACATTCCCGGTATCGGCCATAACCTGCAGGAGCACTCCGTCGTGCTGATCCGTGGCGGTCGTGTTAAGGACCTGCCCGGTGTGCGTTACCACATCATCCGTGGTACCCTGGATACTCAGGGTGTGGCAGGCCGTAATCAGGCCCGCTCCAAGTACGGCGCAAAGCGTCCTAAGGCCGGTGCTGCAAAGAAGTAATTGAGGACAACCGCCATAAACGGCTTTCCTTTATATAAATAACAAGTCCGCTTAAAAGCGGAGGGTAACGGTTTATGTAAGGTCAGCTCTTTGTGACACAACGGGAGTTTTATTACTTTCGAGTACCGATGATATCATTCTGTGAAGGAGGGAAGAAAGATGCCTAGAAGAGGTAACATTGCTAAGCGCGATGTCTTAGCTGATCCTATTTACAATTCCAAGATGGTCACTCGTCTGGTCAACAGCGTGATGCTGGATGGCAAGAAGGGCGTCGCTCAGAAGATCGTTTACGAAGCTTTCTCCATGATTCAGGAAAAGACCGGCAACGATCCTCTGGAGACTTTCGAGAAGGCGATGGAGAACATCATGCCCAGCCTCGAGTGCAAGACCCGCCGTGTTGGTGGCGCTAACTACCAGGTTCCCTTGGAGGTCAGCCCCGCTCGCCGCGAGACTCTGGGTCTGCGCTGGCTGACTGCCTACAGCCGCACCCGTGGTGAGAAGACCATGGCACAGCGTCTGGCTGCTGAGATCATGGATGCTGCCAATAACACTGGTAACGCCGTGAAGAAGCGCGAGGATACCCACAAGATGGCCGAGGCCAACAAGGCTTTCGCTCATTTCCGTTATTGATCTGTTCTGTAGGAGGTTAATTTCATGGCTACACCCAGAGAAGTTTCTCTTCAGATGACGAGAAATATCGGCATTATGGCCCATATCGATGCTGGTAAGACTACGACTACCGAGCGTATCCTGTACTACACCGGTATCAACCATAAGATCGGTGAGGTCCACGATGGCGGTGCCACGATGGACTGGATGGTTCAGGAGCAGGAGCGTGGTATCACCATCACTTCCGCTGCTACCACCTGCTACTGGTCTCACTCCGAGACCCAGAAGGATCCGGTCGCGTTCAAGAAGAATCGTCACCGCATCAACATTATCGACACTCCGGGCCACGTGGACTTCACTGTTGAGGTTCAGCGTTCTCTGCGCGTGCTGGACGGTTCTGTGACCGTTCTGGCTGCTAAGGGCGGTGTCGAGCCCCAGTCTGAGACCGTTTGGCGTCAGGCTGACGAGTACAAGGTTCCCCGTATGGTCTACGTCAACAAGATGGATATCATGGGCGCGGACTTCTACAACGTTCTGCACATGATCCACGACCGTCTCAAGTGCAACGCTGTCCCCATCCAGCTGCCGATCGGCTCTGAAGATACCTTCAAGGGCATCATCGACCTGGTGGAGATGGACGCTGATATCTACTACGACGAGCTCGGCAAGGACATGCGCGTCGAGGAGATCCCCGAGGACATGCTCGAGCTCGCTCAGGAGTATCGCACCAAGCTCGTTGACGCTTGCGCCGACCTGAACGACGAGATCATGGAGCTGGCGCTCGAAGAGAAGCCCGTTCCTCAGGACCTCATCCGCAAGACCATCCGTCAGGCCACCATCGACAATAAGATGGTTCCTGTCACCTGCGGTACCTCTTACAAGAATAAGGGCGTTCAGAAGCTGCTGGACGCGATCGTCGACTACATGCCGTCCCCCGTGGATATCCCCGCGATCGACGGTGTGAACCCCGATACCGGTGAGGAAGATGTCCGTCACGCGGACGATAACGCTCCGTTCTCCGGTCTCGCGTTCAAGATCGCGACCGACCCGTTCGTCGGCCGTCTGTCCTTCGTTCGCGTGTACTCCGGTATTCTGAATACCGGTACAGCCGTTCTCAACTCCACCAAGCATCAGAGAGAGCGCATCGGCCGCATCCTGCAGATGCACGCCAACCACCGCGAGGATATCGAGTGCTGCTACGCCGGCGACATCTGCGCCGTCATCGGCCTCAAGAACACCACCACCGGTGATACGCTCTGCGATGAAAAGGCTCCGATCATCCTGGAGTCCATGGAATTCCCCGAGCCCGTGATCCGCGTCGCCATCGAGCCCAAGACCAAGGCCGGTCAGGAGAAGATGGGCATCGCGCTGATGAAGCTGGCTGAGGAAGACCCGACCTTCAAGACCTACACCGATGAAGAGACCGGTCAGACCATCATCGCCGGTATGGGCGAGCTGCACCTGGAGATCATCGTTGACCGTCTGCTGCGTGAGTTCAAGGTTGAAGCAAACGTGGGTGCACCCCAGGTTGCTTACCGTGAGACCATCCGCAAAGAGGCCAACCAGGAGACCAAGTACGCACGTCAGTCCGGTGGTAAGGGCCAGTACGGTCATGTCAAGA
>OMAK01000649.1_pt1 | contig 17556 bp, 20 predicted proteins | sample 1644681 | NCBI WGS metagenome assembly OMAK01 (sample SAMEA103958133, study PRJEB25191) | human gut metagenome | biome: human-associated habitat [ENVO:00009003]; feature: intestine environment [ENVO:2100002]; material: feces | place: Germany | collected 2013/2015 | reverse complement strand
CGTAGTGGTTGGTCTCGGTGTTCTTAACAAGGTACAGGATATTCTCCTGTGCCTCCTCCGCGGTCGGGATAGCTTCGGCCTTCTGGAACGAAGCGTGACCCGCCTTGGAGATAGCCGCCAGATACTCTTTCTTGATACGGGTAGCCGTGTCTTTCAGAGCCTGAAGGCTTGCGAGTTTAGAGGTGTCGTATGCCATTTAATCGCTCCTCTCAATGGTCTTTGCCGGTAGCTTAGGGGTTCTCGTCCTCAGAGGGGAAGACTTCGTCCAGCATGGATTCCGTGTCTTCGGTGGAGGCCATGTCGTCGGGGCTGACGCCGCTGGTCGATGCGGTGATCGTGCCGTCCGCTGCCACAGAGATACCTTTGCCGATCTTTACGCCGCCGAGCCGCGTTGCCGTAGCCACGGGCAGCACATAGGTCGATCCTCCGCCTCCCCCGCTGCTGCTGGCGCCGGGAGATACGAGGGCGATGGTCGCCTCCATATCCTCGTCGGGACTTCTCTTTGCCCAGAAGCGCAGCGCACCGGCAAGGGTCTGCACCGTTGGGCAAAGGCCAGCGTTTTTCGCGGTCTCAAGGGCCGCTTTATGCAGAGCGACGTTCGGGAACTGCGTTTCCGCAGCCTCCGTCACGGGAACATCGACGTAGTAGCGATACTCGTCCATGTCCCACGCGCCCTGTTCATCAGGATTCTCCTCCTGCCATGTCCAGCCGGTGTGGGGAATCGTGATGTCTTTGATGATTGCGGTGCCGACACCGCTGATCGCCTCCTGAACCATCGTCCGTACCAGCTCCTCAGCCTCAGCGGACGTGATGAACGCGCCGGGGTTGTAGGTAATCTGGACATCGGCATCCAACTCAAGGGCAATCGAAATGGGATAGCGCCGAATGTCAATGCGGTTATCCTTGTAGGCATTGACCGGCTGCGGGCTGTCGCCCAGCGTTGCGTAGTAGAGCAGGATCTCCTCGGTGTCCTCGGTCTTGGCGAATACGCCAAACTCGCGGAGCCAGAAGCCCTCCTGCAAACCGCCGTTCAGGTCGTTGCGGTATTCGACCACCATGCTCAGTACGCCGTTCTCCACAGTCGGGACGGACGAAACGCCCTCCGCAACCGGCGCGACCAGCGCGACCATGTCGATAGGCTCAACACCTTCGGGCATGGCGCCAGAGCCGACCATGATGCGGGTGAACTCAATCGTCTTCCCAGCCATGAGGCTCGTAATGAGATTTCGGCCGGCGACTGTTACAGTTCCGCCATAGTAGCTCATTTCTGTGTTCCTCCTTCAATCGTTTTGTTGGACTCTGCTTTCGGGGCGCTCCTGCCCTCTGCCGTGCTTTCTCGCTTCAAGCGATCCGCGACGGCTCGGAGGTTTTGGAGTTTCGTGCGCTTCGCAGCAGACCGTTGCGGTGAGGCCATCTTCCCCGACTTCATCACCATGTCGGTGATTCTCGTTTCCATAACACTCTGAACCGCGCTTCCAGCGCAAACAGAGGTGTCATAGGATACTTCGCGCTCCTGATTGGGCAGCGTACTCTCCAAGACCGCCTGCAGACCGGCGCCCAGATGGAGTTTGAAGCCAAACTTATAGTCTCGCTCGACGCCGGGGAGTGTGTCCTCGGCGATGGTCGAATACCCGCCCCTGACGTACACATGGGCGCGGTAATCAATATCGCGTTCGAGGATGGGCAGCAGCGTTTCCGTGACGGCAAAGCCGAGGCCGCTCAGAATGTAGAGCTTTGCCGTCTCCATCTCGGTCTTCGTCCGAGCGTAGAGCTTCAAGGTAACGCCAGCGGCGCGGAGCAGCGGCGTGGTGAACAGCGGCGTCGTATCGACGGTGCCATCCATTTCGCCGGTATCAAAAATCATCGTCGCGGGTTCTGCGGGATCTTCCTTGTAGTACAGAGGCCGATCCCAGAACATCCGAAACGCCTTGATGATGTCCGGGTAGGTGCAATCGCAGGTGTTTTTCAGGATTTTGTAAATCAGATACCGGCGGTAGGTCTCGTCGTCGATGACCTCGAACGGGATCGGGTCGCCAGCGAGCTTGCCGGCCTCCATTCTGGTCATCACGACGATGTCGCCGACACCGTCCAGTTGCTTGCCAACGGCTGTATGTACTCCCCTGTCCTGCCGAAGCTGGTCGTAGAAGTCATACACCTGCTGAAGCTGGGCGCCTATGACTTCCATGAGCGCCTCGATATTGGCCTTGCCTCGGAACTGCTCGACAAGGTCGTTTTTCAGGGTCGCTACATAATCAGCCATCAATCTCCACCTCGATCATCTCCTCCTTGGTGTAGGCCCGCTGACGCGCCGTAATGTTCTTACTGCGGTCGGGGTACTTGGAGGGTTTTTCATCGGAGGCGTCCGCCGAAGCGTAAAGCTGAATGTCGATATAGCTGATGCCAGAGCAGGCTTTGTAAAGCTGGCTCATGAACTGCTGCGGAACGACATCCTTGCCAGCATCCAGAGCGTCCATGTTCTCCAGGACGACCTCTCTCAGCAGGTCAACGTAGTTCGGCGGCAAAGCCTCGGAGCGGTTGAGCGTGATGCCCAGGCGGAACCATGTGTAAATCGTCGTCGGCCGATTGAACCGGATCGTGATTTCCTCGTCGTACTCACCGGGCAGAACCACGACGGTCTCGCCGACCGTGTTGATGCCGCCCGCTTTGTTGGCGAGGATCTGTTGCGCGATTTCCTTCGAGTCGCCGCCATCTACCACGATCTCGACGCTGTGCGGCGGACGGACGATGTCGCCTGCAGGCGTTTCGGTCACGTCCTTCACGTCCAGATAGGTGCCGTCCACATACCATTGGTGCGTTGCGTTCTCATACGGGGCGACGCTGCGGACGCCCTGCACGTTCAGCAGGATTGCGGAGCGGATGCTCTCAAGCATATTGCTCGAACGGTTGAAGATTTTGTCCACGTAGGACTGGCGGAACTCAACGTCCGTCTCTTCGTCACGGCCCGCGATGTAGCCGCAGAGGTTCTCGACGGCCAGCAGGCCAGCGTCGGCGTTGACGATGTTCGTAATGACCCCGCCAGGAATCAGGATGTCGCCGTTCTCTTCGGTGCCGAAGGTGATGATCGACGTCACCGTCTCCGTGGTCAGGTTTTCGGAGAGAATCAGCACATTGTTCGAGGCGATGTCTGCCGCCTCGATGTTCAGGAACTCATTCGTCTCGTCCACGGAGGCCGTGAACTTCTCGTCGGTGATGGCCGCCGCGATGCCTTTCAGCACCGTGAGCGTGTCCGCCGCCGTCGGGCTATAAGAAAACACCGCACCATTGATGGCTACGGTGTAAACACTCTCTGTTCCGAGGGACGCGATTTTGATGCAGGCACGATTGAACGACGTACGGCTGATTTCTCTCGTGTCCGTGATACTCAGATAGGTTGTCGGGTTCGTCGCGGAGGAAATCCTCGTACCGGCGGCCAGCTTCGTGCCGTCCTTGCCCGTACAATGAATCGGGTAATACGACTTCGCTGCGGCCTCACGGGTGGAGCCGCCGTACTGCGCGGCGTTGTCGAGGCTTCGGCCCTCTGCAGTGGCCGGGTACTGTGAGAAGTACACCGCTTCGCCAAACTCCCAGAGGTCGGCGATGGCGTCGGCCACATTTGTCAGCAGGTGGTTCAGCAGGGACTCGGGGTTCTGGCGCGTATTCACGCCCCATTTCTCAGACAGGCCCGAGTGCATCTCTTCCAGAATGACATCCAGCCGCTTGATATTCGGTCCCTGTGGGGTCAGGCCATAATCAGCCATACAGCGTTACCTCCTCTCTAAACGTGTCCTCTCCTACGGTGACGGTGTAGCGGAACGTCGCCGTTCGCTTTGCCGGGTTGTAATCGACCGATGTGACCGTCGCCGCTTTGACCTCCTTCACTTTCAGGATCTCGTCTCTCACGAGCGTTTTAATCTTGATGGTGTTCGGGTTCTTGATGAACACTTCCTCGAACCATGGGAAGCCCAGCTCGGGGCCGAGCCGCCACTCGTCATAAATCCAGCGCAGCCGAATCATTACGGCCTGTCTGACGCTCTCCGTCATGGAGATGTCGCCATTCTTGGAGATGGCAATATCGCCGTCCTCATTCAGTCTGATGTCTAACACGGTGAATACCCCCTCCCAGAAGTAGTCTGGAATCGCCAGAAATCACCCAGACGGTGTCGTAGCGCCTCATGGGTGTAGATTGTTGCTTTTGTCTGAAAGCTCGTAGCGAACTTCTACGGGCCTAATACGACAGGCTTCCGGTCACAGTCAGGTTTCCCTCGACGGTGACTTCGGGAGCAGAAATCGTCACGGAGCCGCCCTTGACTGTCAGGCGGGTTCCCTTGACATCGACGATGACCGCATTTTGGGCGCAGGCATCCGCGACTACGGGGTTCCCCTGGGCGAACAGGCCGGGAACGCAGATCGCGTTCGTCATGTCGAAGGCCAAATCCGTGCTGGTTTCCTGCCCGTACTGCCAGTAGTCGAGGCTCTGCTCGGCCACCACCAGAAGGCAGCTATCTCCGGGCTTGACCGGAAACGCAATCGTTGCGCCCTGTCCTGCCCCCTGCGGGAACACGACCGGAACGCCGGTGACTTGTGGGAAATCCATCGTCTTCCCGTCCGGTTTCTTGAACTTCATCGCGGGCTTGACCGTTGCGATGCCCTTTGCGGCGTCGAAGCTGACGATCCGCCCCGGCATGGCCGTATGGATGCCGCGAAGCCCACGTTGGACGGTGTTCTGGATCTCCTGCACAAACTCCTGCATCATTACCCCTGCACCTCCATGAGCCGCGCCGTACACGTCCAGTCACCGGAGATATTGTCCCCGGCCTGCGTCAGCTTGGCGACGCGGAAATAGCCCGTGACGGTTTTGCTCTCCAGTTTCACATAGTCGTCAATGTGGATGGCCCCGTTCAGGAAGAACTCGACCTCCCACCCGATGCTGGTCTTATCGCTCGTTTCGGAGTTGGCCTCGGTGACGCGGGCAGGGATGCCCAGCAGCCCAGAGTCCTCAGAGAGAACGAAGACCTCACGGCTCATGACATCCCCCGGCTTCTTGACCTGCATGACGCCGTTCTGCAGACTCCACACGAGGCCGCAGCAGGCGCATCCCTTCGTCATGATGTCGCGGGCAAGGCCGACAAAGCTGAAGCCGTTGGCAATGTCGGCAAACTCGGCATTGTACGAATACGTCACCGCTACGCCCATCTGGTTCGCCACGTCGTCGAAGATGGTCTTCCAGTTCACCGTGCCCACATACGAAATCGTGACGTAGGTATCGCGGATCTCGACGAGGTTGTCTACCACCTCGATCTCCGTCTTGCGGTCTGCGCCGTCGTGGGTCGTGACGCAGTTTGTGACGATGCCGGCGAAAATCAGCGGCATACGGCTTCCGTAGCCCGCCTTCAGGGACAGGACGCAGTCCTTTTCGTCCAGAGTGGCAAGGTGCTCCTTGTTCAAGTTCCAGACGGTCACGCGCCCCGTGTTCTGCGTTTCAAGGTCGGTGCGTTCAATGGAGAAATTGATGTGCAGCGGGACGGGCTGGCTCTTCGACTTCTCGCCGATCTCGAAGCCCATGCCGCCGGCTTTACCTGCAGCCAAGCGATACTCTCTGTCGAAGTTCGCAGACATCAAAATCCCCCCTCTCGTTTTACAAACGACTTTGCTCAAAAAGCGAAAACACGCTCGTGCGTTTGCAAAACGCACACCAAATATATTTACTGGTTAGGTTAGATTACGGTATAGGTTACGGTTACGGTTACGGTTACGGTTATGCGTGGACTGTCCTCGGATTTCATGTGTGACCGTCCCACGGAGCGTCCGCGGACAGTCCGTAGGACGTATAGAAAAGTGGGTCAGTCGCTATCTTCCGCAGGGCAGAATACGAAGCTGGCCTTCCCGTCGAGAAAGTCATTCCTCCCGATGTGCTCCAGCTTAGTCATCACACCGAAAACACCGCTCGGCAACGCGGTCACGCCGTAGAACAGGTTCACGGGGAACCTCGGCACAATCTTGATGCCGATGACGATAGGCTGACTCTGCGTGTCATAGAGGCCAAACTTCCAGAAGCCGCCGCGGTCGTTCCATGTGAACCGAATCAAATATGCCTTGCCGTTCAGAACGACGCGGCTCATGCTGTCATTGAGGTCTGGGACTTCGATGATTGTATATTCCATCTTGTTTCCCTCCTCACGAAATCAGGCCGATTGACTTTGCGGCACCATAGAGGATGCTCGACTTGCTGTTGCCAGAGCTGCTACCAGAGCCGCTACCAGAGCCAGAACCCGAACCGGAGCCACCGGAGCCTGAGCGTCCGCTGCTCCCGCTGGACGTGTTGGCCGTGCCTGCAGAAGCGGCGGTCGCACCGCTCTTGCCGTAGCTGGCGGGGATGGTCGTCGTCCGTGCCGTCGTAATGCGAATCTTGCGGAACGAAATCGGGATCTCTCGGGCGTAGCCTACCTCGGTGCTCTTGCTGATGGTCAGGTTCTCAATCGCCATGCTGGTGTAGGTGGCGTCGCTGGTGACGATTGTGACCGGCTCGGCGGCGTAGTACAGCTCCTCCAGCCGCTTCGTGACCTGCTCAACACGGCCGCGCCCGCTGTGGCTTCTCCATGTGACCGGAGTATCGGTGACATAGAGAACCATGTTCAGCGTTTCGGCGCCGTGGATGATCGCGTCGCTGACTGAGAAGCCGCTCTCAACGGCATACTCAGGAACGGTAGCCTCGTAGCCATGCTCCTCGCTGATAAGCGCGTCGAACTCGATGCCTGCAATGGTGACAGGTCTTTTTGCTCTTGCCATCTACGTCACCTACCTTGCATACGCGAGGGCGCGGGCCATCTCGCCCGTAGAGTCGCCTGCGGCCTTATCCATCGCCGCTGCGGACTTCTGCTGGCCGGCACGGTCGCCCTCGAACTTGTTGTTGATGTTCACGTTCTGCACGACGCTCTTGCTGACGCTGTTGCTGCCCATAGCCGTCCGCGCCGTGGTGGGGCTGGCTACGTTGGCCTGCGCCATGATGGACATATCGCCCGTCAGAGCGCCGAGCGCATCGCGTACCTTGGCCTTGCCCGCGCTGATGCCCTTGGTCATCAGGTCGATCATGTCGGGCATATAGGTGTGGAAGTCACTCAACGGGCCTTCATCCGGTTCGGAGAAGCCGAGGAAGCCCTTGATCTTGCTGGCGACGCCGGAGACTGCCTCTCCGACCTTACCGACCGCGCCCTTGATGCCCTCGACAATGTTGTTGATGATGTCAGCACCCCACTGCAGGGCCTGAGCAGGCAGACTCTTGATCCAGTCGATTGCGGCGGTGAAGCCGTCCACGATGGACTGCTTGATGTTGCCTACGGTCGTCGTGACACCGTTCCACATATTCGTGAACGCGGTTGTCACAGACTCCCAGATGCCGGTCACGATGTTGGAAACGATCTCCCAGATCTTCGACCACACGCTGCTGACGACGTTCCAGATGCCGGTCAGGATGGTGCCGAGAATGTTCAGGATGCCGTTCCAGAGGTCTGCAAAATACTGCTTGATGTTCTCCCAGAAGCCCTCCCAGTCTCCGGCAAACAGGGCGGAGAATGCGGCGAACAAGTCGGCCAGCACATCAAAGGCAGTGCCGAACACAGCCTTGATGACGTTCCAGACTGCCTCAAACGCAGTCAAGATCGACTCTCCCCATGTGTCCCAAAACTTCTTGAGCGCTCCAAAAACGACCATCGCCACAGTCTTGATGATGTTCCACACCAAGATCAGGCGGTCTTTGATGCCGGTCCAGATGTTTGCGAGGGCGGTCATGATCTGTTCGCCATGCTTCTCCCAGAACCGTTGGAGTCCGCCAAAGACAGACGTAGCCACCGTCTTGAGCGCATTCCATACCGCCGTGAGCACTGTCTTGATGACACCCCACGTGGTAATGAGGAAATCCTTGACCTTCTGGAATGCGTTTTGAATGGTCTCCCTCACCTTGTCGGCGTCAATACCTGCCTTTTCGAGCATCGAACCGAGCAGAGAGTCATTGCCCTGCATGAAGTTCACGAAGTCCTCGATCAGCAGTGCCAGAATGATGATGGCCGCCGCGATGGCGACGACCTTGAGGTTGATGGCACCGAGGCCGGTTTTGAGCTTGCCAAGGAGAGAGCCGGCGTTCTTCAAGAAGCCAATCACCTTGTCCGCCTTGCTCGCTATGAGGAACGCTCCAACCGTGATAGTCAGGAGCTTCAGTAGCTTCTCGCTGCCACCCAGTTTGTCGCTCAGCCATTGCACGGCGTTTCGGACGCGGTTCATGACGCGCATCGCCGTGTCGGAGAACTTCACCATCGCATTTGCGATAGTGTTCGTCACTCCGAGCGTACTGTCCATCTGCGTCAGCCAGAGTCCCCATTCGCTTCGGATGACAGTCAAGGCGTCTGTAATTCTGTATTGAACGCCCCCAAACTTTTGCTCAATAATGCTGGCGTTGTCTACAAACGCCGCCTTAAGATCTGCGACCGTCATTGTTCTGGACGACGCCATCTCTTCCAGCTTGTCGGAGGTCGTACCGAGCTTTTTGTTAAGCAATTCTACCGCTTCGGGCGAACGCTCCAAAAGCTGGCTGATTGTTTCGCTGTCAACATAACCCTTGGCAAAGGATTTGTTGATTGCCTCCATAAGGCCGGCAATATCTTCATTCGTCTTACCAGCAGACTTAAACAGCATTGTTGCTGCATTATTGAATTTGACCGCCTCGTCGATGTTACCAAATAGCTCCGGGCTTTCATGCACGAGGTCGGAAATCACTCCGGCAGTTTCCGCGTAGCTGCTTCGCGTTTGCCGAGCAGACTCCATGATTTTCTTCTGAATCTCAGCTTGGTCTCCGAGGGCGGCGGTTGAGTTCTTTACCTGTTCATTGACTCGCCCAAACTCTTCCACGAGGGCATTGATTTGCGTCAAGCTGAACCCGATACCGATTGCGCCGAGCAACTTCGCCGCTGTGTTCTTGATGTTGGAAATCGTTCCGTTGACCTTTTTCACGTCGCCTTCGCGTACCTTGAAGCCAACCTCGTTGATAAACTTCGCAATCGTCACGAACAATCGCCCTCCTTTCATAGCAGATTTGACCGCTCCGTGTTGACCGTGCCGCTTAAAGCTGATGGGATATTACTCATAAGCCGTAAGGCTATATTTCAGAGAGGAGCGCACAATCATGGCAAACACGGTTCTCGCCGGTGATTACAGCGGCCTGATTTCGTTCAAGGGCGACAAAAAGGGCTTCTCATTACCGAGAACAAATTCTTCGGCGCAAAGAAGACCTTCATCAACAAGACTACCGTAGACCACTACGAACTGGTCATGCAGGAGGGCGATTCCAGCATGGGCAGCGGCGTGGCTCGCGGCGCTGTTGGCGCAGCACTCTTTGGCGGAATTGGCGCCATCGCTGGAGCTAACTCCGCCAAAAAGAACAGCGATTACACTGTCTCGATCATCTTCAAAGGCGGGACTAAGGCTTTGTGTTCTCTTGACGCTGACAACTACAAAGCCCTCGTCCGCATCATGTACTGAGGTGCAAATGGAAAAGCTCGCTCCCACGCGGATCGGGCTTTTTATCTGCCCATTTCGGCCTGCATCTCCTCGGCTTGGAACCGCTCGATGTCCCTGTCCATGCTATACAGCGCGTACAGCTTCAGAGCTTCGTCGAGGGTGTAGGCTTCGTCCAACTCGGACTTCGTGGCAATACCCGCTTTGATAAGCGAGTACATTCTCAGCTCAAGCTCGCTGAAGCGTCCGAAGTCGAAGTCTCCCCATTTTCGGATGTCGGAGTCCCCTTCCGCAGCTTGTCGATAAGGCTGCCAGATCGGATTCCGACTCTCTTGAAAAAACCCTTGAAGTTCAGCTTGATAACTTCGTAGCACAGGATGAACATATCCTGCAGTTCGCCGCAGAACACCTCGTCGGCAAGGTCTTTATCCAGAATGACGGTATTGCCGTCGGTGTCCTCGCCCTGAACGCTGATATTCTGCTGGTCGATCAGCAGGCGGCGCATCATGCGTTCGACCTTGTCACCAGAAATCGTAGAGAGTGCGCTGCTGATGGCAGGCATAGCCTCCTCGATGTCCATGTCCAGCGGGTTCGCTGCGGCGTCAGAGCCGCCGTCTCCCGTGTCGAGGCCGCCAAACAGCGGGGCGATGCCCGCCAAAATCGGGGACAGCAAGGCGGCCAGTTCACCGCTGATGTTCGCCGCCGCAAAGGCGCCGAACGGGCGGATGTAGAACGTGTTCTCCCCGATGACCTTCTCAATCGTCTGCATTCTTCTCATAGTTCATAACCCCCTCGTTATGTACGGTAGAGGCCGCCCTTTACGGACGGCCTCTTTGCGTTGCTTACTCGGTCAACTCGCCAGAGCCGGTGTGCAGCTCCCACTCGCGGTTGTTGGACTCTTTGCCGAAGCCGCGGGATGCGGGCTTGGCGGGCCATGCCGCGTCGGAACTGAACACCATACCGCCCTTCAGGTCTTTAATCAGGATCGGGAACATACCGTCGCCGGTCTGGCGATCCTGCTTGAAGCGGTTCTGCAGGAAGCTGTTCGTCTCTGAGGTCTGCAGCACGGTCAGCTTCACAATGTAGGTATCATCGGGGCTGATGCTGCGGACGATCTCGCCGTCGCAACCGACCTTCTTAGTGACACCGTCTCCATTCGGGTCGATGGTGATAAAGCTGTCGTCGGCGTAGCCGGCGACAATGTGGTTGCCGAGCGCAATCGTGACTTCCTTCGGGTTGTAGGTCTTGATCTTACCCATCTCTCAGTTCCTCCTTCCTTACAGTTCGTAGGTCAGGCTGCCCTTGAGCTCGGCGAAGTGGATCGCACCGGCCAGTCTGGCCTTAAACTTGCACTTCGTCAGTTTGCGGGACGCCTTCTCGGACGCGGACAGGCTGGCAGCCAGAGGGACGGACGTGACATAGCCGGGAATCTCGGTGCCGTCCTCGTCGAACTCACTCTCTGCGATGCCGCCGGCGTCCTGACCGGATTTCAGCGAGGCAATCATCTGGTTCTGCACCAGAGAGATGCCCGCGTCGGTGTACGGCACCTTAGGACGGGTGACGAACAGATTGACAACACGAAGCTGCATATCGTTCTTCAGCCAGTCACGGAACCGGATGATGTCCGCCCACTCGTTGCCGATGACCTTGCCGTTCATGCTCAGGTTCTTGCTTCCAACCGTGATGAAGTAGTTCAGGCTCTTGTCGGCCAGAGCCTTCATCTCCGTGCTGGTCAGCTTGGACGGGTACACAGAAGCAAGCTGCTTGAAGGCAGTCGTCTCGCTACCGGACTCGTAGTTCAGCCACTTCGCAACGAACGCCACGTTGATGTAGCGGTTCGCGGGCGGGATGTCCTCGTCGGCCTGATCCGTAGTCTCGCGGCCATAGACGCCCAGAGTGCGGAAGTAGACGTTGCCGACAGACGGCTGTACCAGATCCTCGCCGTCCTTGCGGACGGTGCCGGGGGCTGCGAAGCAGTCCAGTTCCGTGTAGCAGAAGAGCTTCTCCTGCGTTTCCATGTACGCGGCGATCTCCTCGTACTTGGCAGGGTCAACGCCCGCGGTGCAGAGCACGTACCAACCGGAGGTAGCCAGAGCGCGGGCGATAGTCGTTGCCGGGGTCTCCAGTTCAGTGTCCGGGGTGTTGGCAGGCTCATTGTCCTCGGCGGCCTGCGTGACAGGCGCGTCGGGGTCAGGGTACGAAACGGCCACGGTGTAGAGCACCGCAGTGCCGCCGGCCTTGTTCACCTCGACGGCGAACTGCTCCTCGTCGCCCTTATCCATCTTCTTCAGGCGGCTCCACACGGGGCAAGCCTTGAAACTGGCACCGTCGGTAATGGCGGTGTCCTCGATGGTCGCGGTATAGCCGTCGGCGATCAGCGCCGCCAGCATATCGAAAAGGCCGGTGTTCTTGACGCCGGTGATCGGGCCGTCCAGAACCATGCTCAGCTTGCGGGCAGACTCCTTGAAGGAGATGGCGCAGCCGGTAAGGCCCTCTTTCTTGCCCGCATACTGCGCGACCGCAGCATTGGTGTCCTTGATGGTCTGGCCGGCCACAACAGCACCTTCGGAGAGCTGCTGAACAGCGATATACACCGCCGTCGGGCGAGGACTCTGAGCGAAGGCCACGCTTGCGGCAAGGCCGACGGGGTCGGCATCCGCGCCGCTTGTGACGAAGCCGGCGTCTTCCACTTCGCTGATGTCAGAGTAAACCCCAACGCGGGCCGGGGACTTGGCGCCAGTCTTCGGCGCAGGACCCATAATCAGCAGATTGTCGAAGCTGGTATCATCCACAATCGGGGTTGCGATGTCGATGTCTACCGTGGCAATCATGTCGTAGTTCTTACTCATTGCCTGTTTCCTCCTTTATCTCAACTTCGGTGAAGTAGCCGGTTTCTTCCTTTGCCAGCTCTTCGGTTCCGCCACCGCTGGCGGACGGCTCGAATGTCGGAACGACGATAGGCTTCTCCTCGTCGCCCCAAGGCCCGGACTTGCTATCAGTCTCAGGCGGCTCGGTAGGCGTGTAGGTCGGCTCCTGCGTTTCCGGGTCTTTCTCGCCTGTGGGGTACTGCAGGCTGCTTTCCAGCAGCGCCGTGGAAGCTCCCACTGCCTTTTGTGTAAAATAAAACTGAACCGTCAGGCGCGAACGGAACTCGTAGCTCGTATCGTTCACAACACCTGTCAGGTTCAGCACATCGCCGTCAATCAGGATGCTCACATCGTTCTGATGGCTCCATTGGACGGTATGCTCGGAATTGAGGAAGTCGGCAAAGGACAGCATATCGTCCACCGCGTTATCCTCGTATGCCACGACTTTCCCTGATACTTCATCGACGACCGGCGAACCGTTCGTGAACAGATCCACCGTGATTGAGAAGCGGGAGAGGTAATGCCCGACGACCTCGCCATCTACGAACGTGTAGTTCGGAGCCTGCGGGCGGTGGACGTTGCCGGGGGTCAGCACCACAAGCGGCTCTTTTTGCTTGGCCGTGCGGCTCTGATTGGCGAATACGACGTTGGCGCCGCCGAAATACTGCTGGGTCAAAGCGCGGAACAGCTCCTTGGCCTGCCCTACTCTCATGGCGTATCACCTCCGTCGGTCGGCTTTGCGAGCGATAAGAAGCCCTCCTCGTCAATCACCAGCCCGGAATCGTCCTTGATGCGCACCACGCCGACGGTGTCTGCGGACGCAATGGGGAAATTCGTAATGGGTGGGATCTCCTGCTGGGTCTTCCCCGCTGTTGCTGGGTCATCCTGCGGCGGGTCTTCGATGTCCGAAGCCCGTGCGCCGTCTGTCGGCACGAGGCAGAACTGATAGTTCAAGTGCGACAGCACCGTATGATCCCACGGCTGGGCGGCGGTACACTCGTACCAGTCGCCCATGTAGTACAACAGGTCGCCCTTGATGCCGGTAGCTTCGCTGGCCGGTATCAGCACATCGGTTCCGTGACCTTCCAGATGCTTCATCTTGCGTTCGCCCTCAGGCAGCGCAAGCATCGCATCCGAACCCATCGGGTGGATATGCAGACTGGCAACAAAGTCCCCGTGGTCTGCGGTGATGTAACCGCGAATGTTCTGCGGCTCTTTGAACCGGCGTACCCAGTATTTCTTGTTGAACAGCGTAATGTTCACGGTCAATCACCTCGTTCCTTGATGACGAAGTCAACCGACTGCCTCATGTGGCCGGTGTCTATCAACGGCTGCTCGGACTTTTTCTTCTTGATGGTGGATGGCTTATTCGCCACGAAACCGCCATCGACGATCTCCTGCTGCACAAGGCCCTTGCAGAAGACGCCCAAATCCTTTAGGGCCTTTTCGGTCGTGCCGCCCTCGGCCAGCGTCTTGTTGACCTGCTCACAGGCCGCTTTCAGTTCGGGCTCGTGGTTCTCGAAGCTCTGTCGCATGAACGGTCTGGCTGGGCTGTCAGAGGTGCCGAGTTCGTTGTACGCGGCCACGTCCGCAAGGGATGTGCCGTCTTCGTAGGTCTGGCCCTCTTGGAACCCGACCTGCACTTCAAGCCGGGAGAGCTTCTGCAGTTGCTCGAAATACCTTCTGCCCTCAGGCGTCAGGTCTGAAATGCTCAACGCCATTACGGTTCCTCCCTGTCAACAGAGAGCGTCCCGTCCGGTTCCAGCTTCAAGCCAGAGCCGGGGCGTACCTTGATGCCGCCGAGGACGGCGTCAGAGGCGACAGGCACGATACACGGATTGTTCTTCCCTTTTCCGCCAGAGCTGTCAAGCTCACCGCTGCAATGGATTGGGACAATAACCATCCGTCGGAGTTGGAGAAATTGAACGCCGTAAGCGGTCAAACCGAGTTCGGCATCCGTTGCGAGGTTGGAACTCTGATTCGCCCCGAAGCTGATGCTGCTCCCGCCCTCGGACACGCTTCCAACAGCGAAACCGATGCCGATAGCGCCCATATCTCCGAGCGGATTCTCGCCATACCCGGCCATCTTCAGCTTGTGGCAGACGAGATAGGCAATCGCCTGTTCATACAGCTTCCCGAACTGCTTGCGGCTCACCATAGGGCGAACCATCTCCACCCAAAGGTGAAGCTCCGCGTCGGTCAGGGAGATGAACTCTTTCCCGATCAGTCGGATGTACTGGATGGCCTTCATGGCGCTCACTCCTTACTTGTTCTCGTCGGCAGCCTTTGCGGCAGCGGCCTTCTTGGCGGCGTCAGCCTTGGCCTTATCCTCTGCGGCCTTCTTGGCAGCAGCTTCCGCCTCAGCCTTGGCCTTCGCGTCAGCTTCGGCCTTTGCCTTGGCTTCTGCCTCGGCCTTCACCTTGGCATCCTCTTCCAGTTTTCTCGCAGCAGCCTCTTCGACGGCCTTCTGGAAGGCGGCCTCGCTCTCGTCGGTCTCCAGCAGCCCCTTGGCGATGAACGCCTGAATGGCGGGCAGCTTGAGAGTGGCCTCGTTGATGTCCATAGACGCATCGGGCATGAGGATCGTCGTGCCGATGTTGATAATCTTGGAGCCCTTATTTCTGATCTTCATGATGAACCTCCTGTTATTCGTGGGCTGCCGCAGGGTGGCTCCTCGACAGCCTGACGTTATTCTCGATTGACGCAAATGTTATGGGGAGATTGCCGCGTGGCAACCTCCCCACAAAAATTTCCCCCTCTTAGGACACGCCGACCGCGATCAGAGCGGACAGCGGGTAGTAGACGATGACGCCAGCGGTGCGGGCCTCGCAGAGAATGATGGTCTCCAGCTTCTCGACCTGCAGGGGGTACTGGTAGAACGGCATCGGGTTCTCCAGAGTCAGCTTGCGAGGGTCGTTCTTGAACAGGAACACCACGCCCTGGGGGTTGCCGCCGGTCGCGTAGGGGTTGGTCTCAGGAGAGTCGGCATCCAGCTCAGCGGTAGACACGACGTTCTTGATGTACGGAGCGTGCTCCTGAATGAACGCCAGAACCGTAGTGCTGGTGTCGGGAATGCGGCGGGTGGAGATGTCCATGAACACGTCAGCGGGGACACACAGGGTATCGGGGCGCTCGACCTGCTTCGCCATGCCGTTCACGTCGGCAAGGATCTCGTCGGCGGACTTTTCGGCCCACTTGGTCTTGCCGCTGGCATTGGCGCCGATGGTGTAGAGAGGAATATTCTGGCCGTCGGACAGAACGCCCATCAGGCCGCTTTCCTCGTCGCCGCACCATGCGATCTTGTTGGTCAGGGCGTCGATCTGGTAACGAGCGGACTCACCCTTGCGGGCGTCCAGAGACTTGCCAGCCAGACGAGAAGCCCGCATCTCCTGAGCGGAGTAGCCGTAGCTGTCGCCAATGGACTTGATCTTGGCGAAGCTGGGCTTGCCGGTCACGTCCGCACGGGGCAGGTCGGTGGAGTAGTTGTCGATAATCTTCGCCAGACCGGTCTTGTCGTAGGTGTAGTAGGTGATGGTCTCCGCGCCGGGGTCGGCCTCGGAGCTCTGCGGGAACAGGTGCAGGGCCGTCAGTTCGGGGTACTCGACGTCGTAGGACTGAGCCTTGACGTGGTCGAGTTCACGGGCGAAAAAGACGGAAGCATCCTCGGCACTATCGAAGCGAGTGCCCTCGGAAGCCATGATAGCCTTGGGGATCTTGGAGCCCCGCAGGGTCATGGCCTCGTCGCTATCATAGTTCATGTGCTTTTTGGTAGCCATAATTCACGTTCCTCCTTTTCTTACGCCTGAGCCTGATTGAACAGCTCAATCGGGGCAATCTGGGCGTTGGTATCGACGCCGCCGACAAAGCGGGCCTTGACGGCGATGGTGGCGGGGTCGCCCTGATGGCTTTCGCCAGAAGCAGGGGTGCCAGCCTCGTTGGTGAAGCAGCCAGCCTCTTCGCCCTCGGTAATCAGGTAAACGCTGTCACCGTAGGCAGGCTCGACGCCCTCAGCCACGCGGCCGTAAATCTTGCCGTAGCGCATGACGCCAACGGCAGCACCCTTACGAACGGCGAGCTTGCCCTCCAGATCGTACTCGGTGGTGCGGTTGTTGGTGGTGATGCCCTCAAACTTGGCGGCGGTAGCGGCCTTCTTGGGCAGGGCAATATTGACACCGGGCTTGCTGCCCTGAACGACGCCCGCGCCGAACTTCAGGACGCCGTTCTCCTCTTCATTGAGGAAAGTGTCGATCTGGTGCGGCGCGACATCAACGATACCGCCAGCCGCGCCAATAGGGGTGGAATAGCCGTACTTGGTCTGAGCACTCATGTTACTTTTCCTCCTTTGCTCTATTCTGGCGACGCTCGATCATCTTCTGACGGGCGGAATCAGCAGAACCGACGCCGTTGCTGACAGGGGTGCGAGAGTCGCGGTTGAACATCTGCTTCTTCTGGTAGCCGACGTCCTTCTTGGAGCGGGACTCGACATCGGCGACGGCGTACTCGAACGCAGCGTTCACGAACGCATCGCTCTTGCCGTCCAGACGCATCTCGGGACGCACAGCCTTGATGATGGCCTTCTTGGCGGCGGAGATGCTCATATCCTCAACACCGTCGAGGTTCAGGGCCTTACCGATCATGCCGATCTTCACGCGCTGGCGGATGATGGCGTCGATACCGTCGGCGTTCAGGACTTCGCCCTGGGTGTGGTCGGCGGGCGTAGCGGTGGGGATGGGGTCATCGTCGCTGTCCTGATTGTCGGTGTCGTCGTCGCCCTCGTCGTTGTTCTCGTCGGTGGTGTCATCACCTTCGTCGGTCTGAGGATCGGTGCAGCCAGCCTCGTCGAACTCCTTCTGCGCGAGCAGAGTGTCGATGATGTCGAACAGGATGTCCATGTCCTCGTCCTGATTGGCAATGACGCCCTTCGCGGACTCCAGATCCTCGGGGTCGCCGTCAGCATCGCGGCGGTCACGGTTGTCCTTGACAGCCGCCACCTTATCCTCGACAGTCTGAGGCTCCTGACCGGCGGGAGCGACAACGGTATCGTCGTCATCCTGCGCGGCAGCGGGGGCGTTGGTGGGCTTGGCGCTGACTACGGGATCAGTACCCTCGGTAGGGTCCTCGTCGGTCTTGGCGGCGAGGCGCTGAGCACGGCGGGCCTTGTACTCCTCGATGGCCTTGGCGAGCT